>Ga0075425_100006449_pt1 | contig 12298 bp, 12 predicted proteins | sample SoiMethybrSBSTD4_FD_75300 | JGI IMG/M metagenome (GOLD analysis project Ga0075425, IMG submission 75300) | Bulk soil microbial communities from a Populus tree surrounding site in Tennessee, USA - Soil MetaG P. TD hybrid SBSTD4 | ecosystem: Environmental > Terrestrial > Soil > Tree plantation...
AACAATCGTGGATTAGATTTGTTGGCAGATCTGACAATTTCTTGATCGATAGAAAGTATTTTATTGGTTTTAAAGTCGCCACCACCGATGGCAATAATAGTTTGTTTTTTCATAGACACACTTTTAAAAGTTTTCACTTAATGTAACACAAAAAAGGCAGCTTGACGCTGCCTTCTTTATATGAGTTCTTGTAAATCCCATCATGTATGATGGCCTCTTGGGGGCCCCCAATTGAAAATTGGGGTAATTACATTCGTACCCCAAATCTGACCGTTAACCCTCGAATGCCCAAGTTACCCGTGCTTAATCCACCTAAAATATTACCAAATAAAGATGAAATATTTTGCAATTGGTTCCACCAATATTGCGCTTCATACGCAAGTGCAATTTCAAAGTCTACATTATTATAAATATTGGCTCGTTCATAATTTAATCCTAACATCATACGTATTGCAGGTGCAGAACGCTTTTTACATAACGAAAATTCAGGATCGAAGTTGGTTATCATTTCCCCAGTGCCATCATTGGTTAATAAAGAAATAAAATTGGGTGAACGTAAATTAAAAGTGCCAAATAACAGCGAGGCATCAACATCTGCCAATACATTAAAGTTTCTGCCTAAAAACCACTTCATATTTACACCAATACAAGGACCCGCACCTAAAAATCTATTTACTTTTACCGTACTTAGTTCTTCAAGACCGGGCAATAACCCTTGGAAATTAATAAGCTGGCTTTGGTTAATGCGTGCAACTTTCACCCCCGCGTGCGTGCGCAGTGCAACTTTTTCTATAGGAAACCAATTACGTGCAAGTTCTATATCAAACGTATCAAATTTTAAGCACCAGGTACTTTGCACACGATCGACAAAAAGAGCACCGGTATCAAAAAATCCAAAAAAAGGAGATGCAAATATGCCGCCTGGCATATCCTCGACCGTTGTTATGGTACCATTTCTCAAATGAGTCCAGCATACTCGGCCATCCCAATCATAATCCTGCCCAAAAAAGTATCCTGCCGCAGCACGTACCCCCGAATGCGCACTAAAATGCTGATCTTCTATAATCATCTGATGAGCAGCTAGAAAACCTTCGCCCTCAATACCTCCCGGAATATCGAGTGCAAATTGTAGCTGATCTATATCAGCTTTCCACAAAAGATAATCGGCGAAAAAATAAAAGGGAGGCCGTTCTCCTGAACTTTCAAAAAAATATTCATTACTTTGAGCTGCGCCGACAAATATGACACATAATAATAACTTTTTCATTTCATCTCCTTTTTATGATGCTGAACCGGTAGCCTCTGGATAGCGACTTTGTGAACTTGGTGGTACTTTATTGAACTTTGATGGATCTATTAAACCACTGGCTTGAATAGTAATCGTCTCATTAACGTCTACAAATTGGGACATTAAGATCGAGAAGTTAAATAGCCTAATCTTTCCGGGTAATGATGGATCAAAATCATACGTACGTTGCTTTACTCTCACAAATACTTGGCTCATACTCTCACCCGCAAGTTCTTCTATCGTTGCAGCATCTAAGGTGATTGAAAAAGGACTTTGTTTGAATTGCGGCGCTTTAATATGACCTTCTGGCCTAATGATACGTTCATCTTCCAGCGGATCCATCGTTTGTTTATGTTGGTCTTGCCACCACAATACTTGTTCTTGAGGATTTACTATGAGTGAATACCGCGCAAGCGCATTATCATTCCCAATTAATACATGATCATTCATAATCGGTTGGTGCAAATACACCGCTACGTCTATCTGTGCACGATGTTCAACGATAAAATTTAGGATTAAAGAATGAATAAAGATAGGAGTGCTCAATAGAAAGGCAAATACATAGTATTGATAACGAATTATCATCCACACTTCTCCTTGATAATAAATTGATATAAATAACTCTCTTGGTTATATCATCAAGAACATATCAAGTTGAAGTATTAGTTATGATATTAATGATTCTTCTGAATTACTAAGCGCTTCTTCGATCAGGTTCACGAGTTTTTTAGTTGAAAGTACCGGCGCAATAGCTTCTTTATTGTGGTAAATAGCATGACGTTCTGATCGTGACGTTTGTGCATATTCTCGCACTAATGCTTCAAGCTCATCAATATCAGTAAATGATGCACCATAATTATTGTCTTTGATAAAATCTATATGCGGCTTTTCCCAGAATAATGGCGTACCACCTGCATCAATCAAGACAGGCAATTCAAACAATAATGATTCATTAATAGTGCCGGGTCCTGGTTTGGTAACCAATAAATCAGAGAGTGCCATAATGTCAGAAATATTCGGTGTAAATTCAAGTACCGTTAAACTTACCGGTTCTTTTTCCCGTGCCTTTAATCTTTTAACACGACGCGCTAAACGATCATTCTTACCGGTGCAGGCAATAATATGAACCGGTATATCTAAGCCCATTAATCGTTTGGCATAACGATAAACACCAATGTTACCGTTACCACCCATCATTAACATCACCACAAATTTATCCGGTGGAATGCTATATTTCTTTTTAAGTTCAGCAACATCCTTTTTTTCAAAAAACTGTTTACGAACTGGGAAACCGAGACAACGAATATTTTCTTCTGGAACAAAATATTGCGCTAATCGTTCACGTATTTTTTGATTATCATACCATACGGTAATATACATTTTTTCATAAAAATCTGGCTGATCAAAATCTAACAGCCAGGTAGCAAGTTCACAATCAAGCGTCAATAAGATATACGGAATACCAAGCTCTTGCGCAGCGATCGCAGCACCATGATTAATAATGGGAATAGTTGAGATAATAATATCTGCTTCCGATTGTTTGAAATATTCTTTTGAGAGATTTTTTAAGTCTTCATCAGACCATTTGATCAGTACCGGTGCTATTTTGAGTGCCATATAATTTACTAAGCTGTTCCAACCACGACGGAGCATCTTATTATAAATATCTTCACCGGACATATAGCCGAGCGTAAGCGCTTTAACCGGATCTATTTCTTGTGCAATTTCTTCAAAGAAGTTAACGGTAGCTATTTGATACGGACTGCCGGCAAGACGTTCTTTTATTGCCTGAGTAGCACTTTTGTGGCAAGAACCACCATCGCTATATAAAATAAGAATCTTTTTACCCTGCGATTGCGGACCAAAAATACGATGAGATAACCCCGTAAACATACGCGGTTGGCCAGGCTGTTGGGCTGGTGGATTAGAGAATAAATTATAACCAAAAAGTAAGGCGGTCAGAATAAATAACATATGCGTGTCCTCATTCAGCCTCAAAACGCTGGTTTTATTTCAATTATACCATATATAGTCAGGTTGAGCCAATGCAGCAACCTATACCCTTACATAAAAATGCTATTTTTAATCATATAACCGGTGACAATGCCAGGTTCAAAAGACCATTTCTATCTGTAAAAACAGCTTAAAAGTTAGATTCTCTGGTGCCTGGGTAGTATAATACATTCCCTATTGTTCACAAGCCAGGTTCAATGTATAGCAATTTTTTGTCCATCATACCCCGCAATGACCGTGCGATCATATTCTTTGCCTAGGGAGGCTATTTGGGCCCGGGCTCGCGGCATATTTTTATAGAACCAGGCCCCAAAATGAATCAGGATTATAGTAGGAGTATACGGGGCAAACAGTTTAATCAGGTTCGGTACTCCGGTATGGCCAAATACCTTGCCGGTCTTTTTGTCTCTGCGTATCATCCCGCCGGCTTTAAAAAAGCTCGCCTCCGTGATAATGGCATTGCAAGGCTTAAGCAGGTGACGATATTTCTTGTCTATCCAGATCATATCACCGGTATATAAAATTCTTTTTTTGTTATGTTCTATCAGATATGCATGAGAACGTACTTTGAGGCTATGTACCGTTGGTATTGGGGTAATATGATACGATCCGATAGTAAACGGTTTTCTTGTTACGATAATATCAAGACCGGGATATGTATCCGGGGCATAGATAACAAAATTGCGTATTGGTGCAACAGCATGATGCCGCACAAAATAAGCATGATCAGGATGCAAATGCGTAATGAGTATCGCGCGTGGATTATAGTGCAAAAATCGTTTATCACCACAATCAAGTAACAATGTATCATCAATAAGCAGACCGGAATGTTTTGCATGATAGGGTGCTGATTCCTCAATTTCGCCGCGCGTGCCTAAAATTTTAATATTCAGTTTTTTCCTTTTCTTGCGTACCCGGTTTATGCTGTGCCGGCGCATAAATCGTAAATAACTTCAACGGTTGATTGCCCGTATTTTTAAAATTATGTTTAGTGCCAGCAGGAACAAATACTAAACTTCCTTCACCAATTGGTGCCGTTTGACCATTTAAGATTGTTTCTCCGCGACCTTCTACAAAGATTAACGTCTGATCAACTTTATGCACTTCTTCACCAATATCATCACCCACGGCAACACTCATAAGCACTACTTGGCTATGAGCACCCGTTACAATTTCTTTTCTAAAAAAATTATTTTGTTTAGCAAGCTCTATAATATTGCCGTTGAATGGTTTGGTCATTGCTTCCTTTGTATAGTTGAATTTACGCATCACAAGCAGTGCCAATCCGGCACTTATTATCGCTATGATCAGTATTATGTTTTTCATAGATCATCCTATTGTGCACCATAACAGTTTTATTTTTTATAACCCAACCCTACCAAAAAATAGTTCTTTTTATCTATTATTTGGATAAGCAATTAACAATTGAAGGGTAACATATGGCAGTAAAATTACATAAAGCCGGTTTTGATCATGCCATGGCAATGATACAAGATGGTCTTGAAGTAGAACATGATAGTAACAATTGGCTCCAAGTTCAGCCGACGCGTGATGAAATAGTACATTATCTTGATACGCACACGCTGGAGGAATACGGATTGTGGTTTTTGGGCATTGATACGGATGTTGATTCTAAAAGTAGTGACAAATTTAAATATCCGTATGGTGACTTTTCTGTATTGCACCAAAGTGGACTGGTTGCTATTGAAAAGGATGCAACGATGGCAAACAATCATGACGTTAAAGCCGCCGCTCAAAAATTACTTACTATGCTCAAAAATAATCCGCGCAAATAATTACCCAAACGTAAACACATACAAAGATACTCCTTGTGGTACTCGTAACGTCAGTGTATGCCGTCCTGCCTCGGGTAAATCAAGCACCGTATACATGCGCGCTTCATGTACCGTAATCTCACTTTGTTGTTTGCCATCAAGCAGCACGTGTATAGCGCTTGGCTTATCTGCTTGCATCACGAGATAAACATGTTGCGCATTAAAATTAAGATCTAAGGTGCAATCATCATCTCCTGATGTAATAGATTCTTTGTGCGCATTCCACCTTCCTTTAAGTCCCACTTGATCAGCACCAAGATTGCCTGAATAATTATAGTGCGTCGTCTCATCAGGCTGTATAACAATCTCTGGTTGATAGTTATTGCCACGTTGAGATCCTAAATACGTTTCTGGTGTGATAGGCATCGTACGCGTTTGCATTTCTTGTTCAGCAGTAATAGGGTTTAAACTTAATAGTTTACGTATCGCATTTTCCATCTCTTCATAATCACCTTCACCAAAATGAATTTTGCGAATAATCCCTTGTTGATCTATCAAATAATGTGCCGGCCAGTAATGATTATTGTAGTTTTGCCATGTTTTATAATCGTTATCTAACGCAACCGGATATTTAATACCAAAACGCTTAATTGCATCTTGCACGTTAGAAACCTTTTTCTCAAATTCAAATTCTGGCGTGTGCACCCCAATGATTACCAATCCTTTATCATGATACGTATCGTACCATTTGGTAACGTAGGGCAATGTACGTACACAATTAATACAGCTATACGTCCAAAAATCAATGAGCACTACTTTGCCACGCAATTGTTCAAGCGTCAGTGGTTTTGAATTTAACCATGTATCAATACCAACGATTGCTGGTGCTGATGAACCAACTTCAGTTCCTTCATATGGACGTAAACTACTTAATGCCTTTTTTACCATCGCATTTTCCTCAATGTTTATGGTCGGAAAATAATTAACTACCAACCGTTGCAAGAATACGTCCGCATGAAATGCTATTGCAAATGCACTTGCAATCATTAATATGCCAAACAATTTACGAATTATTTCTGTATATCCGGATAATGCGCCGATTGAACTGACAATACGATTGCCACCATATGCTATGAAAACCATCGGCACCGCTGCCCCTAAAGAGTATGCAAGCGTTACCATAATAGTAGCTATTGTTATTGAACTGGTCGCTACCAACGTCGTAATGGTTGCCAAAATAGGACCGGCACACGGTGTCCAAATTAATCCGAGCGCAACGCCAGCAACCAAGCCGCTTAAAAATCCACTGCCCAATAAGGTGGAACGCTCTTGCAAATTGGTACCTAATTGTGCAATGCCTGAAGTAAGTGCTGCAAAACGATCACCAAGACGAGGAAATAACATAATTAATCCTAATAATGCAATCATGCCAATGGCACCATAACGTAACCATTCTGCTGAAATACCGGTTGCGCGAACAAGAGCGGTTAATGACAAGGTAAAAAAGGAAAAGCTTACCATGAGCCCTATCATAATACCAAGCGGACGATAACGTCCCTGCCCAGCACCGGTAGCAAGTAAAATTGGTAATATCGGCAAAATGCAAGGAGAGAGTACCGTCACCAGACCAGCAAGTACGGCAAAAAGAAGTAATACAATCATGCTATCTCCGTATTAATTTTTTAAAAAATAACATACGGATGTATAAAAAGGTAAGGGATTACCAGCATTGACTTTCTGCTACCGGTTTTGCAAACATATAGTTTATATAAGGGAGGGTTGCATGAATCAAACAAATACCCAATTATCATTTTTGGATAAGTTTAAAAAGGGATGGTCAGTAGCCTTAAAATCATTACGTTTTATCTGGCATCATAAAAAACTTTTGTTCTTTCCTTTTCTTACGGGAATATTAATCGTGACAAGCATAGGTATTTATGAAATCATCTATTACGCTTTGTATCATAAACACATCACTTCTTTTTTCCCTGAAAAAGAAAAATCAAGAAAAAAACAAATAACTGCTGAATATCAATCAGAGCAAACTGAATCAACCTCTCAACGAAATAAAAAATATTCTTGGGCATATATTCTTTTTTTGTTAATTATCGTTTTTATTTCGATTTTTTCTTTTACTTTTTCAAACGTCGCATTGTCTCACGCAACAACACAAATTTTTATGGGATTTCCTATCAACATTCGCACAAGTCTTGCACATAGCTTTAAAAAATTACTGCCTATACTTGTCTGGTCTTTATGCGCATTTTTTATGCATATTTTAATCAATATGTCAAAAGGCAAAGATGAAAAAGGAGGCAATAATTTTTTATTTCGTTTGGTGGGAGCAGCAGTTGAGCTTGCATGGACAATAGCAACTTTTTTAATCATTCCGGTACTTGCACATGAAAATCTTGGCATATTTAAAAATATTAAACGATCTGCAGAACTGATGAAAAAAACATTCGGTCAAAATATCGCATTAGCGCTCATGTTTCCTGCATTGTATTTTCTTATAGTTATTATATGGATCTGTTTATTTTTAGGTGCAATGGTACTACTGATTTTAATCAGAAATTTTATTGTTTCTTACAGCAAATTGCTTTTGATGCCAACAGCATTGTCATTGATTGGTATTAGTCTTATCATTCCCGCTTTTTTATGTGCTATCGTATCAGCAGCTACTATCGTCTTTAAAACAGCAGTTTATCATTATGCGGTAGGAAACTTAATTGGGCCTTTTAGTGAACAAGAAGTACAAAGTAGTTTTGAAGTTAAAGAGAAAAAATAAAAATGAATATTTTTTTTAACAAAAATAAACACTGGTTTTCAAAAGATCTGCTCGGTTTTAGTCTTGCAAGCTTTTTTAATGATTTTAGTCATGAAATGACCACCGCCATATTGCCGATATTTGTCACTACCTTGGTTGGTGCATCACAAGCACCCGCAGTTCTGGGTCTTATGTCCGGTATTTCCAACGCGGCAGCAAGTTTTATGAAGTTATTATCCGGTTGGTTAAGCGATAGAATCACCCGGCACAAATGGTTGCTGGTCATCGGTTATGGATTAACGCCACTATTTTCTGCACTCATCGGCACGGCGCATTATGCATGGCAAATAATTGTATATCGTACTATTGGGTGGATTGGCAGAGGACTGCGAGAACCACCGCGCGATGCATGGCTTGCTGCAATCGCGGGCAAACAACATTATGGCAAAGCATTCGGATTCCAGCGTGCTTTTGATACGTTAGGTGCATTAATTGGTCCATTGATTGTATTTTTTATCATCAATCAAGTGCCCTTGCGTACTATCTTTTTTGTATCAATTATTCCCGGTATTTTTTCGGTGCTTGCCATTATATTTTTGATAACTGAACAACCAAAAAAAGATACGTATGCATACAAACCATTTTTTACTCAATTTAAAGAGTTACCGCGTTCGTTTATCTATTTTGTGGTCATTCGCACCATTTTTACGCTCGCCAATTTTGATCGGACATTACTTATTCTGCGCGCTCAAGAGATGCTAACCGGTGGCAAAAGCACTGCTATTATTGCAACCAGTTGGGCAATTGGATTATATGCATTCTTTAATTTAGTACGCGCAATCAGCGAATATACTATGGGAACTTTAAGTGATTATGGTTATCGAAAATGGTTACTCGCTTTTGTCGGCTTTGGATTGTTCGCCCTCTTATGTGCTGGGCTGATTTTTGCAAGTTCATCAGTACTCATTTGGTTATTACTTTTTATGGTGGCCGGCATCAGTACCGCAACCGTCACCACGCTGGAAAAAGCATATGCAGCTGACCTTCTACCGGATAATTTACGTGGCACTGGTTATGGATTACTGCAGGCAACTGATGGTATGGGAACACTAATAGGCAATGTCGTGTTCGGTTTTATATGGCATTCATTTGCTGCAACGTATGCATTCTTATATGCAGGGATTTTAAGCATGATCGCCATGGTTTTATTACTACCTGCTCATAGCAAACTCCCTAAAAAAAGAGGCCTATTTTATTTCATATCGTTCGTGTGGCGTAAGTGAGCGCAGTTCTTTACCCAAGAAATAACTTAAAATAGTACGCACAAGTACTAAGATCACCAATAATCCTAAATTATAATAATTTGGTTGCACCATAGATCCGACAATGTCAGCACCTACCATAAACTCAAGCCCTAAAATGACGCTGTTACCAAATTGCAACCGAATTTTATTCAATGAAATATTTTTATTCCACAAAAATAAAATAAGTTGATATGCTGATCGAAATCCTGCTGCAGTAATTACCAGTACGCCAATTGCAGCAATAAATTCTCTGATATAAAGCAAAGCAGTATCAAAAAATAACATATTGTATTTCCTTTGAATTAATGGCAAGAATCATTCTCTACAATTATTAACATATACCTTGATCTTTTTCATAGTCATATAATATACCTACAACATAATAGAAACATTTTATTAACCATTATAAAAAGGATGATACGTAATGAAAAAATTTATTTTAGCCCTTTTGCTGCCGGCACAACTCTTTGGCGCAAATGGGATACTGATTGTAGATACTACGAATGATAGTGGTGCCGGTTCTTTACGTCAGGCAATTCTTGATGCAAATGCTGATCCGCTTGTTCCGCACGTTATTCAATTTTCAATTGGCAGCGGCGTACAAACTATTCAACCGTTAACGGCGCTTCCTGCAATAACCGCACCGTACACCATGATCGATGGCACCACGCAATCCGGTTGGGCAGTAAATAATCCGGTTATTGTTCTTGATGGTTCACAACTTACCCCATTTACGATTGATGGTTTAACCTTGAGTGGCACCCATCATTGTTTAGTACGCGGCCTTGTTATCAATGGCGGATTTAATAATGGTATTTTAATAACGGATGATAGTACTAATTCAGCAAACAATAATAGCGTTGTCGGTTGTTTTATTGGCACTGATCAAACCGGTTCAAGTAGTAATCCTAATAACAACGGTATAGCTATTACCAGTTCGACCAATCTCAATAATATTTTTAATAAAATTGGGGGCGAAATAGCGCAAGAACGAAATCTTATCTCCGGCAATCAAAATAATGGTATCTTGCTGCAAACCAACGTAAACTTTAGCATTATTCGCAATAATTTTATTGGTACCGATATCAACGGAACTACCGCTATTCCCAATCTTAATGGTATAACCATAATCGGTTCAGTCACCCCATCAATACAAGAGCAATGCTTTGGCAATGCAATACTTTCCAATCTTATTTCCGGAAATACCCAATCCGGTATACGCTTGCAATCAAATGCCAATCAAAATTTAATACAAACAAATAACATTGGTGTTGATGCAACCGGCACATTAGCCCTACCTAATGAATTTGGTATTTTAACGCAAGGGGTTGTACCACCAGATCCAGAAATTCCAAGTAATGGGGGCGTCAATAACAACATGGTGAGCAGTTCCAATGTTATCTCCGGTAACAGTTCTCATGGCATCATATTGACTGATAATACGATGGGTAGTTCAATTAGCAGCAGTTTGATAGGAACTGATCTTAATAACACGCTCACCATATTAGGCAATGGCGGTCATGGTATTGTAATACAAGGAAGTGAAAATGCACCATGCTTTAATAACAATATTGGTGATCTTTTTGGAGAAGGACCAAATGTTATTGCCTACAATGGTACTGATGCAACCGGCTACGGCATTGTCGTTATGGGAAATGCTACAACGCCAGATCTTGGTAACAGCTTTCTATCAAATTCTATTTTTAATAATAAAGCTGATGGCATTGCACTTTTTAACAACGGCAATAATTTACAGGCCGCGCCTACTGTTATAAATGCCATCCTTAATAATGATGGCAATGCATTAACCGTTGGCGTAACCGCACCTTCAGTACCGGCTGACAATATGTTTAGAATTGATGTCTTTGTGAATACTACTGATCGCTCTCCCATAACTGAAGGACAACAATTTATCGGGTTTATTGACTCGGTATCATCTGGAGCTACCATCGCACAAATATTCCCCCTCAGTACCCCAATTGTTTCTGATGTATGGGTCAGTGCAACTGCAACGAATCTTGGTGGGCCACTCTTTGGTGATTCTTCCACCTATTCAAGCAATCTCCAAATGGTGACACTTTCTAATGATATTCCGGCAATTATGTTTCAATAGTTCAAATCATCGTTAAACATGAATAAGGGCAGACTCATCATCTGCCCTTATTATTTTTCTTTGGAGAAAAATGGATTATTTGTTAAACCATTTAAGATATGCGCCAATTCCTAAACAGCATGCACTTGTTACAGTAAAACCAATAGCCTTATTACGCTGTGAAAGACTCTCGGTATAATTTTGCTTTATTTCGCGCTTTATTGTGGGGATTGTTTCTTTATTAATATAATCAATTTGTTTTGGCACAGTTTTACCGCTATTTATTAATCCTTCTTCGCAACATGAACATACACCACTTGCATTCGCCCATGCTCCTTCATTCTTTTTTTGATAGAAACATTCAAAACTAGTACTAGAAAAAGTGTGATGCCCTATCGCTTTAATAACCCGCTCACATGATTTTTTATCTAAAGTATGAATTCTTGAATGCAAAACAAAGAAAATTTGATCATGACTAAGTTTAAACAAGACTGGCCGACTATTTATTTTATTTTCAGCCTCTTCCTCTTTATTTTCTTTTAATTTAAGTTTTAAACTTTCATTGTAATCCTGACTTGGACGCACGCCAATGCCAATCTGTATTGTTAAATTATTTCTAACTGCATAGGGCATATTTCTAAAAAGATTTGGATCTTTTGATGCTGCCTCTATAAATCTATCTAAATAATCATTGGTTATTGTCAATTCTTCTTTAGGATCAAACATTTTTACCAATAATCCATCTAATGTTATTTCATCAGTAGTATAGTTATTAAGATCTTGCTTCGCTGAATTCCAAATTTTTATTCCCACACCCAATCCAATGGTACTGAGTACCAACCCGGCTTTACTTGCAAATGGTGACATCAGAGTTTCAAATGAGCAAAATGTATTTGGGATTGATAAAAACAACGCAACTAAACCAATAGATGTATGCATAAAATCTCCACATAAAAAAAAGGCGCTGACTTTTATCAGCGCCTTTTAATAGTAACGTTATTTCTTTAGTTCTTGAATATATTTCTGGAATGTTTTTTCAAATGGTGCAAATGCGAGCAT
>Ga0075425_100006453_pt1 | contig 12297 bp, 8 predicted proteins | sample SoiMethybrSBSTD4_FD_75300 | JGI IMG/M metagenome (GOLD analysis project Ga0075425, IMG submission 75300) | Bulk soil microbial communities from a Populus tree surrounding site in Tennessee, USA - Soil MetaG P. TD hybrid SBSTD4 | ecosystem: Environmental > Terrestrial > Soil > Tree plantation...
GCCCGACCCGCCCGACCTGCCCGACCTACTTCTGCGGGATCTGCGTCGACTTCACCGGCCCCTGCCCGATGATCTGCACGACGACTTCTTCGTCCTTCGCCATGTCGTAATGGTGACCGAAGGCCGGCTCGAAGATGAAGCTGCCAGGCTTCACCGGCGTCATCTTCTCGGGATCGTAGACGTCGCTCTCGGCCCCGAGCGAGACCCACCACGTGCCTTTGATCACCGTGATGTAGCGAGCCTGATCGTGATAGTGCGGATGGCTGCCCTGGCCCGGCGCGAACCGGTTGCGCGTGACGTAGATGCCCGGCTTGGTGGGATCGCCGAAGATCGCGCCCGTCTTGATCTCGTCCGCGTCGAGGCGCACGAATCCTTCCGGCACCGGCTGCTTGTACTGTCCGGATGCTGAGACGGTGAGCAGCATCGCGCAAACGGCGCAGGCACTCCACTTCAGCGCGTTCGAAAGTTTCATGGTGGTTGTCCTCGATATCAGCCGGCGGAGTGATACCTCGTCGCGACGCCCAGGAGCTGTCGACCGACTGCCTGCCACCGCGGTGTCGCTCCGAGAAACGGTGACGCAAACATGTCGATCAACAACAACACGCCACCCACTGCGGTCGTGACATGGATTGTCGATCGTGTGCGGAGGTCGTAACCTGCAAGGCACAAGAGCAACGCCGCGACGAGGTAGTTCGCAGCGAGACCAATCACGGGAATCCGGCCGACCGCCGCGCCCAGAAGGACGAGCGTCGCCAGCGCGATGAGGCGCTTGTGGGAGGCCGAATGGAGACGCATCAACAAGGCGGCAGCCGCCAGCGTCCCGAACACGAGCATATCGATGAGCTCGCCGCCGAACAGCGAGACCGCCGCGTCGCCTCCACCCCGGTCGAAGTCCCGGACGGACGACCAGATCGCAACGGCGACGCCCGACGCGATCATGAGCGGGATCAACGCTAACGCCACACGACCGAGGCGTCGATGGGTCGCGGTTCGGCGCCGCGCGACAAGAGCGGATTGCGCCGTCAAGAGACCGACCCACGTGCAGAAGAGCGAGCCGTGGACGTAGACAAACCACGGGGCGGTGAACGTCCCGCGGGCGAGCGGTAGAAAGAAGGTGCGTGTGAAACCCGCCAGCACAAGGGCGGCGACGACCAGCGCGAACGCCATGAAGAAGGCTCGCGACAGGTGCGCCTTTCCGGGCGCGCGATCGACAGTTGCGGACTGGACCACGTTTACCTCGCGCCCGCGATCAGACTCCTCGGGTCAGCCGGCGAGCGCCCGCCCGACCTGCCTGACCTGCCCGACCTGCCCGACCTGCCCGGCGTCTACACCTGCGAAAAGCCCGGCTTCGGTTCCCGCTGCAGGAACTCGTTCGCCGCGGCCACGTTCGTCACGCGCATGTTCTTCGCGTCGTACTCGATCTTCTTCCCCGCGCGCAGCGCGACGATCCCGAGCAGCATGATCTCCGTCAACTGCGCGGCGTAGCTGAACGGACACGACGGCTGCGTCTTTCCCTTCGCCGCGTCGGCCCAGTTCATCTCGTGGTTCTCGTTCGGAATGCGCGCCAGCTTCTGCGCCGGCTTGCCGAACGAGTCGTGCAGCGACTTGGGGAGCAGCCGCGGGTTCTTCCCGTACGTGTCGTGCAGCAGCTTGCCCTTGCTGCCGACGAGCAAGGCGCCGCCGGTCGGGTTGAGCGCCTCCTCGCCGATCTCGATGGGTTTTTTCGGCAGCAGCCCGCCGTCGTACCACGTCAGCTTCACCGCCGGCTTGCTGCCGCGCGCCGGGAACTCGTACATCGTCATCGTCGCGTGCGGATAGCAGACGCCGTTGAACGGCGTGCACACGGTCTCGATCGTCGCCGGATACCCGAGATCGAGCGCCCACAGCGAGTGATCGATCAGGTGCGCGCCCATGTCGCCGATCGCGCCGACGCCCCAGTCGACCCAGCCGCGCCAGTTGAACGGGTGGTACACCGGGTGATACTCGAGGGCGGGCGCGACGCCGAGGAACAGATTCCAGTCGAGCGTCGCCGGCTTCGGGAAGTTGCCGGCCATCGCGGTTGCGAGCCGCGCTTCGATGCCCGGGCCGTTCCACCGGAAGCCCTCGGCCGGCGGCGTGCGCACTTCAGGGCGCGGGATCCCCTGCGGCCAGTAGCCGAGCGGACGGTTCGTCCAGATGTGGATCTCGCGGACGTCGCCGATCGCGCCGGCCCACACGTACTCGATCGCCGTGCGCGCGTCGTCCCACGAGTGGCCCTGGTTGCCCATCTGCGTCGCGAGCTTCGGCAGGCTCTTCGACTTGCGCGCGAGCGCGCGCGCCTCGGCCACCGACCAGGTGAGCGGCTTCTGCACGTACACGTGCTTGCCGAGATCCATCGCCGCGAGCGCAATCGCCGCGTGCATGTGATCCGGCGTCGCGACGACGACGCCGTCGATGTCCTTCTGCTTGTCGAGCATCTGCCGGTAGTCCTGATAGCGGGCCGCGCGCGGCAGCGCGCTCTGCAGCTGCTTCATGCGCGCGATGGTCGCCGACATGCGCTCGCGCTCGAGCGGCGTGAGCGGCGGCTCCGGCCGGCCCTGCGCGTCGAGCCGTGGCTGATTCGGCGGACGATCGAGCCGCTCCTGCTGGCTCGCGATGTCCTTGTCGATCCCCGCGAAGCCGCGATCGGCGTACTCCCAGTCCACGTCGCAGATCGCGACGAGGTTCTCGGTGGCGAGGTTGACGAGATCGCTCCGCCCCTGGCCGCCGACGCCGACGGCGGCGACGTTCAGCCGATCGCTGGGCGCCGCCTGGCCGCGGCCGAGCACGTGCCGCGGCACGATCGCGAAGCCGGCTGACGTAGCGGCGACGTTGGTGACGAACTTCCGTCTCGACATTTTGGCCATGGCGCGCCTCTCCACTTGTCTTGACTCCCGAACAGGCAGATGATACATCGTGTTTTCGATTACATTCTCGGCAGTGTGAGGGCTGCGATGCGCCGATCATTCACCGGTCTGCTCCTCTTCGCCGCAGCGGCCTCGACCGTCCTCGCGCAGTCCCCGCGCGAGCGCCTGCTGTTCGACGGCACGACAACGGCCGGCTGGCGCGGCTTCAAGAAGCCGGCGTTTCCATCCACCGGCTGGGTCGTGCAGGACGGCTGGCTCGTCCACAAGGCCGGCGCCGGCCACGACGCGCCGAACGGCGGCGACATCATCACGATCGACACGTTCGACAACTTCGATCTCAGCTTCGAGTGGAAGATCGCGCCCGGCGGCAACAGCGGCGTGAAGTACCTCGTCACCGAGGATCGCAGCGGCCCGGTCGCGCACGAGTACCAGGTGATCGACGACGAGCGGCACGCCGACGCGAAGATCGGCCCGAACCGCGCGACCGCGGCGCTCTACGACGCGATTGCGGCGCCGGCGAACAAGCCGCTCAAGCCCGCCGGCGAGGTCAACAGCGGCCGCATCGTCGTCAACGGGATGCACGTGGAGCACTGGCTGAACGGCGTGAAGGTGATCGAGTACGAGCTCGAGAGCCCCGCGCTGATGGCGGCGAAGGCGAAGAGCAAGTTCAAGGACGAGCCCGGCTGGGGCACGAAGCTCAAAGGGCACATCCTCCTGCAGGATCACGGCGACGAGGTCGCCTTCCGCAACATCCGCCTGCGCGCGCTGCCGGCGACGAGCAGCACGCGTCAGTAGGGCGACGCTTTCAGGGTCGCCGGGGCGAGACAGAAAAGCTCGCCGTGCATTTTGTAATTCTCGAGGAGGAACGATGAGGAGCCATCGATGGGGCCGCGTGCTCCGCACGAGCGCGTGGGCCGCCGTCTTCGCGCTGGGCTGCGCCGCGGGCGCGCGCGCGCAGGCGGTGAAAGGCGGCCTGGTCGGCAACATCGCGGACCAGTCGGGGGGCGCGCTGCCGGGCGTCACGGTGACGATCACCGAGGTCAACACCAACATCTCGTACTCGACGGTCACCAACGAGTCGGGCAACTACGTCTTCTCGAACCTGAAGGACGGCACCTACCGCGTCGCCGCCGAGTTGAGCGGCTTCAAGCGCGTCGTGCGCGAGGGCGTGGAGGTGGAGGTGAACGCGACGCCGCGCGTCGATCTCAAGATGGAGGTCGGCGCCGTCGAGGAGTCGATCACCGTGGTCGGCGAGAGCCCGCTGCTGCAGACCGATCGCGCCGACACGAGCCGCATCATCGAGAGCGTGCACCTCGCCGAGGTGCCGCTCGGGTTCAACCGCAACTTCCAGGGGATGGTGATCACGGTGCCCGGCGCGCTGCGCATCCAGCGCCCGCACTCGGACTTCTTCAACGCGCAGGACAGCCTGTCGGCGAACGTCAACGGCCAGTCGCGCCTGGCCAACAACGTCCAGATCGAAGGCATCGACGACAACCACCGCACCGGTCTGCTGACGACGCTGATTCCGTCGGCGGAAGCGATCGAGACGGTGAACATCAGCACGAGCGCGTACGACGCGGAGTTCGGCCGCGCCGGCGGCGCGATCACGAACGTCACGCTGAAGTCGGGCACGAACAGCTTCAAGGGCAGCGTCTTCGCGTTCGGCAACAACGAGAAGACGAACGCGCCCGGCTACTTCACGCACACGGCGCCGCCCGGCGACTACCTGCAGAGCGGCTTCACGCTCGGCGGGCCGATCCAGCACAACTCGCTGTTCTTCTTCGGCGACTACCAGCACATCCGCGACAACGCGGGCCGCACCACGCGCTCGGTGATTCCGCCTGCCGCGTACCGCCTCGGCGACTTCAGCGCGTCGCCGACGAAGATCTACGACCCGCTCACCGGGAATCCCGACGGCACCGGGCGCACGGCGTTTCCCAACAACGTCATCCCGGCCGATCGCATCAGCCCGATCGCGCGCGCGATTCTCGCGAACGTGCCGCAGGCGAACGTCGACGCGGCGCCCGGCCAGCCGAACTACCAGGTCGACTACGCGCGCGTGAAGACGACCGACTCGTTCGACTCGAAGGTGAACTGGCAGATGAGCCAGCGCGATCAGATTGCGGCGCGCCTCAGCTTCCTGCGTCCGAAGCTCGTCGATCCTGCGGAGTTCGGCGCGTTCGGCGGATCGAAGCAGGGCAGCCCGTCGGGCAACGGCTTCTCGGGCACCGGCACCGACACGACCTACAGCACCGGCCTCAACTACACGCGCTCGTGGAGCAACACGCTGGTGATGGAGGCGCGCGGCGGCATGAACTACTTCCACAACGAGGCGCTCGCGGCCGGCGCCGGCCTGACGACGGCGCAGGACGTCGGCATCCGCGGCGCGAACATCGACGACTGGTCGAGCGGCATGACGTCGATCGACTTCGGCACCGGCCTCAGCCTGAGCAGCCCGTTCGTCGGGTTCTCGGGGAGCCTGCCGTGGGATCGCTCCGAGCGCACGGTGCAGTTCGCGACCGTGTTCACGAAAGTGAAGGGCAACCACACGATCAAGTTCGGCGAGGACTTCCGCCACACGCGCGACTTCCTGCTGCAGACGCAGGACAACGGCGGGCCGCGCGGGCAGTTCCAGTTCCGCGCGCCGCAGACGTCGATCCCCGCAGACGCCGCCGCGACGGCCGGCTTCGCGAACGCGTTCGCGTCGTTCCTGCTCGACGTGCCGTCGGTCGTGCAGCGCGATCTGAAGGTGACCGATCCCGGCGTGCGCTTCTGGGCGTTCTTCACCTTCGTCCAGGACAAGTGGGCGGTGACGCCGAAGCTGACGATCGATCTCGGGCTGCGCCACGAGTACTACTCGCCGTTCATCGGCCTGGTCGATCAGGGCGGCCTCGCCAACTACGACATGACGACGAACACGCTGCAGGTGGCCGGCTACGGGCAGGTGGGCGAGAGCGCCGGCGTGCAGAAGTACTGGAAGAACTTCGGCCCGCGCGCGGGCGTGTCGTACCGGCTCGACGACAAGACCGTGCTGCGCGGCGGCTACGGCGTGAGCACGCTGCCGTTCCCCGACAACAGCTACATCTACAACTACCCCGTGAAGCAGAACAACGTCTTCAACGCGCCGAACAACTTCGCGGCGGCCGGCTCGATGAAGAACGGCTTCCCCGATCCGGTGTTCGTGCAGATTCCCTCGAGCGGGATCATCGACGCGAGCCCCGCCGTGCTGCGCAACGCCGCCTACTTCAACGTGCCGGCGAACCTGCACGAGGGATCGCTCCACTCCTTCAACGTCGCGTACCAGCGCGAGCTGCCGGGCCGCTTCACGCTCGACGTCGCCTACGTCGGCAACCGCGGCCACGACGTCCAGACGCAGTTCGCCGCGAACGCGGCGAACGTCATCGGGCTGCCCGGCAACACCGGGCGGCCGCTCTTCGGCCCGTTCGGCAAGTCGGCGGACGTCACCACGTGGATCGGGACCAAGACGACATACAACTCGCTGCAGACGAAGCTCGATCGCCGGTTCACCGGCGGCCTGCTCGTCACGACGTCCTACACGCTCGGCCGCGGCTGGAGCTACGTGAACGGCGACAGCAACACCACCATCGCGACGCCCGCCGACATCGAGCGCAGCTGGGCGCGCACCGATCAGGATCGGCTGCACAGCCTGGTCGAGAGCTTCCTCTATCAGCTGCCGTTCGGGCCCGACCGCAAGTGGCTGCGCGACGGCGCGGTCGCGCAGATCCTCGGCGGGTGGCAGGTGAGCGGCATCTTCACCGCGCAGTCGGGATCGCCGATCGGGATCACGATGTCGGCGGCCACGCTGAACGCGCCGGGCAACACGCAGCGCCCCGACGTCAGCGGCACGCCGCAGGTGCTTGGCGGCATCGGTCCGGGCGTGCAGTGGTTCGACCCCGCGGTTTTCTCGTCGCCCGCGCCGAACACCTTCGGCAACTCGCTGCGCAACGGCGTGCTCGACGGGCCGGCGTATGTGAACCTCGACGCGACGATCGCGAGGGTGTTCACGATCGGGCGGACCAAGGGCGAGCTGCGGGCCGACATCTTCAACGTCACCAATACGCCGCACTTCAACAACCCCAACGGTACGTTCCTGTCGTCGACGTTCGGGCAGATTACGAGTACGATCGCAGGCAGCGAGCGGTCGATGCGCTTCGGATTCCGGCTGATGTTCTGAAGGAGACGCGATGATGGAACGCAGGGATTTTCTCGGCAAGACGGCGGCCGCGGGCGCGTTCGCCGCGCTCGCGCCGGCGGCGCGCGTGCTCGGCGCCAACGATCGCATCCGCCTCGGCATGATCGGCCCCGGCGCGCGCGGCCAGGAGCTGCTCGGCCAGTTGCAGAAGCTGATCGATCGCAAGAACGAGCAGGCCGAGCTCGTCGCCGTCGCCGACGTCTACACGGGGCGGCACGACCAGGTGAAGGCGAAGTTCCCGGCCGCGAAGGCGTTCACCGACTATCGCCGGCTGCTCGATATGAAGGACGTCGACGCCGTCATCGTCTCGACGCCGCTGCACTGCCACGCGCGGCATTTCGTGGACGCGCTCGCCGCCGGCAAGGATCTCTACTCCGAGAAGACGATGACGTGGTCGATCGCGGAGGCGGAGGAGTGCCGCCGCGCCGCGAAGCAGGCGAACCGCGTCGTGCAGATCGGCCTGCAGCACGTCAGCAGCGGCGCGTTCCAGGACGCGCGGCAGTGGGTGAAGGACGGGCTCGTCGGCAAAGTGACGCACTGCGAGTCGTGGATGAGCCGCAACACGCCGCGCGGCGAAGGCCAGTGGGTGCGCAAGGTGCCCGCCGACTGCACGGCCGCGAACGTCGACTGGGCGGCCTTCCTCAACGGCCGCGCGAATCGTCCGTTCGACGGATTCAAATTCATCAACTGGCGGCTGTACTGGGAGTTCTCCGGCGGCAACGTCACCGAGAACGCCGTGCACCAGTTCTCGTTCGTGATGGCGCTGCTCGACCTGCCGGTGCCCGCGTCGGCCTACATGTCCGGCGGCATCTACTCGGAGAAGGACGGGCGCGAAGTGCCGGACACGATCGCCGTCACGCTCGACTTCCCGGAGCAGGAGCTCGTGCTGACGTGGCAGTCGATGTTCAGCAACAAGCACTTCGGCCTCTCCGATCGCATTCTCGGCTCGCACGGCACGATCGAGCGGACGAGCGGCGCGACCGAGATGGTCGCGGGCACGCTGCAGGACGACAACGCGCGCTACTACCCGGAAAAAGTGAATCGCCCCGACGGCGCGCCCATCGTCGGCGCGTCGGAGGACATCCAGCACCTCGGGAACTTCCTCGACTGCGTGCGCACGCGGAAGGAGCCGAACGCGCCGGTGGAGCTGGGCTACAGGACCGCCGTCGCCGCGCACATGGCGAACCTGTCGTATCGCCAGAAGGAGCGCGTGACGTTCACGCGCGCGTCCTCGATGACGACTGCTGGCGTGTAACGGACGACAATCAACGCAGAACTCGCAGAGCTCGCAGAATCTAAATCAGTACTCTACGGGTTCTGCGTGTTCCGCGTTGTCCGTCGTCACGCCCTCACAGCGGGCGCACGCGGATGTTTCTGAACGCGAGTGCGCCCTCGTGATCACCCTGCAGCGCGAAGTGCCCCCGCTTGGCGCGCCCGTAGTTCGGCCAGTCGTTGAACTTGCTCGCCTTTACCTTCGCTTCCCACTCCGGGCTGCCCATCTCGTACTCGAGGAGCTTCACGCCGTTCAGCCAATGCTCCACGTGCGCGCCTCTGGCGACGATGCGCGCGGTGTTCCAGTCGCCGACCGGCTTCAGATGACCGGGCGGTGACGGCACGAGCGCGTACAGCGCGCCGGCGCAGGTGAGGCGCGTCTTGTTGTCGGCGGCCTTGATGTCGTCGAGCAGCTGATACTCGGGGGCGCTCCAGTAGATGTGCTCGTACTCCTCGGTGCCGCGGTAGAAGATGCCGCTGTTGCCCGCCTCGCCGATCTTCCAGTCGACCTCGAGCTCGAAATCGCCGAACTCGTCCTTCGACACGATGTCGGCGACCGGCTTTTCCTTGGCGAGCGTGCCGTTTGCGACGTGCCATCCGTCGGGAATCTTGTCCGTCTTGTATCCCCGCCACGCGTCCAGCGACTTCCCGTCGAAGAGCGTCTGCCATGCGGCAGCCGAACGCGCGGGCGGCGCGGCGAGAAGCAGAAGCGATACGCAGAGCGCGGCGGCGATTCGAATGCTCATGGTCCGAGATTATGCGACTTTCGGCGCGGCAGGTCTATGCGCCGCCAGCGCCGCGACGTAGCACACGGCGACGAGGATCAGCAGAAACCTGTACCCCGCAAGCAGCGACACGTATTCGCCGACGCCGCCGACCATCGCGCCGAGCAGGTTCGCGCCGAAGTCCTCCGCCGTCGACGAGGACTCCTTGAAGCTCGCGCTGAACAGCAGGCCCGCGCAGAAGACCGGGCTGAAGACGAGCGCGCCGTAGAAGATCGACTCGAGCGCGCGGCTGCCGAACGCCACGCGTCCGACGGGCACGGCGTAGTTGACCGCGATCAGCGCAAGCAGCGCGGCGGCGACGACGCCGCGGCGGCGGATCTCGAACCGGCTCGCCGCGATCGCGCTGGCGAGCGCCATCACGAGCACCGACGCGATGGCGAGCGACGCCGACGACCACGTCGATCCCCAGAGCAGCGCGAACTGCACGATCGACTTCGTCTCGAGCAGCATGAAGCCGGCGCCGAGGAAGAAGAAGTGCCACGACCAGCGTCCGGCGGCCGGATCGCGGGCCGCCCAGACGGCGGCCGCCGACACGGCGAGCACGACCGCGAGCGCCGCCGCGTAGTGGCCCGGCAGCGCCGGCGCGCGCATGTAGAGAAACGGCCAGTCGTCGGTCGCGACCGCGACCGTCGCGTCGCGCGCGAGGCGCGTCGCCGGGCTCGGCTCGTGCGGCTGCCCGTAGGCGAGCACGTCGCGCGGCGGCGCGGGCGGGGCGGCCAGCGCCGCGGCGCGCGGGCCGGCGAGCATCACCGCGAGGTACGCGCGCTCCTGGTGCACGTGCGCGATCGGGTCCCGGCCGAAGGCGTCGGCGGCGGTGTTCGCCAGCCGGTCGACGAGCCACCGCTCGCGAAAGTAGTTGTAGAGCGCCATCACGCCGTTCGGCGTCAGGTGGTCGCGCACCGCGTCGAACGACTCGCGCGTGAACATGTAGCTCTCGAGGCGCACGCCGGAGAAGCTCGATTGCACGGTCAGCGAGTCGATCAGCGCGAACACGATCAAGTCGTACTGGCGCGTGGTCGTCCGCAGGAAGTGCCGGGCGTCGTCGTTGACGATCGTCACGCGCGGATCGCTGTACGGCCGATCCGGATGCCGCGCCGCGCCGAGCCGCAGGATCACCGGATCGATCTCGACCGCGTCGACGTGCTTCGCGCCGTGCTTCAGCGCGGCGGCGACGTCGGTGCCGGTGCCGGCGCCGAGGATCAGCACCTTGTCGAACGTGTCGCCGAACACCGCGTACGGCCACTGATAGAAATACTCCTTGCGATCGACCGGCGCCATCGACTGGTGGAAGATGTGGTTCACCTCGACGACCGTGTCGTCGCGATCCTGGAAGACGGTGATGCGGTAATACGGCGACCACAGGCTGTCGCCCTGCATCCGGTAGACGACGAACAGCGCCGCCGCGAGCAGCGCGACGTTCGCGATCGCGATCCACCCTCGCGCCTCGATCACGAACGGCAGCGCCGCCGCGGCGGCGACGCCGAACCAGACGACCGGCGGCAGCTGCAGCCACGAGACGATGGCGAAGCCGGCGACGCCGGCGAGGCTGCCGACGAGGTTGATCACGTACGCGCGCAGCGGCGGGTGCCGCGTGAGCTCGGCGCCCATCCGGTGCGCGACCACCGCGAAGAGCGCCGCGACCGCCGTGAAGAGCAGCGGCAGCAGCAGCGTGCTCTCGACGGCGACGACCGGTTCGGCCGTCCCGCTCGAGAAGTAGATCGTCGACGTGCTCGGCAGCGCCACCTCGAGGCGCAGTCGATCGACGGCGACGATCGCGGCCAGCTGCACGAGCGGAAACCAGAGAATCAGACGACGGCGGCGCGCGGCCAGCAGGCAGCCGACGCCGATGCCGAGGAAGCTCGCGAGCAGGATGAAGTTCGAGAAATACGCGAGCAGGCGGATGTACGCCGGCATCCACCGGATGATGGCGGTCTCGAGGAACAGCACGAGGAACGACGCGACGAAGAGAGGCATGGCGAACGATTATTGCTAGAATCGCGCGCATGCCGAAGCTCAAAACTCGCGCGGCGGCCGTCGCGGCGCTCGTCGCGTGCGCGCTGCTGCCGCCGGCCGGCGCCGCTCCCGCGTCGCTGCGCGCGGCGACAGCGTCGGCGCTCGACGCGTTCCTCGACAAGGCGGTCGGCGAGGGCCGCGCGCCCGCCGTCGTCGCCGTCGTCGCGAATGCCGATCGCGTGCTGTATCTCCGTGCGGCGGGGAAGCGCGACGTCGCCGCCGGCGCGGCGCTCGAGCCCGACGCGATCTTCCGGATCGCGTCGATGACCAAGCCGATCACGTCCGCGGTCGTGCTGATGCTGCGCGACGAGGGTCGGCTCGACGTCGAGGATCCGGTGACGAAGTACCTGCCGGAGTTCGCCAGCGTGCGCGTGATGACGTCGTTCGACGAAGCGCAGCGGACGTTCGAGTCGCGTCCGCCGGCGCGGCCGATCACGATCCGTCATCTCCTCACGCACACCTCCGGCATCGCGTATTCGTTCGCCGACGCGCGCCTCGCCCGGCTCGACGACGGGAAGAAGACGGAAGTCGAGATGCCGCTGCTGCAGGATCCCGGGACGCACTTCACGTACGGCCCGAACACGGCGGTGCTCGGGCGCATCGTCGAGAAGATCAGCGGCGCGCCGCTCGACCAGGTGCTGCAGACGCGCGTGTTCGACCCGCTCGGCATGGCGGACACGTTCTACGCCGTTCCCGAGAGCAAACGCGGCCGCGTCGTCACGCTGCACACGCGCGTGGAGAACGCGCTGCGCGAACAACCGAACCCGGCGGCGCCGCGATCGAACGTGCGCGGCGATGGCGGCCTGTTCTCGACCGCCGGCGACTACGCGCGCTTCATGCAGCTCTTTCTCAACGGCGGCCGCGCCGGCGGCCGGCGGGTGCTGAGCGAGGCGTCGGTGAAGCAGATGCTCTCGAACCAGATCGGCGCGCTCTTCGTCGAGCGGCAGCCGTCGGCGAACCTGCTCCTCGCGCAGCCGTTCCCGTTCGGGGGCGGCAAGGACAAGTTCGGCTTCGGCTTCCAGATCGAAGGGCGGCCGGCCGCGCCCGGCCTGCGGACCGCGGGCAGCGCGAGCTGGGGCGGCATCAACAACACGCACTTCTGGATCGATCCGCAGAAGCAGATCGCGGC
>Ga0075425_100006454_pt1 | contig 12296 bp, 8 predicted proteins | sample SoiMethybrSBSTD4_FD_75300 | JGI IMG/M metagenome (GOLD analysis project Ga0075425, IMG submission 75300) | Bulk soil microbial communities from a Populus tree surrounding site in Tennessee, USA - Soil MetaG P. TD hybrid SBSTD4 | ecosystem: Environmental > Terrestrial > Soil > Tree plantation...
GCGTACCGCCCAGCAGCGCCCGGCCCGCCGCCGTGCGGCCGGGGCCGCGCCTCGTTCGCTGCAGCAGATAGTCCGGCACCTCGCGTTCCGCACGGGCGCGCAGCTTCGGGGCGTTGCGATACGCCGGTCCGAGGTAGCGCAGATAGTCCAGGCCGAGACGCAGTTCGCGGGCGGCATAACCCCACGAGTCGTCGCGAACCGGGATGGTGCTGCGCGAGAACCGCGGGTAGGTTTCCGCCAGCTGCGTCGTCATATCGGACGGGTCGAGCAGCCAGTGGGTGCCCGCGATCTGGAAGGCAAGCTCCACCTTGTGTCCCCGTTCGCACAGCATCCGCAGCGTCGACTCGAAGTTGCGCACGTAGCCCGAGTGGCGCATGACGAACAGAATCTTCATGACGGCCGGGCTCCCCGGTGCAGACGCGGCAGTTGCCGCGCCAGGGAGAACCACAGATGAACGGCGGCGTACGAGGCGCCGGCGAGCCGTCCGAAATGTGGGCGGCCTTTCCCGCGGATCCCAAAGTCCCAGAGCAAGGAGGCGCAGTGCTGCAGGTGTGAAGGCAAATAGGCGTAGAACGGTGTGCCGTCGGGAAAGAAGACCTTTCGCTGGCGCTCAAGGTCGAAGTCGCGTGCCATCTCCCGGTACCACAGAACGTCGGGGACGTGGCGCACCCCTCCGAAGAGCGACAGCGCGAGGAGAATCTGCCGGTCCGGCGTGACGACATGACGGAATATCCCTGCAGCTTCGAGCGTGCGTGCGCGGATGAGACCGTAAATCATGTCGCCCGCCAGCATCTGCTGCGCCGCCCGTGCGAGGCGCGTCGAGCCGCGCGTGATTCCGGCTGTGTCGAAACTCTTGTCCTCGAACCACGCGTCGTCTGACGTTGTGCGCAGGCTTGCCGAATAGGCGACGACGACACTCGGTTCCCGATCGAGGACGGTGACAAGGGTTTCGAGCCAGCGTGCGTGCCACACGTCGTGATCGCTCACCCAGGCGAAATAGTCGCTGCATGGATAGCGTTGCCGACCCTCCTCGAAGACTTTGCGCCAGTTGCTCACCATGCCGAGACGAGTCGGGTTGGCGGCGTAACTGATCTGCGGCCAGTCCCGTGCATACCGCTCGACGATCGATGCGACGCTCGCGTGGGGGGCATCGTCAACGATCATCAGCGCGAAGTCCCGATACGTCTGCGAGAGCAGCGACTCGAGCGCCCGTGGCAGCGCATCCGGACGCGCGAACGCGGGCAGGCCGAGGACGACTCGTGGTGAGGTGTTCACACCAGAAGCCGTTTCCAGGCCAGCAGGAACGCGCCGCTTCGCACGAGGAGGTGGCGGTCGAGAAAGGCGCGAGCCGCCATCGGGTGCGGCCAGTAGCGGGCTTCAATGGCGGATCGCACGACAGAGGTGTTGTCCTCGTCGTCGTCCACGCAGACCGACAGCAGGTAGCGGCAGTCGAGGTCGAACGCCCGCTGGACGTGCGCATTGATTCGAGAAGCGTCCATTCGCTCGAGCATGCCGATATCGAGCGTCAGCGCTAGGTTCACCGGACGCCACAGGCCAATCGCGCTGTCCGGCGCGAAGGCGAAATCGGTGCTGTCCCAATCGCGCCAGAACGCATCGGGATTCGACGGTTCAAAGAACCGAAACCGCGCGTCGGGGAATAGCGTCATCAAGTACGTCGCCGAAAGCAGCAGCAGCGTCGGTGGCGCGGTGATGACGTACGTGACCTCGGGAAAGAGCGTCTTGAAGTAATACGCGAAGCCACCCCACCCGCCGCCGATGTCCCACACGACGGGCCGCGGCGGCGTCCGAAACTCGGGAGCGAGTGCGGCGTCATTCAGCAGCGTGACGATTCGAAAGAACCGAAGGGTGTCTTCGTTGTAGAGCGCGTTGTCGCCCTGCAGTCCGAAGCCGCCGAGGACCGGCGGCTCGTCGACCCACAGTGTGGAATCGCCGTGTTCCAGCAGCTTCAGGCGATCTCGATCGAGGCGCTGCTTCACGAGCTCGGCGCGGTCACCTTTGTAGTTGGAGCGGCGAACGCCGCTAATCGCTTTCCCGTAACGGCGAAGGTCGCCAATCGTGTCGGCGTCGGCGCGCCACAGCTCATCGAGATCGGCGAGCAGTTCACGCTCCGAAGCGGTACGCGCCCCGGCGTCGGCCGCAGCAGCGGTCATCGGCAGAATTTCCGATCGCGCGTGCTGATAGCACTCGTACGCCGCGGACGCCGCGCGAACCTTCTGCGCCTTTACCGATTGCAGACTCACGTGGAGGACGCGCCGCCGCTCGGCCTCTCGAACAATCCGTACCAGACCGCCTGCTGACCGGCGCGGTTCGTCACCGTAAATCGCGATGCGAGCGACAGCCCGTGTCGCTCGAGGGCTTGTGTCACGGTCGCGGAGGAGCCCATCGCCACCTCGACCAGCATCGATCGCAGCGACGGAGATGACAGCGTGCGGCAGGCACCGTCGAGCACATCGAGTTCGCCGCCGTCGACATCCAGCTTGATATGGTTCGGCACCGGCAGCTTGAAGCGCTCGATCAAATCGTCGAGCCTGAACGTCATCACCGGCTGCCGCAATGCCACCTCGCCGTCGTCCGGCATCTGCACGCCGAGGCCGTGGCGCGCGCTGCCGGAATCGAGGTCGCGCAGGTTGAACACGTCCATCGCCGTCGTTGCCGACAGCGCCACAGGCATCGGCGTGACGGCATCGGGCACATCGTTCAGAGCGATATTCGCGCACAGCGCGGCGACGTTCGCATAGCTGGCCTCGAACGCATAGACGCGCGCGGCGCCGTCCGGCTTCTTTGCCGCGACCAGAGAGTAGGCGCCCACATTCGCGCCGATGTCGAACAGGACGTCGCCTCGTTTGATCCGGCTGTGAATCCACTCGATGGTGAATGGTTCCTTGGCGCACGCCTTGATGCGAAACATCTCCGTCTTGTTCGTCACGTGCAGGTAGATGTCTGCACGCTCGTAGTCGAGCCGCTGCGGCCTCGCGGCCGTATGCACCTCGATAACGGAGCTCAACGGAATCTCGCCGAGCACGGCATGCACGAACTGCCTGCGATCGACCTCGCCCATCTTCCGGAAATCGGCGATCGCGCGGTCGAGCCGTTGCTGGCGAACGACGTCGCTGCCGGCTGACGCCACGCGTGGCGCCGGATCCGTCGCGCGCCGTCTGTGCCTGGCGACCCTGGTTGTTTTCGCCGCCAGCCGCGCGGCATAGGATTGCCGGTCGTCTTTCGCCTGTCCCTCCAGCACAGCGGCACGACGTGAGAGCGGCGGACGGACCAACGGCGCCCACAGAGGCGCACGCGACGATGTGGCGGTGCGTGTTGCGGCGAGACCTTCGAGTGCGTCAACGAGCCGCGGCGTTGCTGGAACGTCCAGGCCGTACGGGCGGACGAACGCTTCGACAAACCGCCGGCATCGTTCGTCGTCCCTGGGCGATTCCTGCACCGCGCGTTCGAGCTGCGCCACGTGCTCGTCGAGGTCACCCGTGACCTGTATCAGTCCACCGTTCACCTCGCGAAGATGACGGAAGTGGAGCGTCCCTTCCTGAGTATCGCGAAACTCCGGTGCGAGCACGCTGAACACAGGGCGGCCGACGATCGCGCTTTCGATTTCCGCGGTGGTGTTGAGTCCGACGACCGCGGTACTGTGATACATCGAATCGAAGTACTCGTTGCGGCTGTCGACGTCGACAGGCGCCGATCCCTCACACGGCCAGATCGCGATGTTCTGATAGGCGCTCCAGTCGATGCCGCGCCATTGCTCGGCATTCTGCGGATGCGGTCGCACGAGGATGCCGGCATCGCGCACGGCACCACGCGACCCGCGGATCCGTTCCACCCACCGCTGCACGAACGGAACTTCGTCGGGCGCGATGAATCGCGACGAGCACAGATAGAGCAGGTAGGGCCGATCCGGTTCGAGTCCGACGCGTGCGCAGAACGCTTCGCGCGTGGTGCTTGGCCGCCAGTCGAACCAATGGTCGAACGCCGCGGCTCCCGTCACGACAACGCGGTCCGCTGGGACGCCGTGAAATCTGACCGCTTCCTCTTTCATCGCGTCATTCCAGACGGCGACAAGGTCAAGCGGCCCGTGAATGAGTCCCTTGTTGGTCAGGTTGTCCCAGCTCGCCACACATAGCGCGGTGGGGATGCCGAGTGCATGGGCGCTCCGGACATATTCGACCTGGGGCGAGCCTGGCTCGACGAGCGGAGTCACGGCCAGCAGGTCGGGGCCAGCCTGTTCGATGAACCCGGTGATTTCAGGATCCAGCGGAATGGCCGAATCCATCGAGCGCAGCGATGCGGAAAGCGCCGCGCGGCCGACCGCGGTCGACAGAAGGCCGCGCTTCGACCGCTCCATGACCCACTGCGGCGCGTCCAGCATGGCGCGCTTTCGAAGCTTTGGCGCGTTGCGATATTCGGGTCCGAGATAGCGCAGATAGTCGCGGCCGAGCCGAAGCTCCCGTCCCAGCAATCCCCAGCCATCGACCCGAATCGGCGCCTGACCGTACGAGAAGCTCGGGTATCGATCCGCAAGCTGCTGCGCGATGTGCGTCGGATCGAGCTGGTCGTACTTCGTTCGGCCCTGAAAGGCGACATGCACGGCATGACCCCGGTCGCACAACATCCGGAGCGTCGATTCGAAGTTCCGGACGTAGCCCGAGTGGCGCATCACGAACAGCACCGTCATCGATCGAGACATGCTCTAGAGCTGATCCCCGAGGTACGCTTCCGCGCGAAGGAAGAATGCGACGCTGGCCGCGAAGAGGACGATGTTGGTCGCAAACGACAACGCGAGGTATTCCATATTCAGCGTGCCGCCGATCAACGCCCATCGTGAAAGCTCGACGATGGCCGCCATCGGATTGAACGCATACATCGCCCACCGATACTGCTCCGGGATGAACGTCACCGGATAGACGACCGGAGTGAGGAACATGAACACGCCCGCAAAGGAGCGAATCGCGTACCGGACGTCGCGAAAGAACAGCGCAACGACGGCAGTCGGCATGCCGATCGTGAGCGCGAACATCAACGCGCCGATCACGGCGGGGACGAGCGCCAACATCTGCCAGCCGACCCGCAGCGGCAGCTGTCCATCATTCCACCATGCAGACGCGACCACCACGGCGAAGGCGACCAGCAGCAGCGCGAATTCGATCAACGTCGGTGCGAGGCCGGCAATCGGCACGAGCAGCCGGGGGAAATACGCGCGCCGCATGATCGACTGTGTCCAGGTCATCGTCCGCGGCAGAAAGTTGAGTGCGCTCTGGAAGATGCGCCACGTGATGTAGCCGCTCAGGAAGAACACGGAATACGGCACGCCAGCCGATGTTTCCACCGGTTTGACGGACGTGAACGTGAAGATCAGCGTCACCACCGGCATCAGCGGGCGAAGCAGGACCCACCAGAAGCCCAGCAGCGTCCCGCGCGCCCGCCGCATGACGATCTCTTTGGACAGGAAGCCGAGAAACGCCCGGTACTGCCAGAGGGATCTCAGGCGCGCGCCGATCGTGTCGGGGCGCGCCTCGATGACAATGGTCGGTTGGGCGGACATCGGGAGCTACTGCACGCGTGACAGGCGCCACGTCAGGCGAGGGCTGATGAAGCCCTTGCTCGTGCCGGTCCATTCGTTCCACACGGACTGTTGGCGTTGGACATTGATCACTCGGAAGTCGAGGCGTTCTTCAGGGGTTATCGTCGGTGCGCCCGCGGCATCAAGATGACCGAGCGCCCGCACCCGGAAGCGCGCCTGATACTGCTGCTCGTTGAAGAAGTCCCCCGGAATGCGGACAGCGGTTCGGAACGTCGTCGCCTGCGGCGCATGCATTGGCGGACTCGTGACGGTGAACAGGTGATGTTCCTCGAGCCAGAGATCGATGTCCACCACCACGCTCACGTCCGGCCGTGACACTCGAACCAGACAGTCGAGATAACCCGCATTTGTGATGGGCAATGCGCCGACCGGCGCGTGGTTGTCGTCGAGCAGACGTGCCGCGAGCAGCCGGCAACTCGCCGCCAGGGCATCGCCGTCAAGCGGTGGAAGCAGGCGGCCAGCCAGGAGCTCAGTCGTATACGCGTTGACGACTTCGTCAGTAGGTCCGATCTGCACGATGCGGCCATGATCGATCCAGATCACGCGGCTGCAAATGCGTCGAATCGCCGCCATGTCGTGCGACACGAACAGCACCGACACCCCGGACGCCCCAACGGCTTCGACCTGCTCCTCGCACATCCTGCGAAACGCCGCATCGCCGACGGCGAGCACTTCGTCTGCGAGGACGACCTCGGCTCCGAGCCCCATCATCGTGGCGAATCCCAGCTGCACCGCGCTGCCGCTCGGGCACAGGCGGAGCGGACTGTCGCGAAACGGGGCCATGCCCGAGAGCTCAAGAATCCTCTCCTCGGAGGCAAGGACGCGTTTGCCCGGGATGCCCGCGAGCCGTCCCTGAATCTGGATGTTCTGCCGGACCGTCAAGTCGGGGGCGAAACCGATCCCGAGCTCGAGCATCGAAACAACACGGCCGTGAATCCTGATGTGCCCCGCAGTCGGACTGAGCACACGCGCAAGAATTTTCAGCAGCGTGCTCTTGCCCGCACCGTTTCGTCCGACGATGCCCACGATCTCGCCAGGAGCAACGTCGAAGCTGACGTTATCGAGCGCCCACAGCTGGTCGCGCTGATGGCGGGCCCGTTCGCGCTCCCGCCGGACGATGGTCTTCCGCAGCAGGTCGCGGAGCGCGGGCCAGCCGTCCGTGGCGATCCCTCTCACGCGCGTAGCCTTATGACGCGGAAAGACCTTCGAGACGTTGCGGACTGAGACGCGCGCAGACGTCACACGTTCGCTTCGGTCATCGATTCGAGTTCCCATGGAAAGGCGACAGTCAGCAGGGGCGATCGACGCTCGTTCGGAGCATCCGTCTCATGCCGCACGTTCAGCGTGATCGCGTCACGAGCTTTCAGCAGGTACAGGTTGTTCCCACTGTAGGTATGCATGTCGACGGTCATCAGATAGGTGCCGCTCGACAGGATGTCCAGCGGAATGCGGACGGTGCAGCCGAATCGACATGGGTCGGCGAGCTCGATCTGTTCCGGGTAGAGGCTCCGGAACAGGATCTTCTTCTGCCGTCTCATGGTGACTGACGGCCGGCAGCGGGCACCGGACACCTTCGCTTCGAACGCAAGTCCCACATCCAGGTAAGTCTGATCGCCATCCCGGCAGCGTTCGATCCGCATCTCACGCAGCGCCATCACGTCGTTTTCGGGAAAGTTCTCCGAAGCGTTCCAATCGAATTCGGCGGTCGACGTGGATGGGAGTTCGATTGTGAGGCGCGTTGGCGGCGTATCGTTGATGATGCGTCCGTTGCCAAGCGTCAGGATGCGCGTCGCAATCTGCTCGATCAACGCCTCGTCCGAGGAAGCGACAACGAGCGTACGGCCCTCGGCCCGCAGTGCATGAAGCTTGTCCACCACTTTCTGTTGAAACCCGATATCGCCCACTCCGAACACGTCGTCCATCAGGATGATCGGCGCCGTGCTGCACAGGGTGAGCGCCACGTTCAGCCGCATCAGCATGCCCGTCGAATAAGTGCGCAGCGGAACGTGCTCGAATCCCTCGAGCTCGGCGAAATCGATGACCTCCGCCTGGAACCGTTCAATGACATCCTCCGCTGCGCCGCGAAGCAGCGGAGAGCTTTGGATGTTCTCGTGCGCGGTCATTCGCGGATCGACGTTGTCGCCCGACGCCAGCAGCCGCGCAATGTCGCCATAGATTTCCACGCGGCCGCTCGTCGGCGGGATCACGCCGGCAAGAATCTTCAAGAGGACCGATTTCCCGCACCCTGATGGGCCGGACAGACACGTGACGCTCCCCTGCTCGATATCAATGGAGATATCGCGCAGGACATGGCCCGGCGTGGTGACGGCACGCTGCGTTTGTGGCTCATCGTCGGCAAGCCTTGCATTCGACTCAATGCCGGCGATGCGCAGCAACGAACGCCAGGCCTCACGCGGTTGCGCGCCGCCATCCATCACTACGGGCGCGCCGAAGTACCGGCCCAGATCACGAATGCGAATCGCGATCACGCCTCGAACACCCTCATTCCCTCACAGCAGGGCATGTGCGAACCGGCCTCTATAATGAACAACTTCAAATGAGCGTTGTGGAGTCGCCGTCTCTGGCCGGCCGGAGATCGGCGCGGGAAGTCCGTGCGCATTGGGCGCTGTACGTCGGCATCGGCCTGCTCACGTGGGTCGCGCTGCTGTACGCGGTCGTGGAGCAGGTGTTCGACACGAACTTCTATGTGTTGTGGGAAGCGACGGCGCTGCTGGCAGGCGATCGTCCGTACCGCGACTTCTACCAGATGGGATGGCCGCTGCTGACCCTCCTGTCCACCGCGATGCAGTGGCTTGTCGGCTATCGGCTGATCGGCGAGTTCGTTCTCCAGTGGGCATTCATCTCTGCCAGTGTGGTGATTGGGTTTCACCTGGCCATTCGGCTCTCTCACTCCATTTGGGCGGCGGTGACCACGACCCTCGTGGCCATCGCGGTCGTCGCCGCGACGCCGACCTTCCAGTTCCCAAAGCTGTTCTTCTATCCGGTTGCCGTATGGGTGGCGTGGTGGTACATGGAAGCCCCAGGCACCCGGCGCGCCGCCGTCGTCGGCCTCGTCGCTGCGGCAGCATTCCTGTACCGGCACGATCACGGTGTCTACATCGGCATCGGCGCACTGCTGGCGTTTCTTCTTACGCGTGCCGTCAATCCAGCGTCGAGACGCTGGCGCTCGTCTGCTCGCGAAATCGTCGCATTCACGGTAGCCGCTGTCGTGCCCCTTCTGCCGTGGGCGATTCTCGTCGCGAGCAATGAAGGGCTGATCGATTACGTACAGACACGTGCGGCATGGGGCCGCTCGTGGTCGCCAGATCGCTTTCCGTATGTGGCGCTTCGCGACTTCAACCCGGTATCCGTGGTGGTGGGTGGCGCACTTCCTTCGCGCGCCGCCGCCGAGCACTGGCTTCTGCAGCTGACGTTGCTGTTGCCCGTGTTCGTTCTGGTGAGGGCCGCGATCGAGGCGATCTCTCGCCGCCGCAACGGGGAGCGGGTGTCCCTGGAGATATGTCAAACGGTCATCGCATCGGCGATGGCGATAATCGTGGGAATTCGGCTGTTTCGGGAGGATGGCTACTTTACCGTCGTTCTCCCGCTGTCTGCGGCGCTCGGCGCGCAGCTGCTCGCGGGGCCGCAGCATAAAGCCGGAGGCGCATGGCGCATTGTGCAGCGCGCATTGGCGGTGATCATGCTGTCGTTAACTGCCGTTGCCGTTGCCGGGTACGTCAACGCGTGGGATCTTCTGAAATCGAGCGAGATCGACGAGCTGGGCCCGACCTACCGCCTGCTATTGACCACGCCTCCAATCGATGCGCTCGAACCCGCCAACAAGGCGCGGCAGGTTCAACGCACCGAGTGGTCGAGGAGCGAGGCCGACGAGCAGCAGAAAATTGCGCTCCGTTATATGCACGATTGCACGCGCGATGGCGACCGCATCTTCGTGACCGGCTCGACGCCCTACCAAGTGGGGTACTACACTCAACGCCCGATCGCGGGAGGACACGTGCAGTGGCATCACGGCTGGAGATCGGACCCACTCCACTCGCGTCAGTCGCTCGCATTGCTGCAGACCCAATCAGTGCCATTCGCGTTCTCGACGCACGATCCCGTGCTCGTCGATCTCGAGAAGTATCCCGACATCCGCCGTTACTTTAAGGAGAATTACGTCGAAGTCGAAGGCGGCCGCGGGTTGCTGCTCGTTGATCGAAGACGCCAGTCGACCGGGCAGTTCGGGGCTCTCGGCTTCCCGTGCTTCCGCTAACGTCTCGCGGCTTTCTGGCGAGCGGACGTTGCACTCCAGTCGGGTCGGAGCATGAGAATTTTTTCAGGCGCAACACCCATCTGCGCGAGCAACTTGATCGTCCCGGCCGGCCGTTCCAGGACCGCTACCACCAGGACGTCATACGCAACGTTGGGGTGATCGGCGATGGGATGGATCGGGAGTCCCAGGAACTGTCCCTTGTGCTCCGGGTCAAAAACAGCCACCAGCTCGAGCCCCATGTCGCGTACCAGCAGGAAGACGAGCTCGGCAGCGTCGCCGGTGCCGAAGATCGCGACGCGTTTGTGCTCGGCGACGGCGTCAATCAGGCTGCGGCGGAGATGTTGGCGCGCATCCCGGTAGAAATCGAGCGAGTACTTCATGAACTCGTACGTCAACCGCGCTTTGCGCGCCATTCCCTTTGGTGTCAGCGAATACACCAGGCGATTCGGCGAGATGGTGGCGCATTTCACGTACCCCTTGCGGACAAGGCGCCTGAGATAGAGGTTCGTCAGGCCGAGCGCCATCCCGAGGCGGCTGGCAAGCGTCCGCTGCGTGATCGTCGCCTCGCGTTCGAGCGCTTCGAGCAACTGCAGATCCCGGCGTGATTCGAGTTCCATGGTCAGCGTTGGGTGTCGGAAGATCCGGGGGCGGGCAAACCTTCGGCCTCTGAGTTACAGGCAGAAGCGCGGACGTGTGTTCACGCCATGAACACGTCGTTCATGATTTGAACACGAATCACTTATCGTGCAAAGCACGGTGGCGCGTGACCCCGGGCCGGTGCGGCAGGGCGATCGGATGAGGCGGCGAGGATAAAAAGCGACAAAATTGTTATGGCACGATGGTTCACTATGCGATTTGTCGGCACATCCATATCATTCGCCGCCAGTGCAACGGCCAGCCAACGACGCCACAGCTGTACTCCTACTGGGTGTACCGGTCTGCTTCCCGAGCCTCTAGGTGCCCTTGCCTCGGCCGTCCGCCCGAACCGTCGTCTCGATCCTCGTCGCTGCCGCGATCGCCGCTAGCGCCTTTGTTTATCGCTTCAATACGCTCGGCGGACGTCTGGGCGGGTTCGACAACGATCACTTCATACAACTGGTCCGATCGATCGCCGTGCTGGATGGCGAACGTCCACTCAAGGACTTTGCGGACCCTGCCCTCGAAGCGCTGTGGCCCTCCCCGACATATTCGGCGTCGGCGATCGCCCAGCGAGCGCTCGGGCCCTCGCTCCGCAGTGAGGCGGTGCTGACGGTTGGAATGCTGGCGGTGGGAGCTGCCGCGCTGTTCTGGGTATCCTCCGAGTTCGCGGGGGCAATCCTGCCCGCCGCACTGCTGACGCTGCTCGCCGTCGCGCTTCGCCCGGCGCTCTACAACTACTCGAAGATCGTTCCGTATGTACTCGCAGCCGGCGCCATGCTCGCGTATGCCAGGCGGCCGACGACAGCGAGACTCGGCGCACTTGCTGGCATCCTCGCGGTCGCTGCCCTCTATCGCCACGATTACGGCCTGTACATCGGGGTTGCCGCAGGTGCGCTCGTGTTCTTCATCCATCGTGGCGCAGGTGCGCCGCGTCCATTGCTGATCCTCGGCGGTATCTGTCTCGCCTTGCTGCTGCCGGGAATGGTGTTGGCGCAGGAGGACGGTGGCCTTATCGCGTATCTGAGGGAATGTCTCGAGGTGTCGCGACAGGAGGCTTCCCGAACAGCCAGACCCGGCGCACATTTTTCCATCGACTGGTCGCAGCCGCTTGTCGTCCGCCGAGATCCTCCGCAGCCTCCGAGAGCACGGCTTGCGGTTCGCTGGGCCACCACACTCACACCCGAGATGCGCCAACGCGCCGAGGCGGAGCTTCAACTGCTGGAACCGATTCGGCGACAGGATGACTGGAACTGGAGTTACGCGATCAGCAGGCCCTCACGCGAGCACATCGCTGCCATCGTGGACGATGCGCGTGTTCTCGATACCGACGGCATCGATCGAGCGACGTTTGTCATCAGCAGCCCGCCGCCCCGCAGCTCTCCGCGATGGATCGAGGAGCTGCGCCGATGGCGGGTCGCACCCGGAATGTTCACGCGCGACAACGCGGTCCCCTGGCTCTATCTCGTCGCGTGGGCGGTCGTCATCATCGCGACAGCGTGGGCCATGTGGCCGCCGTTCGGCCGCTCGCTGACGAGCGCCGTGCCGCGCCCGGCGATTCAGGCCGTATGCGTGCTCGGAATCCTCATGCTGTTCGGACTCCTTCGCACTGCGAATCCGTCGCGATTGGCCGACGTGTCTGTCCCGGTGACGATTCTCGGTTCCTGGCTGTTGGGCGCGATCGGACGCGGCGTGCGGCCGCTTGGACGTCCCGCCCGATATGCGGTTACGGGTTGTCTCATCGCGGTGCTGTGTGTCACAACGCTTGCCGTCGTCGTC
>Ga0075425_100006455_pt1 | contig 12296 bp, 8 predicted proteins | sample SoiMethybrSBSTD4_FD_75300 | JGI IMG/M metagenome (GOLD analysis project Ga0075425, IMG submission 75300) | Bulk soil microbial communities from a Populus tree surrounding site in Tennessee, USA - Soil MetaG P. TD hybrid SBSTD4 | ecosystem: Environmental > Terrestrial > Soil > Tree plantation...
GAGACCATAAACCCTACGACGAAAATTACCACTTGGCCAATATCGCCCGACAGAAAATGCGCCAGGCCGCATGAAAAAAAGAGCCCACTTGACTTCCCTCATAGAAAGTCTCCCCCGCGTTGCGGGGGAAGAAAGAGGAGGGGGCTTTCGTACTTCGCGTTCATATGTTTTTTCATGTTTGGCTTGCTTCCCGAGCTTCGTTCTTACCTGCTCCTTTGTTTTTCCAGCGCCTGAAGTATTTTTTCGGGTGTGATCGGCAAATCGAGAAAATGCGTGCCGACCGCGCGGCTGATCGCGTTCCCAATTGCCGGCCGGGCCGGCGGTATGGCGGTTTCGCCGACGCCATGAACCTCTGTGACACCGTGAGGCTCGAGCATGTGAACGCTCAACTCGGCCGGGACATCGTGAAAAGAAGGGATCATATAGTCGGAAAGATTGGAGTTGGTGATGCTGCCGTTGGTGTCTTGGGCGAGTTCTTCAAACAGCACCTGCCCGAGCCCGAACGTGGTTGCTCCCTGAATCTGCAGCTCACAGAGACGTGGATTGATGACTTTTCCGGCGTAAAGCTCGGCATGCATACGCGGTACGCTTACATGGCCTGTCTCGGTATCGACTTCGACCTCGCAGACGACTACTGCAGGATGCCACTCTGCCGAGCCGTAACCCTGGCCGGTCTCGAAATCCATCACGACCGGGCTGCCATCAGGACCCGATCCGGAGACGAAGACGCCGTGGCCGAGGAGATTGTTGGTTTTGCCCGCGCGAATCGCGTCGATGTACGAGAGCGACTTTCCCGCGACACCGCGGACCATGATTTTTCCGTCCTGCAAAATTAAATCTTCCTTGTTCGCTTCGAGCTGAGCCGCGGCAAGATCGCGGAGCTGATTTTTGACGTCGTCGATCGCTTTCCGGATCGCAGTGCCCATGCAAAAGGTCGCGCGACTGGCGGCGGTCATCAGATCGAAAGGCGTGAAGGCGGTATCCGGCTCGGAAACCCGCACGCGGCCAACAGGCAGACCGATGTGGCTGGCCGCGATCTGTGCGAGAGCGGTTTTCAGTCCCTGACCCATTTCCACCGAGCTGGTGAGAACATTCAAACTGCCGTCGGCGTTGAGCTTTACCGTGGACGTGGAGGTCGTCGGCGTGGCCATGCCTTTGACGATGACGCCGATGCCTTTGGCGCGGATTTTAGCGCCGTCGCGCACAACCAGCGGTTCGTCACGCCAGCGGATTTTTTTCAACGCCGATTCGATGAGCTCGTTATAGTGCATCTCCGGCATCGGCTCGCCGGTGGTGAATGGATCGCCTTTCTGCAAAATGTTCTTGAGCCGCAACTCCGCCGGATCGATGCTCAAAGCGTCGGCGATGATATCCATTTGCGTCTCGTGCGCCCAGGCCACCTGGGTAATGCCGTAGCCTCGAAAGGCCGCCGATGGCGCTGTATTGGTGTAGACGCCATACGAATCCATGCATAGATGCGGCACGCGGTACGGACCGGTGGCGGCGTAGCCCCGAGTTATTAAATTGGGCGAGGTATCGCCATAGGCGCCGGAGTTGTAATAGCAGTAGGCTTCGATCGCGAGTAATCTGCCGTCCCGTTTGACGCCGATTTTCAGCTTGATCCTGCACTCGTGCTGCACGCCGAGCAAAAAGCATTCGGCGCGTGTAGCCGCGATGCGCACCGGGCGGCCGGTCTTGCGCGCCAGCAAGGCGGCCGCCGGTTCCAGCTTGCAATTGAGCTTGCCGCCAAACCCGCCGCCGAGGGTGAATACGATCACGCGAACGTCGGCAAGGGGAACTTTAAATATCCCGGCGAGCTGACGCTGGACTACGTGCGGGTTCTGCGTGCAGGTCCAGACCGTCATTCCACCGTTGACGAACTGCGCAACGACGACGTGAGGTTCGAGGGCGGCATGATTCACGGCGGGAGAGAGAAAAGTGTTTTCGAAGACTTCATCCGATTCACGAAAACCCCGAACGATGTCGCCTTTACGCTGTTTGAAGAGATGCACGATGTTGGTTTCCTCGAGGGAGCGCGCCGCCACATCGCCGCGCCCGGCGATTACCCGCCGCGGCCCCGGGTAGAGCAGGGGCGCGCCGGGCTTGAGAGCTTCTTCGGCATCGAAGACCGCGGGCAACTCTTCATATTCGATATCGATCAGCTCCAACGCCTCGCTCGCTGTATCGGCATCGACGGCGGCGACGGCGGCGACGGGTTCGCCGACAAAACGGACTCGATCGAGCGCAACCGGCGTTTGATCCTGAAGAATGAGACCGAAATGAGGATCGATGTGATCGCCGATCAAATCATCGCGCGTGAGGGTCGCCACCACGCCCGGCAATTTTGCGGTTCTCGTGGTATCGACTTTAATAATCCGCGCGTGCGGGTGCGGGCTGCGAAGCATGCAGGCGTGCAGCATGCGCGGCAGCTCGAAATTCAACGTGTAGTCGATGGTGCCGCAGACCCGCAGCTCCGAATCCATCATGCTGATCGCTTGCCCAACGGACATCAACACTCCTTATTGTCGGAGACGGAAATTTCTTTCACAATGAAAGCGCTTGCTGCTTATCCGTAGTGTCATCCTGAGTCGATGGCCGAAGGATCTCGGCTCGTAACCCGCAGAAAAACGAGATTCTTCGCTTACGCTCAGAACGACAATCGTGTGATTTTAGAGAGTCCGACATGGTCTCTTAGGTGCCGGCGCTACTTCAAAATCCAACCCCATTTGTCATGAATCTTCCGTGTCCGCTCGGGAGTGCTGATCACATCGCCTGCAAGCGGATGATTCTTCCACTCGAACGGCGTCGTCGCGTCGATGATCATGCGCGAATTTGCGTTGAGCTCGCGTTTATCCGGCGCGATCGCCATATCGATGCGGCTGCCTTTGGTGTCCTTGATAATTTCCACGCCGCGCTCGGGATCGCAGCGCGTGACGATCGCCCAGACAACATCCTGAAGACTGGTGGTGTCGACGTGATCGTCGACCACGACGGTCAGGCGGTTCATGTCGATGCCGCCGCCGCACTGGGAAGCAATCAAGCCCGCCTGTTTCGCATGACCGAGATATTGCGTCTGTAGCGACACGACGGTCATCAAGCGATTGCCGGCCTCGGGCGGACACCACACGCCGCATACACCCGGGACGCCGGCCTTTTCCAACTGATCCCAGATCATGCCGGAGCGGAGATAAACCAGAAAGCGATTATCCTCGTGCGGCGGCTTGCCCTGCGGACAGCCCAGAAGAATCGGATCGTTGCGATGATAAATTTGCTTGATGCGCACGACCCGGTCTTTAGGGTAGCCGTCCTGGTAATAGCCCATCCATTCGCCGTACGGACCTTCTTTGGAGAATTCGTCGGTGGTGATGAAACCTTCGAGAGCGATCTCCGCGTGCGCCGGAATGGGCAGACCGGTGACTTCGCCCTCGACAACTTCGATGGGCGCGCCGCGCACTCCTCCGGCCCAATCCAGCTCGCTTTCGCCGTACATCGGTCCTTCAACGCAAGATGACAGAAACAGCAACGGATCGGCGCCGACGACCGTGACGATCGGACACGGTTGGCCGCGCTTCATGTATTTCTCTTTGATAATTCCGCCGTGGTGCGGTGGCGCGGCGCGTATGCCGATGCCGTTTCGATCGAAAACCTGATTGCGATAAGTGCCAACGTTGATGATTCCGGTGTCAGGGTCGCGCATAATATTGATGCTCGCCGTGCCGATGAACCGGCCGCCGTCACCCGGATGCCAGACCGGCGCCGGAAAGATACTCAGATCAACATCGCCATTGCGCAACACATTTTCCTGAATCGCACCGTGTCTGATCGTTCTCGGAGGAATTGGCTCGAACCCTTTCAGCAATTCCCGCCAGAAGCGAAGCAGCCGATCATGAGATGCTTCCGCGGGATCCATACCTAAGGTCACGGCCTGCCGCCGGGGCGAACCAATGCTGTTGACCAGCACGCGATAGCCCCTCTTGAAATTGGCGATCTCGTCGAAGAGAACGCAGGGACTCTCTTCGGTATGGTCGAGCATCTCGGTGATCGCGCCGATGTCTTCTTCGGAATTGGCGCCGTTGACTCGCTTCAGTTCACCCAGCGCGTCCACCTCGGCGAGCCAGTCGCGCAAATCACGCCACTGCCGTTGAGCGGCCTGCGTCCGCAATGGCTTAGCCATCTATTTGCCTCCTCGAATGTACGCCAAGTCGCCCTCAGACAAAGGCCGCACGTAATCGCCCGGGTTCATGCGCGCCTTTATCTCAGGGGGAACTCGCGTGGCGTCGGGGAACTTCCTTCCCGCTGAGAGCGGTCTGGTGCAATCGAAAATCAGTTTGGTCTCCAGCGTGCCTTTGTCGTCGCGGCGATAACCGTAGGTGGGCGGGTTCAAGCGGCTGCCGATAGAATTATTGATCACGACCAGGTCCTTATCGGCTTGGAATCGCGTCGCCAGCGCCCAGAGCACGTCGGCTTCGTTGGTCACATCGATATCATCATCGACAATAAAGACGTGCTTGGTCGCTGGGCTGTACGCCATGACATTGAAAGCGGCAAGATGCGGCTCGCCATCGGCAACTTTTTTCATCGAGATGTAAGCGTGATTGCGCGCGACGCCGGAGATCGGCAGATAGAGATTTTTCACGTTCGGGCATACGTCACGAGCGCGATTGAGCAAGAAACCCATGCGCGCCAAGCCGCCGATCGCCAAATGCTCGCTGCTGGCGTTGAACACATCGACGTAGATGGGGTCTCGCCGCATGGTGATGGCTGTCACTTTGATCACGGGATAGGGACCGACGCCGGTATAGTAGCGCGGATATTCGCCGAAGGGACCCTCTTCGCGCATGTTTTCCGGACTCGGATCGAGCACGCCTTCGATGACGATCTCCGCATGCGCGGGAACATCGAGATCGACGGTCTCGCCGCGCACCACTTCGAGCGGCTGCTGCAAAAGCCCGCCTGCGACCTCTAATTCGCCGCCCATGCCCGGCGGGTTAGTGGTTCCTGCGAGCAGCAAACACGGATGATGACCGATTGCCATCGCCACGTGCATCGGCTGCTTGCGCTCGCGATGCTCGACGAGAATATAGTTGCCGCCCTGGAAGGCTCCGGTCATGAAGCCGACTTCGTGCGGACCGTGCAGCATCGAGCGGTAAATCCCGGCATTCTGCGCGCCGGTTTTCGGATCGCGCAGAATGAACACCGCGGAGGTGATATATTTACCGGAATCGAGCTCCTGATGGCGCAGAATCGGCAGCTTGGTCACATCGGCATCCGCGCCCTTCCAGACCATCTCTTTGACCGGCGCCTCCGAACGATCGACTCTCTTGACCGGCAGAGGTGAATTTTCGCGCCGGCCGAATTCTTCAACCATCCCTTGAAGATTTGAATCGATCGCGAGAGCCAAGCGCTCGTAGGTTCCCTGCAGGTTGATCAGCAGCGGGATCGAAGAGCCTTTGATCTTGCGGAACAAAACGGCCGGATAGCTTGCGTAACGGCCATCGGTGCGCATCTGGTCGACGATAGCAGTCGCCTCGAAAATCGGGTCGATTTCCTTTTCGACCACCATCAGTTGTTTGGGATCCTGCTCGACCAGTTTTTGCAGGTAGCTGCGCAGGTCCTTGGGCGCCGCTAACGCTTGCTCCACTTTCGTATCATTGCGCGCCGCTTCCGACGTCAATGCTGGCTGTCGTGCCATATCACTCGTCTCCCTTCAAGAATTGCTTGAGGTTAGCGATTGAGCGATTCTAAGGCCTTTCTTGCAAAGCTCATATCTTCTAAATCCTCCGGCGTAAAGGACTGTGTAATCTTGAGACTGTCCCGGTAAATATCGATTTCCTTCTGCACGAACTCATGGGGCTTCATCCCATCATTGCTATAAACCGCCATCACTGTGGCCAAAGCATGAGCCGCGACGGTGGCATCGATCTTGTGGATCTTCAGAATGTAATCGACGAGTTCGCCGTGATTCTTTGAATCGCGCATATAACTCATCGTCCGGAGCACGGCGCGGATTACCGAAACCCCCTTCGCGGGATTCGTTTTTAGCGCATCGGCGGAAGCTAATAAGCCAATGCCGCTAAGCGGTGAGTAATCTTTCGCCTCGGCGAGCCGGTTAAAAGCTCTCGTCTGGGTTTCTTCGGCAAAAGGCGGAGGCAGCATCGCAGCGGCGAGCTTCCTGGAGGTGAGCGCCGTGCGCGAGCTTTCCGTGCTTTGAGTGTAGAAAAAATTCACCGAGGACGGCTCGATTCCGTTGCCCTTCAAAATCTCGCGCGCCGCGATGGCCGTTGCGTCGGTGAGCGCGACTGCGCCTAGCGATTTGCCGACGAGATCGCGGAGGTTTTTTATTTCCGGCGCAGTCATCAGCGCAAAAGTCACGAACTGTTGAATGTAGAGCACGCGTTTGATCGGCAAACCCCGCATGGTTGCGGAAATGCCGGCACCGACCGTGGTGGAGAAATCGAGCTCGCCGGCGACAAGGGCGGCGATCGCAGTGGGCGGCGACATCAAAACGAGATCGACATCGACACCTTCGCGGGCAAAGAAACCTTTGTCTTTGCCGAAGAAGAGCGGCATCGAAGTAAGACTTTTGGTTGGAATATGGATGAGCGCCCGCATCGCGGTTTGCCCTGCCCAGCTCGGGACCGCCAGCAACACCAGCAGCGCCGCGTACAAGCCGCTCGGAAGGTAAGCTCTTACGCATGGCGGTCTAATCGCCAAAGTATAGCCTCCGCGGGTTGTTGCTCAGCATCGCGCTTACGAGCTTGGCATCGAGATCTTTTCGGTGGCGAATTTTTTCGACGGCGCCCGGATAAAAACAATCGTGATGTGGAAAGTCGGAAGCAAACACCAGTGTCTCGGCACCGACAGTTTCGGCAACATACGGAATGGCGCGCTCTTCGAGTTCGAAGGAAACAAAGCATTGCCGGCGAAAATAGGTGCTCGGCCGCTCTTTCAAGTACGGCACCTCGAAGCGATAATTTTCCGCGTGCTCGTCCATGCGCTCCAGCCAGTAGGGCACCCAGCCGCAACCGGCCTCCATGAAGCCGACGCGGAGTCGCGGATGGCGCTCCAGCACGCCGCCGAGGATTAAACTCGCCGCCGCGGTCATCTGCTCCAGTGGATGAGCATGCAAATGGAAAAGACAGTAGCGGTTAAATCGCTCCGCCCCCGCCGTCGGCAGACGAATCCCGGTGCTGACATGAACCAGAGCCGGGACATTCAACTGTTCCGCCAAATCCCAAAGCGGCTCATATGCGGGATGATCCAGATTGCGGTGATCTACCGGATGAGGCGAAATAAAAAGTCCGCGGTGGCCGCACTTCGTCACAGCACGCTCCGCCTCAGCGATTGCCAGGGTTGGTGCCTGAAGCGGAATCATGGCAATGCCCAGAAGCCTTTCTCGATCGAGGGCACAATGTTCCGCCAGCCAGTCGTTGTAGGCACGAAAAAGGGCAGGAGCGAGCTGCGGTTGCCGCACACCGCCGAGCCGGAGCGAATGGGTAGGGAAGAGTGCTACCCTATGGATGCCTTCGCTGTCCATGACCTCAAGACGAGAGGCAGGATCGGCAGCTAATTGCAACAAATCGCGCCGGCCCATGTCGGTGATAAATCCAAGCGGAAACAAACTCTCGGGACCGTCGTTCCCCGTGCTATTACCGTTATCGAGTCCCGGGGTCCGTTGGGCCAGTTCTTGTAGCGGCTTATCGAGGTAGCGCAGCCAAATATCGCGCGGTTCGACGACGTGCGCGTCCGCATCGATCACTGATTCTGAATCTGTCACCGATTGCTCCTGCTCAACGGCTCATCCCGCGCGCAAGCTATAACTGATGCCGATCCGCTCCGCACTGTAAAAGTCTTCGAGAAAATGTTCCTGACGTGTATAACTTCGATTGGGCAGAAGTCGCCCTTCGAAGGCCAGAGGCAAAGGCGAAAGATCGAACGGATAGGGTCGCACGATCGCTTCGGATTCGTTCTGGACGTCGATCGTCAGCGTGGCATCGGGCGCACCGTCGGCGACCGGCACCGGAACGTTGCTCAATTTGTTCGTCGGGCCGTTTTTTCTCGCCTGGCTGTTGAAGGGGTAGCGGTTACAAACAAACTGGGCAAACTGATCGAAAACTTCCATCAGCTTGAAGTTTGTCCAGAGGTGGGCGTCTTCAGTCACGGCCATGAGATCAGGATCGGTTCGCAACTGCGCGAGCCAGCGGGCGCGCGGCGCTTTTTGCTCGGCGATAAAATTTTGCACCGCGGGATCATTGCGGTAGTCGGGCATGCTTGGCAGAAGTCCCATTCCTTGAGTTAAAAGGGCTTCGCCGTGCATCGACACGAAGTAAGCGGCGTACGGATCGCGGCTCGCCAGCCGCTCGATCACATCTCGGTAAAGGTCCAACCAAACGCCCTGTCCGAGATGCTTGATGCTGCCGATGTAATCGGATGGATAACCCTGCTCGTTGACCGACGGTTTGATCTCCCATTCCCACCAGCCGCTGTCATGCTCCTGTGCCGCAAGCACCATAGAAGCGTACGGGCGAAGCCTGGCAAATTGATCATTGCCCCAGTGAGCGGCGAGCCATCCGGCAATGCGCGAGTGATCAGTCTGTAAAATCAGTAACAGTCGAGTATCATCATAGGGGCATACCATCATAGGATTTCAGCCTCCAAGCGTTCGATTCTCCCGAACCGACCTTCATCCATCATGGTGCCGGATATCCATAGCTACGCTCGATGGCAGGAGATTGTCCAATATATATTATTCATGTTAGGCATAGAAAAATGGCTATCAGTCACGCCTAGAAAAATTGCTATGACATTCCACCAACTGGAAATATTCGCCGTTGTCGCCGAACAGGCGAGCATTACGCAGGCGGCGCGAAAAATAAGAATCAGCCAACCTTCGGTGTCCAAGCAATTGCGTTTTCTCGAGCGCGAATGTGGGCTCAAGCTATATGTCAAGGCCGGGCGGGGTATCAAAATCACCGAACAAGGCCGTTTGCTACAGAGCGCGGCGAAACCGATTTTGAAGCAAATGGAAGAGCTTCGCGCGTCGTTCTTGCACCAGATCGGCGATCGCTCCGCTGTCGCGCTTCGCGTGGGTAGCACGCCGAGTCCCGGGGCGTTTTTTTTGCCCGGCGTACTAAAGTCGTTTGTCAAACTCCATCCGAAAATTCATCCGACGCTGCGCACCGGTTACCCTGATGCGATCAAAGCGATGGTACTCGACGGCGACGTCGATGTCGCAGTGACCACGATTGCGCCTTCTCATCCGGAAATCGTCGAAGAACCTATTGCTGCCGAAGAAATCGTGGCGATCGTGTCTGCCAAACATTCTTTGGCCAATAAAAAGATCCTGACCGACAGCGAGCTCGCCAAAGCTCCCTTCATTATGACTACCGATGGGCGCATCGCCGAGGAAATCAGAAAAATTGGCTTACGCCTGAATGTCGTCATGTGGTGTGACTCCGTAGAGCTTAAAAAGGCGGCGGTCGAGGCGGGACTCGGTGTCGGGCTATTCTATCGCGGCAGCGCCGAGGCGGGATTAAGACAGGGCTACTTTAAGGCGCTCGAAATCCCGAAACTGAAAAACATCAAGATTGCGTGCTACGTCGTATATCGAAAAGGTACTCGCCTGTCGCCAAATCTAGATCATTTATTGTCCTTGCTACGCCGTTCTTCAAAACAAAATCTCACCCGCTCGAGCAAGCGTTAAGACCGGTCGCGGATACAGCTTGGATTCTAGCGCGGGCCAACTTTCATCGCTGTTAGTTTAAGCAGCGCGCCAAGAAAAATTTTCCGTGGTTGATATCTGTTGGCAACCTGATAGTAGTCAGGAAATTCAAAAGATGCAGGATGAAAAAATGGCGGATCAGAAAATTTTAGCCGACGTGCTGAAGCGCATCGATCGCAACGAGCTTGCGCAGTTAACCAAAGAGCTGGTCGATATTCCGAGTCCCACGGGCGCGGAGCGTGCGATCGGCGAATTTATTTTGGACTGGTATTCTCGAAACGGCATTAAAAACCTTCGCCAAGAAATCAGCCCTGAGCGGATCAATGCGGTAGGTATCTTACAAGGTAAAGAAAACGGCGTATCGCTGACCATCAACGGCCATATGGACACCAGTTATACCGGCACCGAAGAAGACCGGATGTTTTGCCGGGCTCTGGAGCCGGACAGCGATCTCAAAGGAGCTGTACGCGACGGGAAAGTATTCGGTCTTGGCGCATCGAACATGAAATCGGGCTTGGCGGCTTTCATGATCGCCGGCAAAGCGATCAAGGAAAGCGGCGCGGCCTTGAAAGGCGACCTGATTCTCGCAGCGGTGGCCGGGGAAATCTCGCGTACGCCGATCGGTCCGTACCAGTCCGAGTCCTACCGCGGCGAAGGAACCGGCACGATCCATCTTCTGACCCACGGCATGCAATCGGACTATGCCATCGTCGCGGACCGCTCTGGCCATTCGGTTGTTTGGGCGCAAAACGGCGTGGCGCAGTTCAAGATCAGCACCTTCGGCGATCCACACGCCGCCTGGGGTGTGACGCGTGAGGAGAAGCCGCCCGAAGTTTCGAGCGCAATTCTCAAAATGATGAAGGTGCTACAGGCGATCGACAGCTGGGCGGCCGAGTTTGAGTGCGCGCACGTTTATCAGTCGGCGCATGGACCGATCGTGCCCAAGGTCAATATCGGCGCGATTCAGGGAGGAGCGCCGTTCCGCCCCAACTACTATCCCGGCGTCTGCGCCATGTATCTCGACGTACGCACGCCGCCGGAACTCCGCCCGGTCCAGGTGCAGCACGAGCTCAAGGAAATTCTCGCCAAACTCGGCATCGAGCACGAGATCGAGATGTACGCGTCGAAAATGGGCTACGAATCGAAAAAAGCCGAGCCGATCATCAAAGTCGTCGAAGAAAGCTACCAAGCGCTTTTCGGCAAAAAGACGCCGAAACCCACCGGGCTGCATGCGAGCATCTGGACCGACACCAACATTTACAACGAAATGGGCATTCCCGCGTGCAAGTTCGGTTTGGGCGGCGGGCGCTGGAAACAACGCTCCGAGCAGATCGACATCGAGGATATCTATCAGGCGGCGCAAGTCTACGCGGCTGCGGCACTCGAGATCTGCAACTGGGACAAAGTGAAGAGCTGAGTCGTCGCAGGCAAGAGCGCCCCTGTGGATCTGGAACAGGGTCGGCCGATGAACGGTCGTGCGCTCGCGCCTCAATTCTACTCTCGGAGACCTGCAGCAATTGTCATTTCGAGCCGGAGGCGAGAAATCTTTCTTTTATATCTAAGTGAATCGTAAGATCTCTCGCTGCTTTCGAGATCACAAAACATGATTCATTGTAGATTGCGGCAGACTCTCAAATGCGTGCAAAAACGTTTCGTCGAGACATCAGGACAATTATTCTGCTCTGCCCGAGTGAGTCTTGCCCCATTTGGCGCGCATCGATTTGAGCGTTTCACCTTCGTCCACGGGCACACGGGTCTGGCGCAGGATTTCCCAAACTTTCTCATGCTCGCTGCGCGTCGCCAGTTCCGCTTCGTGGTTTAAATTCTCCGGCCACAAACCCATCAAGTAGCCATGCCAGGGTTCCTGCGGTTCGAGTTTTGGAAGCCCGAGCTCTTCCCAGATTTGCTTAGCGCGCAGCATGAATTCCTCTTTGGGTAAGGAGAGCGGCGGAAAATCGGCCTTGCGCGTCGCGTCGATCAGGAGCGAGGACTCGGAATTGTCGTAGCGGCTCGAGGGATGAGTCGCGACCATTCCGATCGGCGTGGCGCCGAACGGACGATCGGGGACGATCTTTACGTCTTTGTGCGGCTGCGAGCGGTGTGTGATCGCCCAAGTGACCGCTACGGGGTCTTTGACATTGATGTCTTCGTCTACCGCAACGATCATTTTCCCAACCCGATCGCCATAGTCGAGCACCGCTTGCATGACGCCCCACGGATCCTGGTCGTTGCGTTTCTTAAGGCTGACGGCGACGTAGGGGCGCATGTTGACTAGAGGCTCGATCATGTGCACGTCCCTGACGCAATCGAAGCCCTTGCTGACGATGAACCGTTTGACCAGAGTCGCCATTCCCATCGCCTTGATTTTCGAGCTTTCGCTGGGCGTGACTTGACTGATGATCGACACCCAGATGGGATTTTTCCGATGGGTGACGCACTTCAGCTCAAAAACCGTGCTCAACGTTCGCGGGTCGACATACCCCATTGATTCGCCGTACGGCCCTTCTTCTTCCATGTAGTTGGTCGGAATGACGCCTTCGAGGACGATTTCAGCCGTGGCAGGAACTTCGAGATC
>Ga0075425_100006459_pt1 | contig 12293 bp, 16 predicted proteins | sample SoiMethybrSBSTD4_FD_75300 | JGI IMG/M metagenome (GOLD analysis project Ga0075425, IMG submission 75300) | Bulk soil microbial communities from a Populus tree surrounding site in Tennessee, USA - Soil MetaG P. TD hybrid SBSTD4 | ecosystem: Environmental > Terrestrial > Soil > Tree plantation...
ATCTGAACGAAACCCTGAATGGAACCATTTATCCCGGCTATGGGCCATTGGAGCCCAAATAAAATCAAGGTCAGTAGCGCCGACTTCATAGCTGGGCCTCCGCACCAATTCACTACAAGACACCACGTTCACGAAAATGTTCCGGATTCGATCATGACCCCGGGCTTTTCATCCAGTTAGGCAATTCCACTCATGATGTGTCGATTTTTCTCTGAAGGTAGGCCGACATAAACCCTCGGTATTTGTCCTGCAGCTCTTTCTTGCGCCAATCCTGCCCGGTAATGACTTTTCTACATTCCACTGCATTGCAGTGGCACTCCATTTCATAGCTGTCGTCATCCGTCGTGGCCCAGTCGTGAGTCAGCTCTTCGCCCGGTGTGATGTTGCGCATGGCCACGAAGACGATCTGACCCAGAACGCCGATATTGGGTGCGCAAGAATGATTGCTGAAGATCATGCAGCCTTCTCGCTCCTCCTCATGGACGGGTCCGATAAACAAATCATCCTCAATCTGGATTTCTGCCGGACCCAGCCTGGCACTGATTTCCCGCAGTTTCTTTGAATCGAAGATGTGACCGCCTTTTATGCAGACGATTTCCCCCTGGCGAATTGGTTCCACGGCAAATAGTCCACGGCCGGCAATTGGACTCGGCTTAACGGCGGCTTTGGGAGAAATGTATGACAACGGAGGATTCATGGTTTTGCTTATAACGCAAGATCACAGGTGACTGGAAGATGATCGCTAGGCCGGCAGGGTAGTTCCGTAACCGTCCGGCCGGCCCTAACTGCCCGAACGCCGCGACAGCAGATAAAATCCAACCGCAGAGGTAGAACTCGGTGGCGCGAGAGAATGAAATTGCGCAGCAGCGTAGGTACATACTGGCGATCTTCAAGTGTCGACAGATCGACAGAACAAGTAGCGAGCGTGTCATTGAACTCCTGCCATGAAAAACCTGCACGTCGAAGTGTGTCGAACAGCGGCTCGTAAGAAGTGGGATTCATCGTTCGTGCTGTCACGTTGCGGCTTAGCAGATTAGTCAGTGATCGGAAGGTGTGAAAAACGGAACCACGATCAAAGGTATTCGTGTTGAAGTCGCCTGTGACGACGACGGGCCCTGCCGGGAGATGCTCAAGAAGAAATTCCATTTGCCGTCGGCGGCAATTGGCTGTACCGAAAACTTCCAGGTGAGTGTTTGCGACGGTCAGCGTGCGGCCCGATCCCGCATCGAGGCTCGCTATCAGCACGCACCGATTACCTTCACGCCTCTCGATCCGCTGCGAATGGTCAAAACATGAAGGCAGCGACAGATTCTCGAAATCGAGCAAAGGAAGCCGAGTTAAAATCGCATTGCCTTGCCGCGCCGTCGTGTTCTCGCCTGGTGCCGCCAATTCTTCATCGATGCCTTTGGTCAGTTCCTTGAACGTTTGACCGAAGGCAACTTGCATCTGAAGGCAATCGCCGATCTCGCAAGCGATCTTGAGATTGCCTGACCGCGCCATTCCTTCATCGACCTCATTCAGACAGATCACATCGGCGGTTCTTATCGATTCGTGTTCAAGGCATTCTTTGAGAAGTGTCCACCTCTTTCCTTTCTCAATATTCCATGTGACTAACCGAATGGCTTGATTCTCCACGGTGATGATCTTAAGGTACGTTTAATGAACCTGATTGCTGCAATTGAAGAGCTCAAGCATCGAGCGAAAGAGATGCAGCTTTCAGATCTACGCCGGTTTATTTCAAACCTAAGGCCCGAGCCCGCGGAAATCGAACCTTTCATTCATTTCATCGATGAGCGGTATGCCCGAAATCTCATCTATAAATGCCAGGATTTTGAGTGCCTTGTATTGTGCTGGCGTCCGGGGCAGCGCAGTCCGATTCATGACCACGCCAATTCAATCTGCGCAGTTTACACGCTGAATGGAGTGTTATCCGCGGACAATTATCGAAAAATGTCGAATGGGCATATTCGGGCAGATTACTCGGAAGACTTTAAGCCGGGATCACTATTAACCATCCAGACAACCGAGATTCACCAGGTATCGAACCTGCAAGATTCCGCAAATCTTACTTCGCTTCATTTCTATCTCGGACCTCTTGAAAATAGCTTCCTGTATTCCGTGCAGCAGCCCATTCACGAACTCTACCAGAGGACCTATACCCGAGTATTCACGCTGGCTGATGGAATCTAGTCATCGATGTGTTCGGTTTCGATTTTCAATTTTTTCTTGCAGGATTCGCAAACCCAGTGATGCTTTCCGTCGATGAAGGCGTGATAGTGGATGCCTTGGCCGTCATCCTCGGTGCAAAGATCACATTTCATAACCGTGATTCCAGGCCGGTGCGGTCGGCTTTCTATTCCGCTTTGACTTCCTTCAGCTTCTCTAGAGTTTCTCTATCGGGGATTTGAGATGTGACGGCGGCCACATTTTCGCTTTTAATGGCTTCGTAGATCTCGTACCTATAAATCGAAATGTGCGTCGGCGCCTTGATACCCAAGCGGACATTATCGCGGCCGATACGGAGTACCTGAATCTCGATCTCGTTTCCGATTATGAGCTTCTCGTCCTTTTTCCGCGTCACTACTAGCATTAAAATTCCTTTCGTGCAAGCATATCGGAAACCCTAAGACCGGGCAAGCGTTGCTTCTCAGACGGACTCTGCAATGCTCTTCCAAAATAGCATATGCACTGATTGTGCGCGCTTTGAATTGTCGGAGTGACAAAGCTAACGAAAAGTGCTCGGTCAGGTGCTAATTGGAGCTCTTAGCTTTAGCTTCGGTCGCGTAATACCCGGTTCGATGCCGAATCTGCGAGCCGGGCCTGTTCACTTTCACCTCGACCTGGTGCCACACATTCTTATCTGGAACCGAAGTCGGGTAATAACTGAGTGTGTACTGCTGATGAAGCTCCTCAAGAAGAACCTGAGCCAGACTGTTAAGGGCGTAGTTTCGTCCTGTGAACAAACGGAATGCGCGGCCGCCGCTGACACTCGTTAGCCGGCCAAGCATGTAATGATAGATGTGATATCGAGTTCGTCTCAAAACCAACGGATCTTCGTCGTCATCGTCGATTCCGATGGCATACACGAGGACTTCCGTTCGCTTGAGAATATCTTCAACCTGTGTTGCGTTAATATGGCTCTTGGTATCGAAGCCGTCCGTGACTAGCAGCAGGATTTTCTTGTTGTGCTTCGCGTTTTTCATCTCCTCCATGCCGATCTGAACCGCATCATATGCAGCGGTTTCACCGCCTGATTTGATGTCTCTCATGGAGCGCTGGACCTGCTGCATGTTGGTGGTGAAGCGCTGGCGCATATCAACATCCGAATTGAACGAGACAACAAACATTTCATCCTGCGGCGACAATGCCAGGGCAATCTCGCGGACAGTCTGCAGCGCTTGTTGCAGTTTATGTCGCATGCTGCCGCTCGAATCTATTAGAACCCCTACGCTAATGGGTACTCGCAGGTCGTGTGAAAAAAACGAGATTTTCTGCTCCTGGCCATCCTCGAACACCTTAAAGTCTTCGAGTTTCAAGCCATCCATGTACTTCCCCTGTTCATCCAGGACAGTCGCCGTAACGTTTACCAACTCCACGTTTACATTCAGGCGATACCGCGGATCCTGTGACGGATCCTGTGCCGCATCAGGAGGAGGCGGCGGCGCGGCAGGCGCTGCAGTGTCCGCCGGCGCTTTTTGTGGGTCTTGTGCCGCAAGCAAAAATCCGGCACAGAGTACGCAAAAAAGAAGACCAATAGTCGCGATCGAACGTTTTTTTCGTGCGTTCATGGTGAGCCACCCATCCAGGGCTAACATTGCCGCTGTTTATTCTATGTGTCTGATGCTGCGGACACATTTTATACCTGGCAGAGCAGAGAATTGCCAGCGATTTTCTCAGTGCCCCTCACGAACGGCATTTCGATTCCAATTCGGAATGTGAACAACCAAGTTCCTCGTGCCGTCTGGGACGCTCTGACAACTCAACCGGCTGTTGGGAGTCAGGCCTGGGGCAAATGACAATTCTTCCTCTTCGCAATCGCTCATCTCGGAAATGCTCTCGAGACCGCCACGGACGATGCAATGGCAAGTCGAACAAGCGCATACGCCACCGCAGGCATGATCAATCTCAATGCCGTGCGCTAGGGCGATGTCGAGGATGCTGCCGGGTAAACCGGTGTGACCGTACGGAATTTTGTCGGGATCGACCTCGACGGTAACGTTCATGGGCATGAACGTTATCGTGAACTTCTCCGTCGCTGGCGGGGGCGCGTCTTGATTGACGTAGGGATTAGTTCCACCCATACGGATATGGTAACGCTATTTTACGGACCAGCGACCACATGCTTGCTGCGCTTCTTTTTGGGTCAGCACTCGAAATGTGCCCACTGGAAGGTCCGCGAGTTGAAGATCACCGATTCGAACCCTAACAAGCTTGAGCACTGGATGGCCGATCGCCTCGAACATTCGTCGCACCTGGCGGTTTTTTCCTTCAGTTATCGTCAGCTCGAACCAGGTGTATTTATCTGTTGCCCGCAATTCGCGGATGACTGCCGCGCCAGTCGTTTCGCCGCGACCGATGTCCACGCCATAAGCAAGCTGGAAATATTGATCCACTGTGACAACACCGGATACTTTTCCATAGTAGCTCTTGGGAACTTTGGACTCGGGTCGCAACAACGCTTCACCATAATTTGTGTCGTTCGTCAGAATCAGCAACCCGGACGTATCCATATCAAGACGCCCTACGGGAAATACCCATCGATCTAGCCCTTTCAGCAAGGCGTAAACAGTTGATCGGTTCTTATTGTCGCCGAATGAAGTGATGACACCGGTTGGCTTATTCAAAACTACGTAGAGTTTTTTTTCCGCGCGGACCTTGAGACCATCGAAGTGTACGACATCTTTCGCACTTTCCACCCAATGGTCGGGATTGCGAATTACTCGGCCATTCACCTTTACACGGCCCTGTTGAATCCATTCGCGTGTAACTGTGCGTGACGCGATACCGGCTTTTGACAGAACGCGATCCAATGTGGCGCGTGGCTTTTTCAAGGATTTAATCCAATCACCGACAGCATGTGACCCATTCGCGAGCCATCTCTGCGGTACGAATGGAAAAGATCCTGGCGGCATTTCGTACACAGCGAACTTGTCTCGATGCGGCCGCCGGGAATTCCTGCGCTCAGCAGTTGGCGCCGATTCGACTCGCCGAGATTCAGGTGAGGCTTAGGCCATTCGGGGCGACGTTCAATCAATTCATCATCAGAGAATGCGTCAACCACATCGGTGCCCACTTCATAACAGCACACACCAATATGGGGACCAATCGCGGCAATCAAGGTCTGGGGATCGACACGGAACTTACCAATGAGCCTGGCCACTGTAAGTTCTGCTATCCGCATCGCCGTACCTCGCCAGCCGGCATGGATCGCAGCAGCAACTCTACCTTGAACGTCCGTAACCAGAATCGGAACACAATCCGCAGTCTGAACGCCGAGCATGACACCCCGAATCGCAGTCACAACTGCGTCGCCTTCGATGGCTTCGGACGCGGCGTATGTATCGTCCACATCGCAAACAAGGCTGGAATGAATCTGCTTTAGCTTGATAATCGGCCAGCCCGGTGCTCCGAGTGCCGCAATGAAACGAGATCGATTGATGTGAATCATTGGGTTGGGCGAAGTTACTGGGCCAACGGAAAAATCATTACGCTCCGCTCGTCTTGTGGAGAAGCCATGAAGCACATTCGCAATATGCGCGAGCAGGTCCGACTGAAGGAACGTTATTTGGTCACTCCGTTTTACCTGTAACATAAAACTGTATGATCACTGGCATCGGCATCGATGTTATTCAGAACCAAAGAATCAACGACTCTATAGAGCGCTTCGGGGATCGGTTTCTCCATCGAATATATACAGAGGGTGAAATCGAATACTGCAAGAATTGCGCCCAGCCGGCTATTCATTACGCGGCACGCTTCGCCGCAAAAGAAGCGGCGTTTAAGGCTCTAGGCACGGGTTGGGCGGCCGGCGTGAAATGGAAGGATATTGAAGTGGAGAGACTTCCTTCCGGTAAACCAGAACTTCACTTGCATGGTGAGGCGCTCGAGCGCGCGACCCGGGCGGGTGCAAAACATTTCTACGTCTCTTTGACTCATGATCAATTGGTTTCGTGCGCTGTCGTGATCTTGGAAGCCTGAAGCCCGCCATCCGTCAAACCTGTCACGAAAACTCGAACCCACCGGTTCTTTGGAATGTTCGCAGGCAGACTCACGCGGACGAAGTTGCTGCTGATTGCGGCACCGTCGTCGAGGGTTAGGACTTCGATGTCGGCACCAATCAGTTGGCGCCTGAACATTTCGTTCTTTTGTGCGATGAGATTCCGCAGAAGTTTCCCTCTGAAGCGCGCGACGTGATCTGGAATCCGTTGTGGAAGATCGGCCGCAACGGTTTCGGGACGGGAAGAAAACGGAAAGACATGAAGATAAGTTAACGGAGAGCGAAGCACCAGTTGATAGGTCGCGTCGAAATCATTATCGGTCTCACCCGGAAATCCGACCATCACGTCTGCGCCCAATCCGGCAGCGGGCATGCGATCCCGAATCCGACTAAGGAGATCGATATAAAACTGCGGAGAATACGGCCGGTACATTGCCTTTAAAATCCGCGCACTTCCGCTCTGAAGCGGGATATGAAAGTGACGAGCCATTCGAGGATGCGTAGCCACGAGGTCGATGAGTTCCGGCACCACCTCGAGCGGCTCAATGGAGCTTAGACGCAGCCGTTCGAGGCCAGGCACGTCCAGCGACCGGCAGACCAATTCGTAAAAGCTATGGTTCGGATGGAGATCGCGGCCGTAAGTGCCAAGGTGGATTCCGGACAATACAATCTCTTTGTAACCGCGATCAACGAGCTCTCGAATTTCAGAAAGTGCCGCCTCAGGTTCGATGCTCCGACTTCGGCCCCGAACTGATGGAATAATGCAGAACGAGCAATTTGCATTGCAACCGTCTTGCACCTTTACGACGGCGCGCGTGCGCCCACCGGAGCCGGGATGCATGGCCGGCTTCAGCTCTCGTTCAAGGAAGATGCTGCTGCACAGGACCTCTGCGCGGCCGTGGGTGCAAAACTCTTCATCGAACAGATTCGATGCAATTTCCGCCACCATTGGCTTATGCGAATTGCCTACGACATAACGAACCTGGGGAAGCTTAGCGAGTTCTTGCGGTGCGCGTTGGGCGTAGCATCCCGTCACGATGATTTTTGCGGATGGATTGTGCGACGCGATGCGCCTGATCGTCTGCCGAACGTCGCGGTCCGCTTCAGCAGTCACGGTACAAGAGTTCACGATGACGACATCGGCGGAATATGGCGATTCGGATGCCGTGGCATCTGAATCCAACAGTTCCTGTTGAATCGATGCACCTTCGGATTGCGATGTACGACACCCGAAATTAGTAACGAAAAACGTTTTACTCATCAACTCTGTTGCTGAATTTTTTGACTCTTTTCGGCAACACTCTGTTCGAGTTGTAATTTGTACTCCGACAACTTCGCCGCCAATCTTTCGTCGGCCAAGGCAAGCATCTGCACGGCGAAAATTCCAGCATTCGTAGCCCCCGACTTACCGACGCCCATCGTTGCGACGGGCACACCCGGAGGCATTTGCACCGTGGACAGTAATGCATCCATTCCCGATAACGGCGAGCTATCAATCGGAACTCCGATTACAGGCAGCGTCGTCTCTGCCGCCGTTACCCCGGCCAAGTGTGCGGAGCTCCCAGCCCCTGCGATGATCACTTTTAGCCCTCTCTGTCGCGCGGAACGAACGTATTCTGCCGTGCGATGAGGTGACCGGTGGGCGCTGTAGACTCCGATCTCATAAGGAACTTCGAATCGACTCAGAACCTTAACCGCTTCCTGCATGACTGGGAAGTCCGAATCACTACCCATAATGATGCCTACTAAAGAATTCATTTTTGCTTCGCCAGTCCTTTCTTTCCGATGTCTCTTCTGTAGTCTTTCCCCTCGAATTCTATCATCTGCGCCACGAAGTAAGCCCGTTCCAAAGCCTCTGCCAGCGTGGTTCCGCGGGCTGTGACGTTGATTACACGCCCACCCGCCGTATAAAACCTTCCACCGTCCAAACGCGTGCCCGCGTGATAAACCTTCACTCCACTGATTCGTTTAGCTTCGTCCAAACCGAGAATTTCCTTTCCGGTTTCGATCTTGCCGGGGTATCCAGAACTGACGAGCACGACGGTCACTGCCGCCTCAGTGTGCCAGAGTAGCTTTCGCGAGAACAACCGATGTTCAGCAATGTCAATAAACACCTCGAGCAAATCGGTACGCAGCCTCGAGAGGATGACTTGTGTTTCCGGATCGCCGAAGCGAGCATTGTATTCAAGCAGCTTCGGCCCCTCAGCAGTCAGCATGAGGCCGGCGTAGAGAATTCCCGAATACGAGCCCGCAGCTTCTAACGTCGGTTTAATAATGCGCTGTAGAACTGTCTCGTGCTGCTGCCGTGACAGGATGTTATCGACGGAGTACGCACCCATTCCGCCGGTATTCGGACCTGTATCGCCATCGAATCTCCGCTTGTGATCTTGCGCAGGGACCATCGGCTGAAAATCCACCCCATCGGCAAACACATGAAATGAGGCTTCCTCACCTCGCAGAAACTCTTCGATGACTAACTTCGCACCCGCTTCTCCCAACGTCCTTGTCTCCATGAACTGATGCACTGTGCTTCGCGCGTCATCAGGATTTTCAGCAATGACGACTCCTTTACCTGCCGCTAATCCATCCGCCTTGATTACAATCGGATACCTCGAATTGTCCAGGATGCGATAGGCATCCATTGCATTAGAGCACTCAAAAGAGTCCGCGGTCGGAATCTTGTTAACCCTAAAAAACTGCTTTGCGAAGCTCTTGCTTGATTCCAATCGAGCTTGATCTGCAGCCGGACCGATAATCATCAATCCGTGTTTCCTGAAGACGTCCACGACACCTTTGCTCAACGGCACTTCCGGGCCGACAAAAGTCAAATCGATATGCTGGTTTTGAGCGAAATTTGAAAGACTTGTAATGTCGTCAGCGCGTATGGGAACAAGCTCGGCTTCTTCAGTCATGCCGCCATTGCCAGGGGCCGCGAAAATTTTTTTTACTTTTGTGCTTCGTGCGAGGGCATCTACGATAGCGTGCTCACGGCCCCCTGAACCGATTACGAGTAGCTTCATCGCTTCGAGAGCGTGATTTGAGTCAGGACTTCATTGAGGGCACCGGTGCGGTAACCATCGACGTCGATTGTCACGAACCGGAATCCGATTCCTTTGAATTCACGGCTTAGCCGTTCGAACATTTCGAGATTTAGGAGGTTGGGCATTTCTTCTCGCGCAATCTCGATGCGCGCGATATCTCCGTGGTGGCGGACACGGGTTTGGGCGAATCCAAGCGCACGCAGGATTTCTTCGCCCTTGTCGATCATTCGTAACTTCTGGACAGTCACCGATGATCCGTATGGAATTCTCGAAGAGAGACATGCCGAGGCCGGCTGACTCCATGTCGGCAACCCTAGACGATGCGACAGTTCGCGGATCTCTATCTTATTTAGTCCGGCTTCGATCAAAGGACTGCGCACCTCGAGTTCCCGGCCGGCCTGTCTTCCCGGCCTATAGTCACCCGTATCATCCAAATTGTTTCCATCGACGACGTACCGGAATCCCCGATTCAGCGCCATCGTTTGGAGTTTCGTATACAGTTCGTGTTTACAAAAGTAACAGCGATTCGACGGGTTCTGGACGTAATCTGCATTCGCCATCTCGTCGGAGGCAATGAATTCGTGGCGAAATCCGTATCGGCCCACCAAATCAACCGCGACATTCCGTTGATGTGATGGATAGCTCGGACTTTCCGCCGTCACCGCCAAACAGCCCGCACCGAGTTCCTCGTGAGCAATCACGGCCAGGTAGGAGCTATCGACACCGCCGCTGAAGGCCACGATACAGGACCCTATCTCCCGGAGAATTTGTCGGAGAAGATCTTCCTTGTGAGGCACCGGATAATTGTAACAGATTCGTAAAACCCAATAACGACAAGGGTTTCGGCTTGGAAAGCCCTTGACAAATCAGCGGCCAATCGGAAAAATCAGCTTAATTATGAATGCGACTCTGCTTCTGAATGCCTCGTACGAGCCGCTAAGGATCATTTCCTGGAAAAAAGCGCTGACACTGTTTTTTGCCGGAAAAGTTGAAATCATCGAGGAGTACGATCAGCAGGTTCACGCCATCACATTCGCAATCAAGCTCCCTTCCATCATCCGTTTACTCAAATACGTTCGCGTCAAAAACCATAATCGTGTGAAATTTTCTCGCGCCAACATCTATGCACGAGACGACTACACGTGCCAGTACTGCGGCAAGAAATTCCCCTCAGAGGACCTTACCTTCGATCATGTCACTCCGGTCGCTATGGGCGGCCAGAAGCGTTGGGATAATATCGTCGCCGCCTGCTTCCGCTGCAACCATAAGAAAGGCGGTCGCACGCCCGATCAGGCTGGCATGAGGCTGATTCGACCGCCCTGCGAGCCACATTGGCTGCCGGCATTCCATGTGACCTTCCGATTAAAGTCGCCTCCCGACAGCTGGCGTGATTATCTATACTGGAATATAGAGCTCGACATCTAAAGGAGACGGGACCAGAAAACACATGCTCCGCGTGGTGTTTCGTGGTTGTTTCCAGTGTTTCAATTCCTTGAACATACTTCCGATATCGGAATTCTCGCTCGCGGCGCCACACGGGAAGAAGCCCTGATCGAGGCGTCCAAAGCTCTCGTCAGCATAATGGCGGACGCTTCCGCTGTGCGCCCCGCCGAGGAACGCTATTTCAAGGCGCCGGGGCCGGATGAAGCCACACAAATCCTTAACTGGCTTAACGAAATCCTTTTCTTCTTCGATACCGATGGGCTCCTCTTCGTTGACTTTCAAATCGATTCGTGGACGGATCTCGAAATTACGGGCACGGCACGGGGCGCACGCTTCGACGCAAACGTTCATGAGTTTCGAACGGCGGTAAAAGCAGCAACGTATCATCAATTCGCAAGTCACGCAGTCCCATCGGGCTGGGAAATTCGAATATTTGTGGATGTCTGATATGCACTTGGAACGGATCGATGAATATCGATGGCTGATTCCGCGAACAGCGAAACCAGGAATGCTGACCGACACAATGGTTTACGCCAACGAGCGCTTACTTGAAGTCATCCGGCGAGATCAGTCCCTCGAGCAAGCGGCAAACACGGCTATGCTGCCGGGTATCGTTGGACGAGCACTCGCAATGCCGGATATTCATCAGGGTTACGGTTTTCCGATCGGCGGTGTGGCGGCAGTGGATGAGCAAGATGGAGTCGTTTCACCGGGAGGAGTCGGATTCGACATCAATTGTGGTGTCCGCCTGTTGAGCAGCACATTGACGTTGAAGGACGTGAAGCCCAGGCTGCGCGATCTAATTCAACAACTCTTTCGAGATGTTCCCTCCGGTTCGGGCCAATCGGGCCGCATAAACCTCTCCGATAGCGATCTCAACGCGATTCTCGCAACAGGGTCCCGATGGGCAATTGATCACGGCATGGGATCGGAAGCCGATTTGGACCACACGGAAGAGCGCGGCTGTATTGCCGCAGCCGATTCATATGCTGTGAGCGGACGTGCAAAGCAACGAGGGAAGCCGCAGCTTGGAACTTTGGGTTCAGGTAATCACTTTCTAGAGGTCCAGTACGTCGAAGAAGTCTTTGATGAACCAACAGCTTCTCAATACAGACTCATCAAAGACCGAATCGTTCTACTTATCCACACTGGCTCACGCGGACTCGGACATCAGGTCTGCACGGATTATGTCGGGCAATTGGACGAAGCCATGCGCAAATACGGTCTTCACGTACCCGACCGGCAGCTCGCCTGCGCCCCGGTCCGTTCTCCGGAAGGCCAACGATACCTGCACGCCATGGCCGCTGCGGCAAATTTCGCATGGACAAATCGCCAATGCATTACCCACGCGGCCCGTGGGGCATTTAAGCGAATTTTTGGAGAAAGTGCTGTGCTGCCAGTGATCTACGACGTAGCTCACAACATCGCCAAGCTGGAAACCCATACTGTAGCCGGCAAGCCGACCCGGGTCGTCGTTCATCGAAAAGGGGCTACACGTGCATTTCCTAATCAACCGGTCTTTATACCTGGCAGTATGGGTACAGCATCCTACTTTCTTCTCGGTCAAGAACGAGCGATGCGAGAGACGTTTG
>Ga0075425_100006461_pt1 | contig 12292 bp, 9 predicted proteins | sample SoiMethybrSBSTD4_FD_75300 | JGI IMG/M metagenome (GOLD analysis project Ga0075425, IMG submission 75300) | Bulk soil microbial communities from a Populus tree surrounding site in Tennessee, USA - Soil MetaG P. TD hybrid SBSTD4 | ecosystem: Environmental > Terrestrial > Soil > Tree plantation...
CGGAACACTCGCGGGACACGTGGTCGGCGATCTTCCGATGGCCGACGAGATGATTCAGAAGCTGCAGTTCGACACCGGGGTGCGCGCAGGGACCGCAGCGGTGAAGATCGAACAGCAGAACGGCACCGTGACGACAATCCCGAGAAACGCAAATGGCGACGCGGCTGTCAGCGGCGGCTGGTCGACCCTGTACCGAAAAAGCGTGATCTTTCTCGATTACTGGGACTGGGACACCGGAAAGTCTGACCGCGCCAGTCTCTCGCTCACCTATCGTCCCAGCGAGCTGTATCGCCGCCTGGCTGATGCGCAACAGATTGCATTCAAGGAAATTCCCTTTGGTGTGCTGGCGATCATTCTTTTGCTCATCATCGCGGGGTTGTTTCTCATTATCGAGATGGTGGCACTCAGCATGGGGCTGGCGCTGGCGCGATCGATCACGAGCGCGATCCACGAGCTGTTCATGGGCACCGAACGAGTCCGGCACGGCGACTTCGCGCATCGCATCAACGTGCAGTCGAACGACCAGCTCGGAGAGCTCGCTGGCTCGTTCAACCTGATGACCGGCAGCATCGAAGGGCTCATGCAGACCGCAGCGGAGAAGAAGCGCCTCGATGAAGAGCTGCGCATCGCGCGGGCGATTCAGATGTCTTTGCTGCCGCGTGGCCCGCTCGATGTTCCCGGGCTCGCGATTACGGCGCTCTGCGTGCCGGCACGCGAAGTGGGAGGGGACTACTACGACTTTTTCCGCCTCTCAGAAGAACGGTTAGGCATCCTGATCGCCGACGTTTCCGGCAAAGGGACGTCGGCGGCGCTGTACATGGCCGAACTGAAGGGACTTGTCCTCGCACTCAGCGAGCGCTACGAATCGCCTCGCGATCTGCTCATCGAAACGAACCGGATCATCTCGGAGCACCTCGACCCTCGGAGCTTCATCACGATTACGTACGCCGTGATCGATCTGCACGTCGGTACGATGACGTTCTGCCGCGCCGGCCACACGCCGCTGATTTTTCTCCCCGGCCCATCTTCGAAGCTGCCGGCAGCGCAGGTGCTCACGCCCAACGGGATGGTCCTGGGGCTGCGCATCGACGGCGCCGCCGACAAGTTTGCGGAGCTGCTCGAGCAGGAGCGGGTCGACCTCTCACCTGGAGACGTGATCGTGCTCTACACCGACGGGATCACCGAAGCCATGAATCCCAACAGCGATCTGTTCGGTGAATCGCGACTGAGCCGCATCGTCGAGGAACATGGCCATCTCGATTCCGACGAGCTGCGGGAACGAATCATGCGCGAAATCGAAGCGTTCGTCGGCAGCGCCGATCAGCACGACGATATGACCATGATTCTGCTCAAGGTAGACCGGGCGTTCGAAGCGACGAACAGGATCGCGGTCTGACATGCGGAACTGCAGCTCATGACCGGTCTGACCGTCATCTTCCGCACGCCGTCGCAGATCGAGGCAGACGTCGTGCGCGGTCTTCTCGAAACCCACGGGATCCGAACCATCATTTCATCCGACATGTCGCGCACCCCGTTTCCGCTCGCCGTCAACGAGCTTCGCATTGCGGTGCACGAGGAAGAAGCCGACCGCGCGAAACGGATCATCGCGAGCCATAAGGAAGAGAGCGGTCCGGGCCGCGTTGTCCCGTTCGGGTCGGAGCTGGAGCCACTCGAGCGGCAAATCAGCTATCGCTTCAAGGACCGTGGCCTGCTCGAGCATGCACTGACCCATCGATCGCGCGTGCACGAGGATGCGAGCGGCGGCGTCTTCGACAACGAGTCGATGGAGTTCCTGGGCGACTCGATCCTCGGATTCGTCATCGCGGACATGCTGTTTCGGCAGTTTCCTCATCACAACGAAGGGCAGAAATCCAAGCTCAAAGCTTCCATCGTCTCGGCGGCATCGCTGGCACGGCTCGGCGAGCGAATCAATCTCGGCGAGTTCCTGATTCTCGGCCGCGGTGAAGAAAAGACGGGAGGACGGCGGAAGCTTGCGTTGATTGCCGACTGCTACGAAGCACTCATCGCGGCGATCTATATCGATGGCGGGATCGAGCCGGTGAAAGCGTTCATCGAGCGCCAGTTCGCCGGGCTCATCAAGGAAGCGCGCCGTACCGGCGCGCAGGCGACGTTTACCGAGGATTACAAGTCAGCGCTGCAGGAATGGCTCCAGTCGCACGATCGTGGATTGCCGGCGTACCGGCTCGCCGGTGAAATCGGGCCCGCACACCGAAGGCTGTTCGACGTCGAGGTCGTCGTGAACGGAGTACCAGTGGCGAGGGCTGAGGGGAAGAGTAAGAAAGAAGCGGCCCAGGCAGCCGCGAAGCTGGCCCTGGACCGCTTGAGTAGTGAGGGATGACAGTTCGCATTCTCACTGCGCGTGGGGTCCCACCCCCACGCGCTCTCGCTCGGCGACTTCGCGCCTCGCTCGGGCCGCAGGCGCTTTAATCGATCTCGATAATCCCCCACGGCTTGTCCCGCTCGGCGTCGCGCGGCTGGGCACCGGCCAGGGCGAGCGCAGGCTCGTTGTGGGGAAGCCGGTTCATCACATAGGCGTGCACTTCGCGAGCGATATCTTCCTCGGTCGGCGGCGCCGCGTGGGCGTTCAGCCGAACCCAGAGACGCATCATCGGATCGGCGAAGCTGTAGCGCTTCTGCCGCGACACGATGAGATCGACGTCTTCGAGCCAGGATAAGTAATCCTTGGTCGAACCCGGCGTGCGGCGTAGCCGCGACGCGATCTCGGTCAGCGTCAACGGTTCTTCTTCGGCCAGCACGTCAAGAATGGCTTTGAGTGCGCCGTAGCCTCGCGCCCGGTGCAGCCGCAGCTCGTACGAGAAGCGGCACGCGGTGGCGATCGTGCCCGGGGGCGACAGTAAAGCGGTCAACGCGCTTACCGGATCGACGGTCCCGCGTGACCCGAGGCTGGTCGACGCTTCCGCGATCATGCGCGCGTAAGACGGACGGCCATCGGAAATCGCGTGTACCAACCGCGCCAGCTCGTCTCGTGCCCGATCGTCTTCGTCCTCAATCGTGCCCGCCAGGGTGCGGCTGGCGGGAACCGCGGGCAGCGTGGCGCGGACCTCACCGGGAGTCAATGGCGCGACGGGAATGATTTCGAACTGCGCCGGAGCGTCGCGCAGCAGCCGGTGCGCGCGCGCCGTATACCGGGTCGTCAACACGAAACGGTTCCCGCTGGTCGACAGCGCGGCGAGCAGATCGCGAAGCACCGAGCGCAGGCCCGGGAAGCTTTCGAACGTTCGCAACTCGAGAAATTCGTCGAGCAGGAACGTCGCCGGCCCATCTCCCGCTGCCCGGACGGTATCGAGCAGCGCGAGCGCAGCATCGAACGCTCCTCGTGCGCCGGTCTCGGTCCCCTCCGTTTGCCCGACCGGACCCGGCGCAAACGGCGACGCGTCGCGCAGCGACTTGAAGAATCGTTCCGGCGTCGTCGCAATGCGCTCGACGTCGACGTACTGAGCCGATGTTCGGCCGATCAGATCGCGCAAACGCAACAGGAGCGACGTTCGCCCCGTGCCACACCCGCCGAGCACCACCGGGATGCGCGTTCCAGTGCCTGCCGAACCATCGAGCGCTGCCAGGACCCGTCGCTCCAACGACGGACGCTCCGGAATCATCATCGCCCCGATCCCCCGTGACCCGAAAGTGATGGCATCGTAATGCCGGTGCGCCGGACGGTGTCAATCGCTTCACCATATCCGGCATCAGCGTGCCGCACAACCCCGAGCCCAGGATCGCACGTCAACACGCGTTGAAGTTTTTCGTCCGCTTCGCGGCTGCCGTCCGCGACGACGACCATGCCTGCATGGATCGAATAGCCAATCCCGACTCCACCGCCGTGGTGGACGGAGACCCACGTGGCTCCTGCAGATGTGTTGAGCAACGCGTTCAGGATTGGCCAGTCCGCAATCGCATCGCTGCCGTCGCGCATGTGTTCTGTCTCGCGGTAGGGCGAGGCGACCGAACCGGCGTCGAGATGATCCCGGCCGATCACGATTGGGGCGCTGACGACGCCGCGCCGCACGAGATCGTTGATCGCAAGACCGAAACGAGCCCGCTCACCGTAGCCGAGCCAGAAGATTCGCGCCGGCAGGCCCTGGAACGCGACGCGCTCCTGCGCTTTTCGAATCCATCGAACGAGCGGCTCGTTGCCGGCAAACATGTCGAGCGCCAGCGAGTCGGTCGCGGCGATGTCGGCGGGATCGCCTGACAGCGCCGCCCAGCGAAATGGCCCTCGCCCTTCGCAGAAGAGCGGCCGAATGTACTCCGGCACAAAGCCCGGGATCTCGAACGCGTCGGTGACCCCACCTTTTTCCGCCTGCGCGCGAATGTTGTTGCCGTAATCGAACGTGACCGCGCCGGCGCGCTTGAGCGCGAGCATCGCTCGCACGTGGGTCGCCATCGAGGCGAGAGAGCGTTCGATGTACGAATCCGGCTGGGTGCGTCGAAGCGATTGGGCTTCTGCGAGCGGGAAGCCAGCAGGCACGTAGCCGTTCAGCGCGTCGTGCGCTGACGTTTGATCCGTCACAACGTCGGGAATGATTCGGCGGCGCACGAGTTCGGGCAGGACCTCAGCGGCGTTGCCTTCGAGCGCGATCGATCGCGCGACGTTGTCCCGGCGGCACCGCTCGACGCGCGCGAGCGCGTCGTCGAGGTTCGCCGCGCGCTCATCGACGTAGCGGGTCGCCAGCCGGCGCTGAATTCGTTGCGGATCCACTTCAATCACCAGGGCGATGCCATCGTTCATCGTGACCGCGAGCGGTTGGGCCCCACCCATTCCGCCAAGACCAGCGGTGACGACGACGCGGCCGGATAGACTACCACCGAAATGACGTCGCGCAAGCTCGGCGAGCGTCTCGTAGGTGCCCTGAAGAATCCCCTGTGTGCCGATATAGATCCAACTGCCCGCGGTCATCTGACCGTACATCGTCAAACCGCGGTCCTCGAGATCGCGGAACGTGTCCCAGTTTGCCCAGGCGGGGACGAGCAGTGCGTTGGCAATCAGTACGCGCGGCGCCCAGGGATGGGTGCGAAACACGGCGACAGGTTTTCCCGACTGCACGACGAGCGTCTCGTCGTGTTCGAGATGACGAAGTGCTTCGACGATGGCATCGAACGCGGGCCAGCTTCGTGCGGCGCGCCCGGATCCGCCGTAGACGACGAGATCCTCCGGCCGTTCAGCAACCTCAGGATCGAGGTTGTTCATCAGCATCCGCATCGCGGCTTCCTGCGGCCATCCTTTGCAGGACAACGCAGGCCCCCGCGGGGCGCTGATCTGTCGGCTGGCAATGTTCATCGTGGATGACGATCCGAGTCTTCGCAGATTCACACGCGCGCTGATGAAGCGCGCGGCGAAGGAAGCAATCTAAAAACGTACGAGCGCGTTGTCAATTTGAAAATGAAAAAATTCTTACTTGACTTCCATCGCGCACGCAGTTTCGAGTGAGCCGTCGGCGATCATCAGAGAAATTGCTTCGATATCCGGCGCCGGCGGACGATCGCCGGCGAGTCGCGGCACGATCGATCGCACGCGCGCGTGCACGCGATCGAGCGGCGCCGAGGTCTTCAGTGGTGCGAGCAGGTCGATCGCCTGGCACGCACAGAGAATTTCAACCGCGATCACGCGCGTCGCGAGCTGCAGTGCAGATTCTGCCTTGAGCGCCGCGCCCATGCTCATGCTGACGTGGTCCTCGCGATTGGCAGACGTCGGGATCGTATCCACGCTCGCGGGGTGTGCGAGCGTCTTGATTTCAGACGCGAGGGCGGCGGCCGTCACCTGCGCCAGCATGTAGCCCGAATGCAGGCCGCTCTCGGACGTCAGGAAGGCGGGCAGGTCGCTCAACGACGGATCGACGAGGCGATCGGAACGCCGTTCGCTGATGTTCGCGAATTGCGCGAGGGCAATGACGGTGAGATCGGCCGTGATCGCGACCGGGGCGCCATGAAAATTGCCGCCGGACAGGATTTCGTCGTCGCCAGCGAACACGATCGGATTGTCGGTCGCGGCGTTCATCTCCGTCGTTATCGTCGCGCGCGCGAATGCCAGGGCATCCCGGGCGGCGCCGTGTGCCTGGGCCGCACACCTCAGTGAGTAGGCATCTTGTACGCGGCCGCAGTGTTCATGCGATTGGTTGATTGCGCTCCCGGCGAGGAATGCGGCGATGTTCTCGGCTGATGCGCGCTGGCCGGGGTGTGGTCTCGCTGCGTGGATCCTCGCGTCAAAGGGACGAACGGATCCGCGCAAGGCATCAATCGAAAGCGCCGCGGCGATATCGCTGGCCCGACTGAGCCGCTCGGCCCCTGAGATCGCCAGCGCTGCGATCGCGGTTGACGGTTGCGTCCCGTTAATGAGGGCGAGGCCCTCTTTCGGAAAAAGGGTCGCGGGCTGCAGTCCCGCCCGGGCGAGCGCCTCGCGTCCGGACAACACTTCATCGCTGTTCCCGACAGTCGCTTCCCCCTCGCCAATGAGCACCAGGCAAAGATGAGCGAGCGGTGCGAGATCGCCGCTGGCGCCGACCGACCCGCGACTTGGCACCCGTGGATGCACACGCCGGTTGAGAAGGTCAATGAGCAACTCGAGGGTGCCTCGGCGAATACCAGAGAACCCTTTGGCCAGGACGTTCGCGCGCAGCGCCATCGCCGCTCGCACTGCCCGAACCGGCAACAGCTCACCGACTCCGGCGGCGTGGCTTCGAAGCAGATTGAGTTGCAGCGCTCCGAGCGCATCGCGTGGAATCCGCGTTTCGGCGAGGGCACCGAACCCCGTGTTGATACCGTATACCGCCTCGTCGGCCGCAGCTTTTCGATCGACGACCGCACGCGCGGCATCAACCCGCGCCGCAGCCTGGGGCGCAAGCGCGACGGCTTGGTACTCATCAGCGATGGCGCGCAGGTCGCCGAGTGCAAGCGAGTCTCCGTCAAGGAGGAGCATCAATATTTGAGTAGAATACTGCAGGTATGAATATCGCGGTCCTCGGCGCGCAGTGGGGTGACGAAGGTAAGGGCAAGATCGTCGATCTGCTGACGCCGCATTTTTCGATTGTGGCGCGGTATCAGGGCGGTCACAACGCCGGCCACACCGTCTACGCCAACGGGCGCAAGTTCGTGCTGCGCCTGCTGCCCTCGGGGATCCTGCATGACGGGATCGTGTGCATCATCGGCAACGGCGTTGTCGTCGATCCACACGCGCTGTTTTCAGAAATCGATGAAATCCAGAGCGCCGGGATCGCGATCGGATCGCGGCTGCGCATCAGCGACAAGGCGCATCTGATCCTTCCGTACCACCGCGATCTGGATCTGCTGAGTGAGGCGCGCCGAGGCGAGCGAAAGATCGGCACGACCTCCCGCGGCATCGGGCCCGCGTATGAAGACAAAATCGCGCGCCGCGGCGTTCGTGTCGGCGATCTGGCTAATCCGGCCGCGCTCTCCGACGCAGTCACGCACAACGTCGAAGCTCGGAATCGGCTGATTGGTGAGTCGACGATGGACGCTCGACAGGTGCTCGAGTCTCTCGCGAAGGCCTGGGAGCGAATGAAGCCGTGGGTCACGGATGTGTCCGTCTTCCTGCACCAGGCCCGGGCCGAAGGCAAGGCGATCATGTTCGAAGGTGCGCAAGGCACGCTCCTCGACATCGATCACGGCACCTACCCGTACGTGACGTCGTCGAATGCGACGATTGGCGGTGTGTGTACCGGTCTCGGGATTGGTCCGCGCGGCATCGACGGCGTACTTGGTGCGGCGAAGGCTTACACGACTCGCGTGGGTGAGGGGCCATTGCCGACCGAGCTCACCGGCGATCTTGGCAATCGGCTTCGTGAAAGTGGCCAGGAGTTCGGTGCCGTCACCGGCCGTCCGCGGCGGTGCGGGTGGTTTGACGCGGTCGCGGTTCGGTATGCGGTCCGCGTCAACGGCCTCGATGCGCTCGCGCTCACGAAGCTCGACGTGCTCGATGGCCTGCCGGAGCTGCAAGTGTGCACGGCATATCGCTGCCGAGGTCTGACGCTGACCGAGATGCCCGGCGATCTCGCGCAGCTGTCATCGTGCGAGCCAATCTACGAAACGCTGACGGGGTGGAGCGCTCCCACCGCGGGCGTGCGCCGTTATGCCGATCTTCCCCGCGACGCACAGCGCTACGTCGCGCGGCTCGAAGAGATCACCGGAGTTCCTGCGGCGATCATTTCCACGGGTTCCGCGCGCGAAGACACGATCATTCGAGACGACTCGGTGGTCGGGAAGTGGTTCGGCGTTGGGGCGAATCGCTAATCGCTAATCGCGAATCAGAGCCAGCGTTTGCCTACGATTCACGCAAGGCTGTCGCGCCGAAGCGGCGTCGCCGCGAAGGCGGACCGGATCCCGGTCACCGGATCCCGGTACTAAATCTTGATCTTGAGACAGTATTCGTCCAGCGCCGCGGCGTCGGCGTCGGCGAAATCCACGCCCGCCCGGTAGCGCGGGGGATCGTTGGGCTTTGGCAGTTCGAACTTCGCCCAGGCGATGGCGCCGCGAAATCGCATCACGAATTCTTCATTCGGAATGCTGATGCGGACCTTCTGGTTCGGTCGCAGAATGGTCGTTGACAGGACCTGGACACCGACGACCGAGAGATCCACGACGCTGGCCGGGTTGCCGTCAACCTGGATCTCGACACCCGCACGCACTCGGTACCGCGTCGCGCGCCGGGTGCCGTGCCAGTCGAGCGGCCGTGTCGCCGCTTCTGCCGGCGCAACGACCACACTCGTCGCCGTCGATTCAGCGCCGCTGGTTTCGATCGAGCTTTCGACCTTACTCGGCTTGGCTACCTGTCGAGTGTAGTCGCCGGTATGCGACATGACACGGACCTCGGCGTTCGCGAGTTGGGGATCGGTCTTGATCCGATTAATCAGGGCAGCGCCGCGCGGGGTTGCGGCAAACAGACGTTCGAGCACGATCAGTGACGGACGCTGTTCGAGAATCGCCTGGAGGGCCTGTATCGGCTCGGTGTCGGCAAATGTCAGCAACTCTCCTTCGCCGGCAAGACGCTCCTGAAGCGCGGGCATCAAGTTGGTGGCGGCAATCACAACCGCAGGCATCAATGGATTTTATCATGCACGCTTGAGCTAATGGTCAATGCCCAATTCCAATGTTCAATGATCAAGGTTCAATGAATAACGTGTCACTATTGAATCTTGTGATCGAGCGTCGACATTGAACATTGAGCATTGAACATTGAGCATCGAATGGGCCTATCACTCCATCCCGAGCGGCTGAAAAGATACAAAGACGTCGCGCGGCTGCTATTCAAGTACGGCCGCAGCGATCTGGTTCGACGGGCGGGACTCGACGAGGCATTGGCTGGCGAGGCACTGGCGCCGGAGACCGACGTCAATCCCGAGCAGCTTGCCGCCGATCTGGAACACCTCGGGCCCGCCTTCATCAAGCTCGGTCAATTGCTTTCCACGCGCGCGGATTTGCTGCCGCCTGCGTATCTCGACGCGCTCGGCCGGCTTCAGGATCGGATCGAGCCATTCTCGTTTGCCGAGGTCGAGCGGGTCATCCACGAGGATCTCGGCGTTCGCATCTCGAAAGCCTTCGCAGAGTTCGAGGCCGAACCGATGGCGGCGGCATCGCTCGGGCAGGTTCATCGCGCCGCTCTTCGCGATGGTCGCCGCGTCGCAGTGAAGGTGCAGCGGCCGAACATCCGCGAAGGCCTGGCGGCCGATCTGGCGACGATGGAAGACATCGCCGGTTTCCTCGATCAGCACACGAGCGCGGGGCCGCAATTCGAGTTTGTGCAGATGGTCGCGGAGTTTCGCCGCACGCTCGCACAGGAGCTCGATTATCAGCGCGAAGCGCACAACCTGGTGCGGATCGCGAGCAATCTCTCCTCCTTCCGCCGCATCGTCGTGCCGGCGCCGGTAGAAGACTTCACGAGTTCGCGCGTCCTCACGATGGAGTTGATCCAGGGACGGAAGATCACCTCGATCACTCCGCTCATGCGACAGGACTTTGATGCGATCGGGCTGGCGCGCGAACTGTTTCGCGCCTATTTGCATCAGATCATCGTCGACGGGTTCTTTCACGCGGATCCGCACCCCGGCAACGTGCTGTTGACCGACGACCATCGTATCGCACTCATCGATCTCGGGATGGTGAGCCGGATATCGCCATCGCGGCAGGACCAGTTGCTCAAACTGCTGCTTGCGGTGACCGAGATCAATGGTGACCGCGCGGCAGCGCTGGCGCTCCAGATCGGAGAAGCCCGCCCCGATGTCGATGAGTCTGGATTGCGCCGGGACATCCAGGATCTGGTTTCGGGCTATGCCGACATGTCGCTGGATCAACTGCAGGTCGGCCGCGTGATGATGGAGATCTCGCGGGCCGCCGGCCGGCATGGCATCCGGCTGCCGCCGGAGCTGACGCTTCTTGGGAAGACGTTGCTCAACCTCGACGAAGTTGGCCGCGTGCTGGCGCCGGACTTCGACGTCAATGCCGCGCTCAAAGAGGAAGGGCCGGCACTCATGCAGCGGCGCATGCAACATGGCATGTCGGCGGCCAACGTGTTTTCCGCGGCGCTCGAGACGAAGGAGTTTCTCGAACAACTACCCGGACGGGTGAACAAGTTTCTCGACGCCGCGACAAACAATCAGTTGAAAGTGAATATCGAAGTCATCGACGAGGGAGCGATCATCAGCGGTCTTCAAAAGGTCGCCAATCGCATCACGCTTGGCCTGCTGCTCGCGTCGCTCATCGTCGGGGCGGCGATGCTGATGCGGGTGGACACGGCTTTTCGCCTGTTTGGATACCCGGGCTTTGCGATGGTCTTTTTTCTCGTCGCGGCCGCGGGCGCGATTTGGCTGGCCCTGACCATTCTCTCGACCGATCGACCGGCGCGCAGATGATCCGCGCGGTGCTGTTCGATCTCGACGATACCCTGTTCGATCATCGTGGGTGCGCGCGCGATGCGCTCACGGCCGTCCAGCAATCACACGCGTGCCTCCAATCGATGCCGTTCGAAGCGCTCGAGCGTGCCCACGCCGAATTCCTCGAGGAACTCCACGCCGAGGTGATGCTCGGCCGCGTCCCGATCGATGTCGCGAGAATCGAACGGTTTCGCCGGCTGCTCGAGTCTGCCGGCGGGCGCGACGAGGGACAGGCTGCCGCCGCACTGGCGACGTTATACCGCGAGACGTACACGACCAGGCGCCGGGCGGTCGCCGGCGCCGCGGCGCTGATGGCTGCCGTCAAACGTCACGCCCGAATCGGCATCGTCTCGAACAACGTGCTGGAGGAACAGCAAGAGAAGCTCTCTGTCTGCCGCCTGGACCAGTTCGTCGACGAACTCGTCGTCTCGGGCGAGGTTGGCGTGTCGAAACCGGATCCGATGATTTTTGAAACGGCGCTCGATCGTCTTGGCGTCACCGCTGCGGAGACGGTGATGGTTGGGGACTCGTGGATCGCGGACGTTGAAGGTGCGCGCGCAGTAGGTATGCGCGTGATCTGGTTCAATCCCCTCCGATTGGCACCGCCATATGCGAGCGCAGATGTCGAGCAGTTGCAAAGTCTCGAACCCACGGACAAGGCGCTGCAGGTGATCTTGAGCGCTACTACGCTTTAGAATTATTGTGTGGCTTCCGGCTTTAGCCGGAAGTCAGGCGTTGGAATTAAGTCTGTGTAGCTTCCGGCTTTAGCCGGAAGTGAGGTTTTGGAATTACCTTGTGTGGCTTCCGGCTTGAGCCGGAAGTGAGGTTTTGGAATTAGCTTGTGTGGCTTCCGGCTTTAGCCGGAAGTCAGGCTCATACGATATGACCACGATCGATCACCGAAAAGCCGCCGAGGACCACCTGCAAGAGCTGATGACCGAGGTGCAAGCACAGCCACAGAGTGCGGCACGCGACGCGTGCCTTGCCGAGTGTGCCGCACTGGGCGAGGCCATTCGCGCGTTTCACATGGAAGGTATCCGTTTTCGGACGTTCAATGTCGATCGACTGATTACTCGCGGGGCGGTGGTCCTGAGCGACAGTGGTCGTCGCGCCTTTGCCGGCGTGCGAACCGAACTGGAAGCCGCCGGATTCCATACACGGTCTCATCAAGCTCCGACCTAACCCTGAGCTCGCGCGGCAGGGTGGTTGCACGGTAAAATAGGGAGTTTCCTATGTCGCCACTACAGCCACTCTCACATGTCGACGAGCTCGAGGCAGCGATCGCCGAGTCGAGCGACCGGCCGGTCCTTTTGTTCAAGCACAGCCGCTCTTGCGGCATCAGCTGTGAAGCGCTGGATGAGTTGCGCGCCCAC
>Ga0075425_100006462_pt1 | contig 12292 bp, 8 predicted proteins | sample SoiMethybrSBSTD4_FD_75300 | JGI IMG/M metagenome (GOLD analysis project Ga0075425, IMG submission 75300) | Bulk soil microbial communities from a Populus tree surrounding site in Tennessee, USA - Soil MetaG P. TD hybrid SBSTD4 | ecosystem: Environmental > Terrestrial > Soil > Tree plantation...
GAGATAGGACCGAAGTATTCCCAGCGGAGACCGAAGGTCAGAGTCAGATTTGGCTTTACTTTCCAGTTGTCCTGGAAGAAGAGACCGTAAATGTTGGAGCGAGTATCTTTGCGAAAATCGGTGGGAACGCCGGTGAGGGGATTAAAGGTGGCCTGCTCACTCGTAGGCGCGTCATTCAGGAAGTCCCACAGGTTGTTAAAAAAATAGGTTGGGCGGGCGTTCCACGGTGAATTGTCCACGAAGAGAAGGCGCGTTACTTCGCCGCCCAGTTTCATGGTGTGGCTGCCATGGACTTTGGTGAGAACGTCCTTAAGGCCGTATGTCCACTGATCGAATGTGCCCGGAGCGCCGATGCCGTACCCTTCGAGCGAATTGTTGCAATCCAAATTGCCGACTACGGCCGTGCAACCATCCAAGCCGCTCACGAAAGAGATCGGCGCAAGGCCCCAAGGGGCATTCGGATTGTTGGGGAGATCTTTCCAGCGCCATCCGGCGGCGTTTAAGCGCACTTCGTTCACGAGAGTGGGAGAAAAAGTGTGGTCCCAGAGTCCGGTAAAGGCCTCATTGATCACCGTATGGAAGAATTGGTTCATCGCGCGGCCACTACCGTTGATTGAGGTCGAAGAAGCCGGCACGTTGTAGATGGAAAAAGCGATCAAGTCATTGCGAGTCGCGTTGAAATCGACGCGCCCATTATATTGGACCTGCGTCGTGTTGCTGGGATTAGGAACGTTGCGCAGGAATGCGAGATCGGCGACGCCATCGAGTCCGCCTCCGAATCCCGGCTGGGTTGACCCGTTATAGCTCGGATCAAGATTGCCGACACCGCTGGTAAGAGGGCTACCAAGGTCCAGGCCCTGGCCCGGAATGAAATGGCAAAACGGTCCTTCTGTCAGATTGATATCCGTGCAGGTATGCTGGTCGCCCGGATCTTCAGCCACAGTGCCGCCCAAAGGTGCCGAGCCGGGAAAGGTAAGGTATTTTGCAGCCGTAGGACCGGGTGTCAACGCGCGGAAAGCAGCGGTTTCATACCAGTTTCCCGCGGCTACGCCGGAGGCGTTGTTGTTGTCGAGTCTCTCATAGGAAAAGAAAACGAAGAGTTTATTGCGCCAGATTGGCCCGCCAACGCTGCCGCCATAGTCGTTGAAGCGGTTGTTGTCGCGGAGCAATCCGTTGCCGGGGCCGTTGTATTTTTGAAACGCATTCAAGCCGGGACGGTGCGCCTTGAAGAAGAAGCTGCCGTGGTAGCTATTGGTACCCGTTTGAGAGATGAGTTGGACCTGCGCGCCCCGATAGCGACCGTACTCGGCGTCGTAGTTGTCCGTGATGACCTTAACTTCTTTAATGGATTCTTCATTGGGAGTGATGACCGCAGTTCCGCCCCAGGACACGCTGGTCATGCCGACGCCGTCGATGGTGTAATTGTTTTCGCCGGTACGCGCTCCATTTGCGGTGACCTGTCCCCCGTTTTCGGTTTTGAAGATGCCGTCGGCGGCCTGCGTCCCTCCAATCGTAGTTCCCGGAAGGTTTTGCGTTCCGCCGCCTGCGCTTTGCGAGCCGTCACCAAAAGCGCCTGGGGCGAGTTGCAGCAACTGGAAGGGATCACGTCCAATGGACGGCAATTTCTGTATTTCGTCCGCCCGCACGGAGCCGCTGTTGCTGGAGCTCTCGGTGTCCAGCAGAGGCAGTAGGTCGCCGTTTACAGTTACGCTTTCGTTGACGTCGCCGACCTGCAGCGTGACGCTCGCGGCGTTCACCTGTTCGGCGATTACCTGAAAGTCATTCAGAACATTTTTCTTGAATCCTGATTTTTCGACAGACACGGTATAGCGGCCGGGCGCCAAACCGTTCACGGAATAGGCGCCGGACGCATCGGTGGTGGCTTCCTTGGTGACGCCGGTCTCATTCGACTTTACGGTCACCTTGGCGTCCGCAATGGTGTTTCCCTGTGGATCGATGATACTTCCCTGGATTGAGGCGCGGTATTGCGCCGCTGCCATCGGCGCGAATACATAAAGGCAAACGAACACAGCCAGCCCGTAGGCCAGCAATTTCCCCATTTTCATTTTCAACACCCCTCATAAGGCTGGCTGGCCAGGACCCCCGCCCTAACCAACAGCGACTAAAACGGTTAAGTACTACTGTTTGGCAATATAGTGATGTAAAATCCGCTTGTCAACGATTCTTAATTTGGATGCTTTGCCTGCCCAAGACCGGGCCACGACCCTCGCATCGGTCTTTTGTCGCCACCTTGTCAGAGCCATGTCGAGCTGTGGTTGCCGGGCCGGGAGCGCCACCTGCTATTGTGACCACTCTTGGGAGAGACGACCTTATGTCCGCACTCGTTTTCAGCCAGCAAGTGACGCCCAACGCCGCCCGGGAGCGCTCGAAACCGGCGGGCAGGGTAGTTTTCCTGTCGCGGTGCGTTATCGCTATGGCGCTTGGCTTGGCATCGCTGCTGCTGCCGGCGATCACGGTCGGCCAATCGTCGTATTACCGGCACACGTTTTTTGACAACGGGCCGCACGATGCCAGCTATTACTACTCGTCGGGCAAGGCGGTGCCGCCGAGCACATTGGAGACGCTGGGCGGCCGGCCCTCTGGCGGTGGGCGGCTGCCGCTGGATGCGACGACGTTTTTTACAGGGCCGAACTCGCTGAAGGTTGCCTGGGAATCGAAGCCGGGCGGAGCGTGGGCGGCGGATATCGACGTACTCGTTTTCCGCAATCGGGACTACCACTTTGACGGAGATACGCTGTCGTTCTGGGTGTACTCGCCGGAGGCGATTGGCGCGGCAGCGATGCCGCGGTTGCGGCTGCTCGATCAGGCGCGGCAGTTTTCAAAACCAGCGGAGGTGGGCGAATTTTCCGGCGACATTCCAGCCAAAAAGTGGACGCGGATTTTTATTCCGTTCGGCAAAATCGAGACCGGCTCGGTCCACCCGTTTGACCCGCGCCAGCTGAAGGCGATGATTTTTGAGCAAGGCGCGGCGGATGCGGCGCCGCATACGATATTTGTGGATGAAGTACGCATTGACAATGCGCGCGCCGGAAATTCCGGGGGCGGGAAATCCGCGAAGTTGGCAGCGCCGGCGAATCTGAAGCTGCGGGCGTACGAGCGGCACATAGATTTGTCGTGGGATTATGCGGCGAGTTCGGCGTCAGGCGACGCGACGCGCTTTGTGATTTATCGGTCGTTCGATGGAAAGGATTTTGCGCCGATCGGGATACAGACACCGGGGATTCGGCGTTATACGGATTTTCTGGGCCAGGTGGGCGAGACAGCCTATTACAAAGTAGCGGCCTCGGATGTGGACTATCGCGAATCGGAGGCGACGATGGTCGCTTCGGCGGCAACGCATGCGATGAGCGACGACGAGTTGCTGACCATGCTGCAAGAGGCTTGCTTTCGGTATTACTGGGAGGGCGCGGACCCGTATTCGGGAATGGCGCTGGAAAATATTCCAGGAGACGACCGCGTAATGGCCACCGGAGCGTCGGGATTCGGAATCATGGCGCTGCTGGTGGGCACGGACCGCGGGTTCATTACGCGCGAGCAGGGTGCGGAACGGTTGAACAAAATTACAAAATTTCTGGAGAAGGCGCCTCGGTATCACGGCGTGTGGTCGCACTTCATGGACGGAAAAGAAGTGAAGACGCTGCCGGTGTTCGACATGGTGGATAGCGGCGGAGACCTGGTGGAGAGCGCGTTTTTGATGCAGGGGCTGCTGGCGGCGCGGCAATATTTCAATCGCGATACGCCTGCCGAAAAAGAATTAGCGCAGCGGATTACGCGGCTTTGGGAAGGGATGGAGTGGGACTGGTATCGCAAGTCGGCGGACAGCGATGCGATCTACTGGCACTGGACGCCGGAGTGGAGCTGGTTCATTAATCATCGGCTGACGGGATTCAACGAAACGATGATTGTGTATCTGCTGGCGATTGCGTCGCCGACGCATGGTGTCGGGCCGGAACTGTACTACACGGGATGGGCGGGGCAGTCGGAAGCGGCGCAACTGTATCGCAAGGGGTGGTCGGGACTGGCGGATGGTTCGAAGTACGCAAACGGGACGACGTATTTTGGGACCAAGCTGGATGTGGGCGTGGGGACCGGCGGGCCGATGTTTTTCGCGCACTACTCGTACATGGGATTTGATCCGCACTCGCTGACGGATTTGTATACCAATTATTTTGAGAATAACCGCAACCTGGCGCTGATCAATCGCGCGTATTCGACGGAAAATCCGAAAAAAAGCAAAACCTACAGCGCGAAGGCGTGGGGGTTAACGGCGAGCGACGGGCCCAAGGGCTACATGCCGGAAGCGCCGGATGCGGAGCACGATTTGGGGACTTTGGCGCCGACCGGGGCATTGGCGTCGTTTCCATATACGCCGGACGCCTCGATGATGGCATTCAAACATTTTTACCGCGATCTGGGCGACAAGCTGTGGGGGATATACGGGCCGTTGGACGCGTACAACCTGGATGACGATTGGTGGTCGCCGATCTACATGGGGTTGAACCAGGCGCCGATCACGGTGATGATTGAGAACCAGCGGACGGGTCTGGTGTGGAGGCTTTTCAACTCGAATCCGGAAATTCAGACCATGCTGAAGCAGCTGAACGCGACCACTGAGACTCTGCGCGCGCATCAATCGCAAACCAAATAGAATTACTCCAAGTCGCGGCCGGTTTTCCAGCTCGCGCCGGCGGCAAATGATTTAAGGGCGCTCCGCCGTCGGCGCTGGAAAGAACCATCGCGACGCGTTGCGCGAAATCTAACTTATTCGTGACATGAAACGCTGCGGCTTCTCCCTACACTACCTATAGCTCGTTCTGAGTTGAGGACCACACGTATGTCGGCAGGCCTGGATAACCTTAAGCACATCGTTGTCTTGATGATGGAAAACCGCTCGTTCGACCACATGCTGGGCGGGCTGAAAAAGCTTGACCCGCGGATCAACGGGCTTACGGGGAATGAAGCAAACCTAGACACCACCAATGAGCCGGTGAAAGTGCAGGCAAAGGCGCAGTTCCAGGGCCAGCTGGATCCCGATCCGGACCATCACTTTCCCGGCGTACACCAGCAGCTTTATTTCGGAACGCCAGGGCCACCGGCTGTGCCGTCCATGAATGGCTTCATTCAAAGTTATTTTCAGCAGCAGAAAGACGCCGACCATGCGCGGAAGATCATGTACTACTTTTCGCCGGAAAAGCTGCCCGTGTTGTCTGCGTTGGCGCGTAGTTTCGCGGTCTTCAATGGCTGGTTTTCGTCTATTCCCGGCCCGACGATTTGCAATCGTGCGTTTGCGCACTATGGAACTTCGTTTGGGAAGGTCGGAATGGATCTGTTTTACGAAAATGTCGCATTCAAGAACATTTACGATCGCATGTGGGGGGCGGGGCGGACGGCCAAAATTTATTACTTTGATCAGACCAGCTCGACGATGGAAATCGTAAACCTGCTGAAGAACCAGCCGCAGAATTTCGCCACCTATCCGCAGTTTCTGGACGACTGCAAGAAGGGCCTACTGCCGGACTACTCGTTTATCGAGCCGAATTACAACGACCATGAAGGCGACGGCGGCGAAGCGCTGGCTTCGGACCAGCATCCCGATCACAACATCCAGCAGGGGGAAATTTTCATCGCTTCGATTTACAACGCGATCCGAGCAAACGCCACGTTGTGGAAGAGCACAGCGATGCTCCTGGTGTACGACGAGCATGGCGGGATTTACGATCACGTGCCCCCTCCGGCCTGCATGGCGGACGGATTCGAGGCGTCGGCGGCGGATACCGGCATCGGGCAGCCGTTCAAATTCGATCGCTTGGGCGTGCGGGTTCCGGCGGTGCTGATTTCGCCGTGGATTGCCAAGGCGACGGTGGTCGCGGGACCGGAGGATACAAGCAACGGGCGCACGTTCGAGCATGCTTCCATCCCCGCGACGGTGACCAAGCAATTTATCGGGAACTACGATCAGCGGTCGCCGCGCGAAAAATCGGCGGAAACGTTTCTGGATCTGCTTTCGGACAATCTGCGGCCCGATTCGGATTGTCCCGTTTTTCATTTCTGAGGTGAACGATGCCGGGCAAACCGACAAATGTAGTTCGCGTGCCGAAGCCTCCACGATCGGCGTTTAATAAGGAACGGATCGCGTCGCGATTGTTACTCGACCAGATGATTCATACCGCGAATGCGCTGGCCGCGCATTTGAAAACTCTGGACAATCGGGCGGCGCAAAAGCCGGTTACCGAAGAGCAGGCCGGTCATTTCGTAAAGCTGGCCACGTCCATCCTGCATCCGCACACCGCACCGAGCCCGGGCAAAAAGAAAAGCAAAGCTGGGGCCAGAAGGAAAAAGGGGAATGGCCGTGGTTAGACGCTTAGTGATGCTTCTGGCGTTGGCAACGGTTTCGGCGCACGCGCAGGAGAACCAACTGCAGGCCGATTTCCGCGGCGAAGGGGAACGCTTTCATAAAAGTTGCCTGGCATTCGACCTGAAGGCCCTCGGAAGCTGCGCGCAGGTGCTCTTTACAGATCATCCGCTGCACATCGCCGTAGGCAGCATCGCGCCCCAAAACGGATTTGGTGCAGGAGCGGCGTTCGTTGCGCACTGGACGCCAAACGAAACGTGGCGGCTGAACTGGAATGCGGACGGCGTCGCTTCGCCCAATGGATCGTGGCGGGCGGGCGTTTACATGAAGGCGATTCGCGTACCGCACCACTTGATTACGGTGACTACCGGCAGCGCTGCGGATGCGGCGGCCTCCGATCTGGCGGTCGAAGAGGCCCCGTTCTTTAACGTGTACGCGCAGGCCATTTCGCTGAACAAGATCTATTACTTCGGGCTAGGCCCGTCTTCGACGCTTGCGAACCGCTCGGTGTTCGGTATGAGTGAACGCATCGTCGGTACGAATGTTGTCTGGCCGGTTTTCGGGAAGTTGAACTTGTCGCTTTACGGCGAAGTGAACGGCCGCTTCGTGGACATTCGCGGCAACCACGGCGAGTCGAGCCCGTCGATTGAAACGCTTTTTTCGGACGCGACCGCTCCCGGCCTGACGAACCAACCCGGATTTGCGCAGTTCGGCGAGGGCGCGCGCATGCGGCCGCATCTTCTTTCCGATTACCTGCGGCTGAATTACTTCGTCAACTTTCAGCAATTCGTAGCGGGAGATTCGACCTTTTCGTTCCGCCGGTTGACGGTGGACCTGGGCCACCAGATTCCGCTGTATCGCAAAAGCACGCGAACGCTGCTGCCAAAGAATCAGAACGGGCCCGACGCCTGCGCCGTGGGAACGGGCGCGGACGCGCAGTGCCCGCCGGTGGTGCGCAATCTGGAGGGCAGCATCAACTTCCGATTCTTCCTGGCCGAATCGTTTACGTCTACTGGGAGTGTCGTGCCATTTTATTTCCAGCCCACGCTGGGTGGCGGCGATCTGAACGGCAATACAACCCTGCCGGGCTTTCAGGACTACCGGTTTCGCGCACCCAATGTGATGTTCCTGCACGAAGGATTTGAGCATTCCATCTGGAAGCTGCCGCTGGGCGTAGCGTTTTCCGCGGATCAGGGAAAAGTTGCGCTGAACCGCGGCGACCTGGGCTCCAATCCGTGGCGGCACACCTATTCCGCCGGGCTCACCTTGCGCGCGGGCGGCTTCCCGCAGGTTTTCCTTCTTTATTCCTGGGGAAGCGGCGAGGGAACGCACTTGATTGGAAATATGAACACTTCGCTGCTCGGCGGAGCAGCGCGCCCCTCGCTTTTCTAGAATCGCATGCGGACTTTACTGCGGAGATTTTATGTTTGGCTCTGACATTCTGGATGTGGCGCTGGGAATGGTCTTTGTTTACCTGCTGCTCAGCCTGATCTGTTCCGCAGTGAAAGAACTGATCGAGCAGATGATGAAGCACCGTGCTCGTGATCTGGAAAACAGTCTGCGTGAACTGCTGGCCGATCCCGACGGAACCGGGTTGGTGCAGAAACTCTATAACCACGGGATGATCTTTGGCCTCTTCAAGGGCTCGTACAACCCGGCGGGAAGCAAACGCAATCTGCCGTCCTACATTCCATCGCACAATTTTTGTCTGGCCATACTCAATATCGTCGCTCCGGACGGTGACGGATCGCTCGCTTCGCTTCGCCAGTCGGTCGCACGGATCGACAATCAAAGGGTGAAGCTGGCTCTGGTGGCCATGCTGAATGACGCAGGCGATGACCTCGCCAGGTTCCGGAACAACGTCGAAAGTTGGTTCAACAGCGCGATGGAACGCGCCTCAGGCTGGTATAAGCGGCGCGCGCAGATAGTGATTTTTGTTCTTGGTTTTGCGGCGGCGATTTTGCTGAACGTCAATTCCATCACCATCGCCAAGGATCTATGGTCCAACAAGGCGAAACGCGACGTCCTGGTTTCCGCCGCACAGGGCTATCTCGGAAAACAATCGCCAGGGCCGGGCGCGAACGCGGCCACCGAGACGCTCGATCCCGGATTGAAAAAGGATCTCGACGAGCTGGAGAGACTGGGACTGACGTTTGGCCGCAAGCCATCCGGGACCGGAGGGCGCGCGCTGCTGTGGATTTACCTCGCTTCGATCGCCGGCTGGATTGTAACCGCCTGCGCTGTTTCCATGGGGGCGCCGTTCTGGTTCGACGTGCTGAACAAGATTTCGGTCGTGCGTTCGACGATCAAGCCGCAGGAGCCGGCGAAGTAGGAGCAGCCGTGGCGAAAAATATTGTAATTTGTTGTGACGGGACGGGCAACGAATTCAGCGACCACAACTCAAACGTGGTCAAACTGTACAGCGCGCTTCTGATCGACGGAACGTCGCAGATTGGCTACTACCATCCCGGCGTGGGTACCATGGGCGCACCGACCGCCACAAACTGGGTGAGCAAAACCTGGTCCACGCTGATGGGGCTGGCGTTCGGCGCCGGCTTGCTAACCAACGTGGGCGACGCGTATCGCTACCTGATGGACAAGTATCAGGAAGGCGATCAAGTGTATGTGTTCGGCTTCAGCCGCGGCGCTTATACGGCTCGTGCGCTGGCCGGCGTGCTGCACATGTTCGGCCTGTTGCATCCGGGGAATGATGGACTGATTCCATACATCCTGCGCATGTATGCGAAAAAAACACGCGAAGCGGACGGAATGACCCGCACCTTCGACGTCGCCGGACAGTTCAAAAAGACCTTCTGCCGGCATTGTCCGCCGCACCTGGTCGGCGTGTGGGACACGGTGAGTTCGGTCGGTTATGTGTGGGATCCGGTGCGGCTGCCATATACGGGGCAGAATCCGGACATGCAGAACGGCCGCCACGCGCTTTCCATTGACGAACGGCGCTGCTATTTCCGGAACAATCTTTGGGGTGCGGCGTTGCCGGGACAAACCGTCAAGCAAGTGTGGTTTGCAGGAGTGCATTCGGACGTGGGCGGATCATACCCGGAGGCGGAAAGCGGCTTATCCAAAATCGCGCTCGAATGGATGCTTTGCGAAGCGGCGTCGCTAGGATTGCTGGTCGATCCTGTTCGCGCGGAGCTGGTTCTCGGGAGGTCGCAGCCGCCTCCGCCGGTTCCGCCCGATCCGCGCGGGATACTGCACAATTCGCTGACACCGGTGTGGTGGCCGCTGGAACTTTTGCCGCACTCGTACTGGGATCTGGCTGAGAAAAGGAAACGCTGGAGGATTCCCTTTGGTGCTTCGCGATTCATCCCCGATGCTTCGGTGCTGCATGCGTCGGTGCGGGAAAAGCTGGCAGTGGATCCGAGCTACCGGCCAAAGAATCTGCCGCAAAATCCCGGGCCGGACGAACCTACGGATTCATGCCGGTTCGGCGGTTCCGTCGACTGACGGAATGGACCGACCGGGCGGTGCCAGCAGGTAGTAAGGAATGTGCATTCCCAACGCAGGAAAAAATTCGTCGTGACTGTAATGGAAGCCGAGCTTCTCGAGTACTTTCTTTGAGCTGGCGTTTTCAGGATGGTGCCCGGCAGCGAGCGCTTTCGCGCCGAGCGTGTTGAACGCATAGCCGATCACGGCGGTGGCCGCTTCCGGAGCCAGGCCGCGGCCCCAAAATCTGGGGCGCAGATGGAAGCCCAGCTCGGGGATTCCTTCGTCCAGTTTGTACGGGCGCAGTCCGCAACAACCGACAAATTCATGGTCCGTCAAAAAATGTATCGGCCAGTATTGCAAGTTGTGGGCGGCGGCACGATCTAATTCTGTCCGGAGCCTGTGCTGGACCTCGTCGCCCGAAAACGGCCCCCCGAAGTATTTGGTTACTTCGAGATCGCCCCATAGCGCGGCCGCGGGTGAAACGTCGTCGCCGGTCCACCAGCGAAACCCCAGCCGCTGCGACTTCAGAAAATAGCGCTCGCCCTTACTTCCTGACATTCAGGATCCGACCGCCGCATTGGTGAGAGCTGCTTTTCTGGCACGCCTCCTGCGCCGAAGCCGAACCAGAATCCATATTCCCAGCAGAATCACGAGCACCCATGGAACGATTGCGACAGTAAAAGTGACCAGCGAGCCTAGGCTTTCCGCCAACACTTCGCTGGACTCTTGCAATGCTCTCCCCAGCGGCGCAAACGCGCTGCGGCGGTTGCCAGGGTTTTTAACGCGGAATTCGATTTCGACGGCGACCTTTCCCGTCTCGTTGGCAAGAATTTTGCGTTTGGCGGTTTCACTGTCCAGGTCGGATTGGACGTCGGTCAACTTTTCCTGGATCTCGACGGAGTCTTTTACGTTCAGCCCGGATCTGCCAAGCATTGACCGCAAGCTGTCCCGGTAAGCGGTTAAGTTCTTGAGTCGCGCTTCTGTATCCACGACCGCGTCGGTCTTGTCTTCATTTATGGTCGTATGCTGGACAATGTTCCCTTCCTTCTCCACCTGAGTCAGCAGCTTCGGAAAATCCTGTGGCGCTACCCGCAAGGCGATACTCCCGGAGGCGGGAGATTCGCCGGAGCGAGCCGTAATGCTCGAAGCCGTGACTTCGCACTGTAATGTTCCGCAGAATTTGATGACCGACTGCCAGGCTGGTGCCAGCCTTTCATCCGTCGAAGCGACTTCCAGTTTGTGTTGGACCGCAATAAAGCGTTCGGTTGCCGCCGCCAGGTATCCTTTCGCAAGGGGCATGGCGCGGACATTTGCAAGCAATGCTGACGACTCGGAATAGGCATTGCGTTCCGCGCGATCGAGGCTGTGGGCTGCTTTCTTGCTGCACGATGTAAAGGACAGCAGAACACTCAGGAAAAGCCAAAAAGCGATGATGCGGCGCATAGCCGGGTCGCCTCCGAAGGTGCGCCATTGTAAACGTAGTGACCACTGTATTCGAGCGCTGTTTCGTTTGACGCGATTGCGGCTGGAAATGTTCCGAGCCTACGAGGCTCGCAGCGTGGCGGCGAGGCGAGATTCGAGGGCGGTGACGATTTTTGCCGAGAAATCGGCGATCTGGGCGTCGGTGAAGGTCGCTTCGCGGCTCTGGAAAGTGACGCGTACCATGAGCGAATATTTTCCGGCGGGAACATTTTTGCCGCGGAAGAGGTCGGCGGCTTCGACGGAAGCCATTTCGGGAATGTGGAGGCCGCGAATCGTATTGGCGACGGCGGCGAATGTGACACCGTCGGCGAGCAGCAATGAAAAGTCGCGTTCTACGGAGGGGAAACGCGGGAGTGCTTCGTAGCGGCGCGCTTCCTTCGCCCCATAGTACTTGCAATAAAACGGGCCGAGGACGAGTTCCGCTAGGAAAACGTCCTGGCGGAATTTGAGTTTGTCGGCAATCGGGCGGGACAGTTGACCCGCGGAGCCTAGTTCGTTGGTGCCCAGCAGAAGACGGCCGCGCTTGGCGGGATGCAGCGAGTCTGCACCGCCATCTTGCCACTCGAATCCGCCGCTGAGCGCACCGATGGCGTCAAGATCGCCCTTCAAGTCGGCGAAGGAAAATTCGCGGACGCTGTTGTAGAGGCCCTGGGAGCGGGCTTCGCCGGTCGCGCCGAGCGTCAGAAAAGTCGTTTCGACCGGAGCGCCATCTTTCACCGCGGCAGAGCGCTCGCCAGAAGGCGACACAAAACGATAGTGGCGCCCGATTTCAAAGAGGCGCACATTGCGCTGACCGTGATTCAGGTTCCATTCGATGGCGCCCGCCATGGAAACGGAGCCGTTCGAGCGCAGCAAGCCAGCTTCCTCGGAAAGCGGGTTTGCCAGGCGCGCGGGAATCATGCCATGCGGCCGGAAAAGCGCGTCGCGTTCCTCCGCTACGTGCGGGATGGTGACGATTTCGCGATAGCCGAGGCCGATCAGGCGCTC
>Ga0075425_100006465_pt1 | contig 12287 bp, 7 predicted proteins | sample SoiMethybrSBSTD4_FD_75300 | JGI IMG/M metagenome (GOLD analysis project Ga0075425, IMG submission 75300) | Bulk soil microbial communities from a Populus tree surrounding site in Tennessee, USA - Soil MetaG P. TD hybrid SBSTD4 | ecosystem: Environmental > Terrestrial > Soil > Tree plantation...
GGGATCGCCAGCGATCCGATGCCGCGCTTCAAGTAGAAGTCGCCGAGCGCCTTGTTCGTGATCGGGTCGTCGGGAGCGGCCTCGCTCGCCTGGGTGAAATAGATGCCGGCGTCGCGCAGCGAATCGCGGGTCATCTCCACGTTCCCCAGCGCCACGAGGAAGCGTGGCTTCCACTTGCCCCAGTTGAGTCCCGGCTGGAGCGACGCCACCGCCTGGTCGTACTTCTTCAACTGGGTCAGGCAGTCCCCCAGCGCCAGCTGCGCGTCGGGATACTTGTGATCCAGCTCGACCGCGCGCTGGAACTCGGGCAGCGCCGTGACGCAGTCCTCGTTGCGCCGCGCGCACTCGCCGGCGCCCCAGTGCGCGAGCGCCAGGTTCGGGTCCATCTTCTGCGCGAGCTGGAACTGCTCCAGCGCCTTGTCGAAGTTGTGCCGGCGCAGCCACACCTGCCCCACCCCGGCACGCCCCTCCGCGTAGCCCTGGGCGGCCGCCTTCTCGAACAGCTGGATGGACTGGTCGAGCTGGCCGGCGGCGAGCGCGGTGCGGGCGTCCTTCAGGTCGTCCGCGCGGGCGGTCGCCGCGGACAGGGAGGCGAGTACCGCGAGGGCGAGAACCGCGTGGCGCGCGGTCGGCGAGGTTCTGCGGGTTCGGGTGTTCATCATGGCCGGAGTGAGCGGCTCCTTTATCAGTGGCTGCCGAGCATGGGCGAGCGGTGGACGAAACGAAGCGGGACCGCGGTCGGCACGCGGCCGCTCTCGAGCACGAGCTGCTGGCCGGGCTGGCTCGCCACGTAGGTGACGAACCCGCCCGCGAGCCGGGGACCGTGCGTGCGGATATAGAGGTTGAAGAACAGCGTCAGAGGATACTGGCCGCTGTGCACGGCTTCCATATCGGGTTCGCTGTAGCCGAGCCCCTCCAGGGGCGCAATTGCCAGCGCGCGCACACCCGGTGCGCCGGCGAGCGCCAGCGGCACCACCCCGATCGCACCCGGCGTGCGCGCGACGTGCGCGGCCACCGCGGAATCCGAGACCTCGACCTCCGAGGGCGCCTTCACCTCCGCCCCGTCCATGACGCGCTGCGCGAACGCGCGCGCGAGGTCGGAGGCGAGCGGCGGCAGCACCGGCACGATGGCGGCGTCGGGACCGCCGAACGCCGACCAGCGGCGCGCCTCGCCGAGCCAGATCTTCCGCGCCTCGCCGACGGTGAGGTTGTGGACCGGGCTCGCCTCGGGCACGACCAGGCAGATCGCGTCCTGGGCGACGCGATGCCCCTCGAGCTCGATGCCCGCTTTTCTCGCCATGTTGCGCTCCTCGTCTTCCAACTCCCGGCCCGCAGCCGCCAGGTCGGCGCGTCCGCCCAGCAGCGCCCCGAGCACCTGTCCCGAGGACTCCGGTGGCCGGAGCTCCAGCACCGCCTGGGGATAGCTGGACCGGAACGCCGACGCTTCCAACAGCACCAGCGCCCGTGCGTCCGGCGAGGCGGCGATCGAGATACGCCCACTCGTCTCGGTGTCTTCCACGAGCGATCCGCCACTCCGGCGCATGCATCCCGCGCCGCCGAGCGCGAACCCGATCAGGAGAGCGGCGGTCAGCAGCACGCCGACACCGGGGGCGCACACCGGCCGCGCGCGACCGGGGCCCCGGAAAACGAAGTGCCGAAAGCTTATCGAGGCGTGTCCGAACATGTCAATGGAAGGCTCTGGCGCAGCCATTCCATCCATCGTGGCGGAGCGCGAGCCGGCGGACACTAGGAAGCTGTATGGGGAGTGTCAAGAATCCGGGGATTCCCACCTCAAACGCCCGGCGGCTACGGGGTGAGCCGGTAGAGCATGCGCGCGAACGCCGCGCTCTCGCGCACGTGCTCGAGCCCGGCGAGCCAGGCGAGCGTGCGCTCGACGCCGATGCCGAACCCCGAGTGCGGCACGCTGCCGTAGCGGCGCAGGTCCTTGTACCACTCGAACGCCGGCTGCGGCAGGCCGTGCTCGTCGATGCGCCGCGTCAGGAGATCGAGGCTCGACATGCGCTGGCCGCCGCCGATGATCTCGCCGTAGCCTTCGGGTGCGAGGCAGTCGCACGACAGCGACAGCCTCGGATCCGCCGGGTCGGGCTCCATGTAGAACGCCTTCACCGCGGCCGGGTAGTTCATCACGAACAGCGGCGAGTCGTGGCGGCTCGAGAGCTCGGTCTCGTCCGGAGCGCCGAAGTCGCTCCCCCACTCGAACGGCATGCCCTTCTCGTGCAGCAGCTTCACCGCGTCGTTGTAGTGCATGCGCGGGAACGGGGCCCTGACCCGCTCGAGCTTGGTGACGTCGCGCTCGATCACCTTCAGCTCTTCGCGGCAGCGGTCGAGCACGCGGCCGATCGTCGCCATGAGCAGGCGCTCCTCGAGCGCGATCACGTCCTCGAGCGTGGCCCACGCCCACTCCGGCTCCATCATCCAGAACTCGATCAGGTGGCGGCGCGTCTTGCTCTTCTCCGCGCGGAACGCGGGCCCGAAGCAGTACACGCGTCCGAGCGCCATGGCGGCAGCTTCCATGTACAGCTGCCCGCTCTGCGAGAGATAGGCCTTGTCGTCGAAGTACTGGGTCTCGAACAGCGTCGTCGTGCCTTCACAGGCGCTCGGCGTGAAGATCGGCGCGTCGACGAGCGTGAACCCCTCGCCGTCCATGTGCTCGCGGAACGCGGCGATGATCTGCGCGCGGATGCGCAGGATGGCCTGCTGGCGCGGGGCGCGGAGCCAGAGATGGCGATGATCCATGAGGAAGTCGACGCCATGCTCCTTGGGCGTGATCGGGTACTCGGGGGCGAGCGACACCACCTCGAGACTCGTGAGCCCGAGCTCGACGCCGCCCACCTGCCGTGCGTCGGCCTTGACCGTGCCGCGCGCGATCACGGCCGACTCCTGGGTCAGCGCGCCGCTCGCCTCCCACTGCTCGGGCGAGAGGTCCTTGACGCCCGCCACGCACTGGATCAGGCCGCTGCCGTCGCGAAGCACCAGGAACTGCACCTTGCCGCTCGAGCGCCGGTGGGTCACCCAACCCCGGATCTCGATGGACTCGCCCACGTGTGCGGGCGCCTCGCGGATGCGGATCCAGGGCGCGGTGCCGGTCTGTAACGGGTTCATGCGGGGGCCTCGGGAGGGGGCAAAAGCGCCGGGAGAAGCGTCTCAAGTGACTGCGCGACAACGCCGATACCCCCGACGAACGCCCGGACCGTACGGAGCGAACACTCGGAGTGTCAAGAGAATGCGCGGGATGGACCGACCAGGGATGAAGGTCCGTGGGCACACGCGTGGGCGGTGGTTCCGGCGTGGGCTCACGGCATTCCGCGCGCGCGCGTTGCAAGCGCTCGCGATGCTCGCGCTCACGGTGGCGCTCGCTATGCCGCGTCCCGCGCACGCGCAGGAGCCGCCGGGTGACGAGCCCGACACGCTGGAGGTCCCGAGCGCCGCCGTGGCCGACACGGTCGCGCAGGCCGCGCGTCCCGCGCTGCACGCACCCGTGAGCCGCACCGCGCCCGTGACCGAGCCTCCGCCCGCGGTCGTCAAGGCGCCCGCCGTGCGCACGCCCCGCCTCGTCGAACCCGCCCCCGTGAACCGCGGCGCGCCCTCCGACCTGCGCGACGTCAACCAGTGGGTGGCGTGGAAGAACGCGCAGCAGCTGGTCGCGCTCCCGATCGAGGCCCGGCTCTTCTATCGCCGCGGGCTCATCGCCCACCAGTCCGGCCAGATGCCGGAGGCGCTCGCGAACGTGCGCGGCGCGATCGACCTCGACCCCTCGTTCCTGGCACCGCACCTGACGCTCGCCGGCTGGCTCGTGTTCAGCGACCCGGCGCAGACCCTGATCCACTGCGCGGTGATCGTGGACCGCATCCGCCGCGACTTCACCGTGCAGCTGGACGTGGTGGCGAACGTGCTCTCGCTCGGGCTCGAGGCGCTGTTCGTGGGCCTGCTCGCCGCCGCGCTCATCATCGTGGTGCTGCGTCGCGAGCTGCTCGCGCACGGCCTCTTCGAGCACCTGTCCACGGTCATCACCCCCGCCACCGCGCGCTGGTGGGTGCCGGTGATCCTGGCGCTGCCGTTCCTGGGCGGCGTCGGCCTCACCCTGCCCGTGCTCGGGCTCCTCGCCTTCCTCGTCCCGCACCTGAGATTGCGCGAGCGCGTGCTGTTCGGCCTGCTCGGGCTCGCCGCGGTGACGGCGCCGTTCGCGCTCGCCGCGCTCGACCGCTTCACGCTGGCGCTGCGCACGAACGCGCCGCCGTTCTACGAGACGCCGCTCATCGAGCACGCGTCGTGGGATGCGGTCACCCAGTCGCGGCTCGAGGCCTGCGCGCAGCGCGACCCCGAGAACGGCTTCGCCCAGTTCGCGCTCGCCTGGCATGCTCGCCAGGGCGGGCAGCTCGAGGTGGCGGAGCGCGCCTACCGCGCCGCGCTCATCGCCTGGCCCGAGCACCCGGCGGTGCTCACCGACCTCGGCAACGTGCTCGCCATGCGCGGCCACTCCGACGAGGCGCTCGTGCTCTACCGGCGCGCCACGCAGCGCGATCCCGCGAACGCGGCCGCCCACTTCAACGCCTCGCAGCTGCTGACGCGGCGCTTCGATTACGCCGGGGCCGGCGAGGAGCTGCGCCAGGCCTCGGCGATCGACTTCGACCTGGTGAAGCAGTACCAGTCGCGCGCGGGCGCGATCGGCATGCTGCCGTTGGTCGACGAGTGGCCGTCGCCGTCCACGTTCTGGAGCGCGCTGTCCAACGCCGCGATGCCGCGCGGGCCGCAGCCGCTGCCGCTGCTGCTGCGCGGGCGCCTCGAGGCCGCCGGCTGGCCGTTCAGCCTCGCGGCGCTGGCGTTCATGGCCGCGGGCTGGTTCGGCGGGCACTGGCAGCACCGGCGGCTGCCGCTGCGCATCTGCAGCAACTGCGGCGTGGTCGTGTGTCGGCGCTGCGCGCGGCGGCGCCGCGAAGCGGCGTTGTGTCCCGAGTGCGATCGCGTCAGCGGTGGCGGCGAGACCCAGGAGTTCTCGCGCGTGCTGCTGCTCCAGCACCGCGCGCGGCGGCGCGACAATGAGCGCTACGTGCGCACCGGCCTCGCGACGCTCATCCCGGGCTACGGGCTGCTCGCGCACCACCGCGTCGCGGGCCCGGTGGCGATGCTCTCGATCACCTGGCTCCTGGTGCGGATCGGGTTCAGCGCCGTGCTCCCGTTCGCGGTGACGCCGCGGCTCACGATCCCCGGCTCGGAGCTGCCGCACGTGTTCGTGATGCTGGCGCTCGCGGGCGTCTATGCGTGGTCGCTCGGCGCCTACGCGCTGGTCATGACCGTCGAACGTCACCGCGACTCGCAGCTCGATGCCGCCACCCACGGCCGGCTCGCCCAGGCCAGTCGCCGCCAGTCGTCGATGGCGGCCTGAGGGAGACTCCATGGCGCTCCAGGGGAACCTGCACGACTTCTCGGCGCTGGAGATCCTCCAGCTCCTCGGCTCGCAGAAGAAGTCCGGCTGCCTGGTGCTGGAGTGGAACACCGAGCGCTCGCTGGTGTGGGTGACCGACGGCCGCATCGTCTCGACGCGGGCGCACGGCCTCAGCAAGGACGACCCGCTCGCGGCGTTCCTGTTGCAGACGCACCGCCTCTCGGATGAGCAATTCCGCGGCCTGCTCACGATCCAGCGCGAGTCCGGGCGCGACCTCGAGGACCTGCTCACGAACGGCCGCTACGTCGAGGCCGACGAGCTGGCGGGGCTGATCGAACGCCAGATCCTGAACGACCTCACGCGGCTCGTACGCTGGGAGAACGGCACCTACCGCTTCGACCCCAACGTCAAGTGGCCGGGCGCGCCGCTCGTCACGCTGAGCATGGAAGGCGCGATGATGGAGGCCGCGCGCCGCGTCGACGAGCAGAAGCACTTCGTCACCGTGTTCCGCGACCCGCACCAGCTGCTCGGCGTGCACGACCTGCCCGACCCGAACGAGCCGCTGTCCGACGAGGAGCGCGAGATCTTCGGCATCGTCGACGGCCAGCACACCGTGGCGGAGGTGGTGCAGGCGGCGCCGCTGTGCGAGTACGAGGCGTACGAGTCGCTGCAACGCATGCTGCAGGCGCACTGGATCGAGTTCGTGGGCCGGCGCGACCCGGGTGTCATCCGCCCCACTCCAGTGTCCCCGCCCCCGCGCACCGATCGCCAAAGCCCGCGCTGGGTGAACGAGTTGATCGTCGCCGGCGTGATGCTGCTCGCCATCGCCTGCGTGCGCTTCGTCGCCGCCCGTGTGCGCGTGGTGCACACGTTCGACGCCGCGTCCGACGTGTACGCGGCCAGTGATGCCCGCGACCTGCGCTTCGCGGTCGAGCTCTACGCGCGCGAGCGCGGATCGCTGCCGCGGCGCCTCGAGGACCTGGTCGAGGACCGCTGGCTCTCCGAGGCCCAGCTCCACGTGCCCGGCTACGTCGTCCAGTACCGGCTGGTGGACGGCGGCCAGGACTTCGTGCTGGAGCTGTCGCGGGACCACTGAGCGGCAGCGGAGGGCGCCGCGCTCACGGCGCCTCGACGCGGTCCAGGAACCAGCGCGCGGCGGCTGCGACGTCGTCGAGCACGGCGTCCGCGGGCGGGCGGTCGGCGGCGTTGGCCTCCTCTGCGGCGCCGTAGCCCGTACGCACGAGCACGCCGGCCGCGCCCACGCCGTGGCCGGCGTCGACGTCGATCCAGCGATCGCCCGCCATGGCGGAATGGCGGAGCGAGATGCGCAGGTCGTCGGCCGCCTCGCGCAGCAACCGGCCCTGCGGCTTGCGGCAATCGCAGCCCGCATCGGGCGCATGCGGGCAGACGCGCACGGTATCCAGCTCCACGCCCTGGGCCCGGAGCAGCTCGCGCATCCGTGCCGTCACCGCCCACATGCGTGCCTCGGTGAAGTAGCCGCGCCCCACACCCGCCTGGTTCGTGATCACCGCCACCGGGTGGCCGGCCGTTCGCACCTGGCGAAGCGCGGCAGCAACACCCGGAAGTACCTCGACATCGTTGGGATCGGACAAATACTCGCGCTCGCGGATCAGCGTGCCGTCCCGGTCCACGAACAGCGCCGCGCGTCCCGGACCCGCGGTGCGGCGCGCCAGCGCACGCTCGCAGGCACGCTCGAGCACCGCGGTGTCGGCGAGCGTGCTCGGCGGCGCATCCGGGTCCGCCTGCGCCACGGGCCAGAGGGCGAGACGCTCCTGCTCGCTCGCGGGCGTGTGGCTCGAGAACTCCTCGCTCGCCGAGTCCTCGATCAACCCGTGGCCCGCCATGAGCGACCACGCCCAGTGGTCGGGCGCCCGCCAGCGCGCGTACGTCGCCGGCTCGAGCGCGAGCACGAGCGCGCGCACGCGCAGCCGGGCGGCCCACCACGCCGCGGGGAATGCGCGCGCCCCTCCGAGCATCACCTCGGCCTCGGCGCCGGCGCCGGCGCGCTCGAGGGTCGCGAGCGCCGAGCCGTTCGGCACGCGGCCGGCGGCAAGCACGGCATGGCCACGCGCGGCGAGCCCGAGTGTGGCGCGCTCCATCCGGCTCCCGGGTACCACGCCTGCCGCGAACACGCCGAGCCTCACCCCGCCTCCGCCAGGAGCTCATCGGCGTGCCGCATCACCCACGGCACGCGCACCGCGTCCAGGCAGCGCGTGCCGATGACGCAGCGCCGGCGCCAGCACGGCGAGCACACCGGTGCGCGGTGGAGCACGCGCACGTGCGGGCCCCTCGCCGCCGTCCAGCCGCTGGCCGCGGACCCGTAGATCTGGATCGTGGGCGCCCCGGTCGCCGCGGCCACGTGCGCGAGCCCGGAGTCGTTGCAGAGCGCGAGGCGCGCGCCCGCGGCCACGGCCACGAGCGCCGGCAGCGTGGTTTCGCCCGCGATCGAAGCCGCACCTCCGCCCACGCCCCCGGCCACCGCAGCGCACGACTCGCGCTCGGCTGCGGTCCCGCACACGAGCACCCTCAACCCGCGCGCGCGCAGCTCGCGACCCGCGGCGATGAAACGATCTGCGAACCACTCGCGGGCGGGACCGAACGCGCTCCTCGGTCCGAGCAGCGCATAGCGCTCGCCGGGCCCGACGCCCGCGCCGGCGAGCACGCGCGCTGCCGCCTCGGCGCCGGAGGCGCCGGGCGCGAGCTTCGGCACCGGCACCTCCGCGAGGCCGTGGTGCGCGCCCAGGTCCAGGAACTCGTCCGCCAGGTGGCGCTCGCCGCGCGGAGCGCGCGCCAGCGACAGCGTGAGCAGCGCGTCGCGCCACTCGCCGCGGTAGCCGATGCGATCGCGCGCGCCGGAGGCCCAGGCGAGCCACGCGCTCGAGAACGATGCCGGCAGCACCAGCGCCAGGTCGGGCTGCCACGCGCGCGCGTGCCGCGTCGACTCGGCGCGCACCGCGCCCGCGCGCGACCACGGCAGGAACTCGTCCACGACCCGCTCGTCCACGAGCGGCGCGCACGGCCCCTCGGGGCCCACGCCGAGCACGCGCGCCCCCGGCCAGCCCGCGCGCACGGCGTGGAGCAGCGGTCGCGCCATGATGCAGTCGCCGAGCCAGTTCGGCAGCCGCACCAGCACCCTCGCAGGTGCCACGGTCGTGCGTCTCAGTACGAGCGCGCGAACAGCGCCACGCGATGCCCCGGCCGCTCGAGCGAGCCGAACCTCGACAGGTCGAACGGCACGCAGCGGAGCGTCGCTCCGGTCTTCTCCTTGACCTCGGCCTCGTAGCTCGCGGAACCGTCCCACGGCGCCGCGACGAAACCGCGGCGGTCGGCCTCGAAGTGCGCGATCACTTCCGCCTTCGAACCGGCGAGCGTGGTGTTTCGCGACCGGAACTCCTCGGCCTGCTGGAACAGCGAGGCCTGGATCTCGGCGAGCAGCGCGGGCAGGCGCGTGGCCAGCGCCGCGAGCGGCACGCTCTCCTTGGCGCGCGTGTCGCGGCGCACGGTCATCACCGCCTGGTTCGCGACGTCCTTGGGCCCGACCTCGAGCCGCAGCGGCACGCCGCGCATCTCGTACTCGTTGTACTTCCAGCCCGGCGAGTACTGGTCGCGATCGTCAATTTTCAGGCGCACGACAGAGCCGATCTCCTGGGCGACCCGATCGACGAATCCACGTACGACAGCGCGGTCTTCATCCTTGCGCCAGATCGGCACCACCACCGCCTGGACCGGAGCGACGTTGGGCGGCAGCCGCAGCCCCTGGTCGTCGCCGTGCACCATCACCAGTGCCCCGATCAGCCGCGTGGAGACGCCCCACGACGTCTGCCACACGTACTGGCGCTTGCCCTGCTCGTCCTGGTAGGTGATGTCGAAGACCTTGGCGAAGTGCTGCCCGAGGTGGTGCGAGGTGCCGCCCTGGAGCGCCTTGCCGTCGCGCATCAGCGCTTCCACCGTGTACGTCTCGTCGGCGCCGGCGAAGCGCTCGGCGTCGCTCTTCTTGCCCGAGTACACGGGAATCGCGAGCTCGGTCTCGATGAAGTCGCGGTAGACCTCGAGCATGCGCAGCACTTCTTCCCGGGCCTCGGGCTCGCTGGCGTGCGCGGTGTGGCCCTCCTGCCACAGGAACTCCGACGTGCGCAGGAACGGCCGCGTCACCTTCTCCCAGCGCATGACGTTGCACCACTGGTTCATGAGCACGGGCAGGTCGCGGTAGCTCTCGATCCAGCGCGAATAGAGGTGGCCGATGATGGCCTCGCTCGTGGGCCGGATGGCGTAGCGCTCCTCGAGCTTCTCGCGGCCGCCCTCGGTGACCCAGGCGCACTCGGGCGCGAAGCCTTCGACGTGGTCGGCCTCGAGCTGGAGCAGGGACTCGGGGATGAGCAGCGGGAAGTAGGCGTTCTCGTGCCCGGTGGCCTTGATGCGGCGGTCGAGCAGCCGCTGCATGTGCTCCCAGATGCCGTAGCCGTAGGGCCGGATGACCATGGAGCCGCGCACGGGCGTGTAGTCGGCGAGCTGGGCCTTGCGCACGACCTCGAGGTACCAGCGCGAGAAATCATCGGCCTGGTCGGTCAGGTCCTCGACGAACTGCTTCTTCTCCTGCGTATCGCTCAAGGCGTCCCTCTCCTCTTCCCTGGGCCTCCAGCGGAGGCAACGAGTGGCGGGGCAGTCTATCCATGCGGCGCTCGAGCCTCAACTGCGGCAGGAGGGTCAGCGGATGACTACGAAACGCAGGGTCGCTGAGTGGTCGGAGGACGTGGTGGCGCGGAGGAAGTAGATGCCGGGCTCGAGCGTGTTCGTGTCCCAGCGGTAGATGCGCTCGCCGCTCGAGACGGAGCCGCTCGCGAGCAGGAGGCGCTGGCGGCCACGGATGTCGTAGACGCCCATGCGCAACGCCGTCGCCTCCTTCTGCATCACGTGCACCTCCGCGCGCCGCCCCGCGTCCACGAACTGGCGCAGCTCGATGAACACGTCCGCGTCCTTCGGCGCATGATCCGTGAACGTGCTCACGTCGATCTGGGCGATCGCGGTGCGGCCCTCGCGGTCGGTGAGCCTCGCCGTGAGCCGAAACGGGTTGGTCGCCGCGAACGTGTAGCTCATGGCGGGTTCGAGCAACGAGTCCGCTTTGCCCGGCACCAACCACTGACGGCTGACGAACAACCCATAGGGCACCGCGGCCACCGCGCGGAGGCTCCAGGTGCCCGTCGCGCCCTTCGCCACCCGCGCCGGCCCATCGAACACCAGCGATGGCGTGACCACGCTCACGAACACGAGCGCCGAGGCGGAGTCGCCGAACGCGGACTCCACGTTCAGCTGCAGCTCGCTGTCGCCCAGGAACGACGTGCTCAGGGTGTCGCCGTCCCCGAGGTCGCGCCACGGCCCGCACGGCACGCCCCGGCAGCGACCACGCGCCCGCCAGTGGTAGAGCCCCGGCGTGCCGCCGCAGCAGTTGAGCGCGCGATACTCCGCCGCCTGGCCCGGCGGCAGCTGGGTCGGCCCGCTGATCGAGGCCGTGACCGCGCCGCGGATGCCGCGCCGGCGGAGCACCTCGCCGATCGCGCGCCAGTTGGCAGCGCCGTGGTGGTCGCGGTCGGCGAAGAACAGCGCGTTCGCGAACTGGGCCCAGGTGGGCACCGTGGGCAGGTAGGCGAGCGATTCGAGCACCAGCGAATCGCACGTGCTCCCCAGGCGCTGGCGCAGGTCCCAGAGCGCCGAGGACAGGATCATGCTGTTCCCCCACACGCTCGATGCCCCGCCGCCGCCGAACGCCACCTGGTCGTAGTGCGCGTAGTCCCATGGGGGCGCCGGCTGGTCCAGCCGGGTGACGCCATTGGGGAACACGATGTAGAGCCACTCGCCGATCACGGGATCCCCGGTGAACGCGGCGGCGAAGTAGTCGGCGAGCGCCTCGTGGAGCGCGCCCGCCTCGCGGTGGGACCCACCCGGCTGGACGCCGAAGCCGTAGAGCACGGTGTGGCCCAGCTCGTGGTAGACGACGTCGTGGCAGAGCGACGTCTCGCGGGTGAAGCCGGCGATCGGTCGGCCGAAGGTGACGAAGTTGCCCTCCGTGCGCGCCACCTCGGGATCCAGCGCGAAGTGCAGGCGCACGATCAGCGAGTCGGGCGGGCCCGCGTAACCCAGCGGGGCCATGAAGTCGTGGAAATAGTGGTCCACGTGCCAGTAGAGGTTCACCTGGTCGAAGCCGGCGTCCCCGGGGTTCAGCCGGTAGTCGTCGGTCGGCAACGGGACCACGGCCGGCGCGAGCGCGTCGTCGATGCCATAGCCGTTCGCCCGCAGCGGCGGCCCAGGGAGCAGGCGCAGGAGCTCGCGCTCCTCGAGCGGCTGGCGCGGGTCGGTCGGATAGACACGGCCCACGGCGTGGGAGATCCCGGCATCCACGTCGAGTACCTCGCCGCTCACGGCATCGATCCGGCTCTTCAAGGGCTCGCCGTCCGAGCGATGCTGGCTCACCTCCCACTCGAGGTGATCGCCGTCCGCCCGGCGCTCGACGACGAGCGTCGCCGCTCCGGGCGCCGCGGCCGACCCGAGCCCCGCCGCGGCCGCCGCGCGCTCGATCGCATTCGCGGGGGCGATTCGCGGCACGAGCGGTGCGTCGAGGTCCGGCTCGAACCCGGCGATGAGCGAGGTGAGCTGGCCATCGGCGGTCACGATCGCGCGCGCGTCCGCCCCCGCGACCGGAACGCCGTGCCAGAGCTGGCGCACCAGCACACGGGTGTTTCCTGCCTTCAGCGGCTCCTCGCGCTCGAGGCGCAGCTCGTCGACGCCGTCCTCGAGGCCGAACGTGCCGAGGCGCGCGCTCATCCACGCTCTCACCGCCTCGCCTCGGTGCGCGGGCGAGCCGGAGAGC
>Ga0075425_100006466_pt1 | contig 12286 bp, 7 predicted proteins | sample SoiMethybrSBSTD4_FD_75300 | JGI IMG/M metagenome (GOLD analysis project Ga0075425, IMG submission 75300) | Bulk soil microbial communities from a Populus tree surrounding site in Tennessee, USA - Soil MetaG P. TD hybrid SBSTD4 | ecosystem: Environmental > Terrestrial > Soil > Tree plantation...
CATACGACGACGTTCCCGTTGACGGTGCTGGCGCCGGCGCCGACAGTGGCGAGCGTGGCGCCGCCGTCGGGATCGACGGCGGGCGGGACGGCGGTCACGGTGACGGGGACGGGTTTCGCGGCGGGGGCGACGGTGAGCGTGGGCGGGACGGCGGCCACCGGGGTGACGGTGGTGAACGCGACGACGATCACGGCGACGACGCCGGCGCACGCGGCGGGGGCGGTCAGTGCGACGGTAACCAACAGCGACACGCAGAGCGGGTCGCTGGCGAATGCGTTCACCTACATCGCGCCGGCGCCGAGTGTGGCGAGCGTGGCGCCGCCGTCCGGATCGACGGGCGGTGGGACGGTAATCACGATCACGGGGACGGGCTTCGCGGCGGGCGCGACAGTCAGTGTGGGCGGGACGGCGGCGACGGGCGTGACGGTGGTGACCGCGACGACGATCACGGCGACGACGCCGGCGCACGCGGCGGGCGCGGTCAGCGTGACGGTGACCAATAGCGACGCGCAGAGCGGGACGCTGGCGAATGCGTTCACGTATGTGACGCCCGCGCCGACGGTGCTGAGCGTGGCGCCGTCGTCGGGCTCGACGGCGGGCGGGACGGCGGTCACGATTACGGGCACGGGCTTCGCGGCGGGCGCGACGGTGAGCGTGGGCGGGACGGCGGCCACCGGGGTGACGGTGGTGACCGCGACGACGATCACGGCGACGACGCCGGCGCACGCGGCAGGGGCGGTCAGCGTGACCGTGACCAACAGCGATGCGCAGAGCGGGACGAAGACCAACGCGTTCACGTATCTCGCGCCGGCGCCGACGGTGGGCAGCGTGACGCCACCGTCGGGGCCGACGGCGGGCGGGACGGCGGTGACGATCACGGGCACCGGCTTCGCGGCGGGGGCGACGGTGAGCGTGGGCGGGACAGCGGCCACCGGGGTGACGGTGGTGGACGCCGCGACGATCACGGCGACGACGCCGGCGCACGCGGGCGGCGCGGTCAGTGTGACGGTGACCAACAGCGATGCGCAGAGCGGGACGAAGACCAACGCGTTCACGTATGTGGCGCCGGCGCCGACGGTGCTGAGCGTGGCGCCGCCGTCGGGATCGACGGCGGGCGGGACGGCGGTCACGATTACGGGGACGGGCTTCGCGGCGGGCGCGACGGTGACGATCGACACGGCGGCGGCGACGGGCGTGACGGTGGTGAACGCGACGACGATCACGGCGACGACGCCGGCGCACGCGGCGGGCGCGGTCAGCGTGACGGTGACCAACAGCGACACGCAGAGCGGGACGCTGGCGAATGCGTTCACGTATGTGACGCCCGCGCCGACGGTGCTGAGCGTGGCGCCGTCGTCCGGATCGACGGCGGGCGGGACGGCGGTCACGATCACGGGGACGGGCTTCGCGGCGGGCGCGACGGTGACGATCGACACGACGGCGGCGACGGGCGTGACGGTGGTGAACGCGACGACGATCACGGCGACGACGCCGGCGCACGCGGCAGGGGCGGTCAGCGTGACCGTGACCAACAGCGATGCGCAGAGCGGGACGAAGGCCAACGCGTTCACGTATCTCGCGCCGGCGCCGACGGTGCTGAGCGTAGCGCCGCCGTCGGGGCCGACGGCGGGCGGGACGGCGGTCACGATTACGGGGACGGGGTTCGCGGCGGGGGCGACGGTGAGCGTGGGCGGGACGGCGGCCACCGGGGTGACGGTGGTGGACGCCGCGACGATCACGGCGACGACGCCGGCGCACGCGGGCGGCGCGGTCAGTGTGACGGTGACCAACAGCGACGCGCAGAGCGGGACGCTGGCGAATGCATTCACCTACGTCGCGCCGGCGCCGACGATCACGAGCGTGGCGCCGATCGCGGGGTCGACCGGCGGGGGGACGGCGGTCACGATCACGGGGACGGGGTTCGCGGCGGGCGCGACGGTGACGATCGACACGACGGCGGCGACGGGCGTGACGGTGGTGAACGCGACGACGATCACGGCGACGACGCCAGCACACGCGGCGGGCGCGGTCAGCGTGACGGTGACCAACAGCGACGCGCAGAGCGGGACGCTGGCGAATGCGTTCACGTATGTGACGCCCGCGCCGACGGTGCTGAGCGTGGCGCCGTCGTCGGGCTCGATCGCGGGCGGGACGGCGGTCACGATCACGGGCACGGGGTTCGCGGCGGGCGCGACGGTGACGATCGACACGACGGCGGCGACGGGCGTGACGGTGGTGAACGCGACGACGATCACGGCGACGACGCCGGCGCACGCGGGCGGCGCGGTCAGCGTGACCGTGACCAACAGCGACGCGCAGAGCGGGACGAAGGCCAACGCGTTCACCTACGGGGCGCCGATTCAGCGCGTCGGCGGCTGGACCGAGATCCAATCGGCCACCAACGCCGCGACCGCGACCGTGACGGTGCCGAGCGACGCCACCCTGATGGTGGTGTTCGTCACCGGCTACCGGACCGGCACCTATTTCTCGACCGGCACCGTCACGATTGGCGGGGCGAGCATGACGGGGGTGTCGGCCGAGGCGAACAACAGCGCCTTCAAGGGCGCCGCGTTCTATCGGGCGCTGCCGCCGACCGGCGTGCAGACGCTGGCGTGGGACTGGGCGGGGACGTCAACGCCGACCGAAGGCGTGATTCTCGCCTACGGGTTCTACAAGAACGACGGTGGGGCGCTGCGCGATGCCGAAGGCAAGCAATCGTCGACCGGCGGCCCGATCACCTCGAAACCCCTGACCGCGTCGGCGGGCGACCTGATCGTGGCGTGGCGGTTCAGCTTCTGGCCGTATGTGGACCCGTCGTTCACCTTCAGCTGGACGAACGCGACGAAGGTCGCCGACTTCGATGTCGCCGCCGGTTATCGCAAAGCGACGGCGAGCGTCGCCGAAACCGCTCCCGCCGGGAGCCAGACGGTGACCGGCACCTACGGCGCGACCTCCGCCGACGGCGGCCTGATCACGCTGGTTATCAAAGGCTCCGGCGGCTAACCGCGGGGGACTCCGATGAAACGCTCATTCATCATCCTTCTGGCCGGCGCCTGGTTGGCGCTGCCGCGGCCCGCCTGGGGCCGGACGTCAGCCTCGCCTGGGCCTGATACCAGCGCTGCAGACGCCTTCGTCACGGCCGCGGCGCGGGGCGACGCGGAGGCCGTTGAACGCTTCCTGGCATCGGGCGGCCGGGTCGACGCTCCGAACCGCGACGGCTTCACGGCGCTGATCTGGGCAGCCGGACAGGGACACTCGGCCGTCGTCGATCGGCTGCTGGCGGCCAGCGCCGACGTCAACGTGCAGAGTGCGGATCACACTACCGCGCTGATGGCAGCCGCGAGCCGCGGCCGTACGGCAATCGCGCAACGGCTCATCGCCAGGGGCGCGCGCATCGACGCGCGCCGCGCCGACGGATGGACCGCGCTTATCTGGGCCGCGGCCGAAGGCCAGGTCGAATGCGTGCGCCTGCTGCTGGCGCGCGGCGCGAACATCGAGGCCCGCGATCCGCGTGGTTTCACCGCGCTGGTCTACGCGGCCGCTGACGTGACCGAGGAGAAGCCGACCGCGAAAACCCTGACCGTCGTCGAGACTCTGCTCGCCCGCGGCGCGCGCATCGACCATCGTGCGGCGAACGGATCGACGGCGCTGATGGCCGCCGCGGCGAAAGGGGAAGAGGAGATCGTCCGAACGCTGCTCGCCCACGGCGCTGACGTCAATGTCCGTGACGTGAACGGACGCACTGCGCTGATGAATGCCGCCGCCGACCGAGGCACGGCGGCGATCGCGTACGCGCTCCTGGCGAAGGGTGCGGAGCTCGACGCGCGCGACCATCTGGACGCGACTGCGCTGATGCTGGCCGCGTCGCGCAGCAAGCCGGGCATGCTGCGTGGCCTCATCGCGAAGGGTGCGGCGGTCGACGCGGTCGACGGCCGCGGCGTCACCGCGCTGATGCGCGCAGCCGAACTCGGCCGCGCCGTTGGCGTCCAGGCCCTGGTGCAGGCCGGCGCCGACCTCGCCCGCCGGGACGCTGCGGGTCGGACCGCTGCCGACTTCGCGCGGGATAACCGTCAGAACTACATTGTCACGCTGCTCGACCCAGCTGCCTCTGATCGTTCGCTCCATCAGCGTCCGCCGCGTTGACCTCGAGTCTGCGGACGGATGCCTTCTGGGCGAGCGCTGCTCGAGCGCGCGCATGGACGATGAAGAAGTAGCCTGGCGGGAGGATTACGGGGCGGCGACTGAGACGGGCTGGATGCTTGTCGAAGGCGGGACTGCTCAGCGATCTGCGAGATCGCCGGTCGGCAGCTGGGAACGGTCGATGACGAGGGGCTGTCGGCCGAGGAGCGCCGCGTACACTGCGCGGCTGATGTCGCCGACCTTGTCCCACGAATAGTGTTCCGCGGCGTACTTGCTGATGTCCTGTCGCCGACGCGGGAGATCCTTGAAAAGGCCGCTCGAGAAATACGCGTCGATGCCACGCGCCAGATCCGCGGGATCTTCCGGTTTGACGACTGAACCTGTCCGTCCTTCCACCACGTCGTCTTTCAGCGATCCGACGTCCGCGACGAGAACCGGCAGCCCGAAATTGTAGGCCAGGAAAAGGACGCCGCTCTGGAAGATGAACTTGTAGGGGAGAATCAGCACGTCGGCGGCCTTGAAGTACAGCTCGGTATCGGCGTCCGGGACGAACTCGATCCTCTTCAAGATCTTCACACCCGACCGATCCGCGTTTATCGCCGCATGCACATCGTCCCAGTAGGTGCCGGATCCGGCTTTGGGTCTTCCGACGATGATCAGACGGTAGCTTTCGGGGTTCGCGAGCCTCGGCAGCGCCTGTATCAGGTATTCGAGCCCCTTGTACGGAGCGATGCTGCCGAAGAAGAGCATCGTCCTCTCTCCGGGAGCGATGCCGAGCCGCTGCCGAGCCTCGGCCGGCGTGAGCGCAGTGTTCGGTACCGTCTGGTTGACGCCAAACGGGATGACGCTGACCGCCGACGCGTGAACGCCGAACTGATCCACGAGTTCCGATTTCATCTTCGTCGTGTGAACGAAGATGTGATCGGCGAGCCGGTACTGCGTACGCAGCGTCACGCGATTGAGGATGCCGTCGTTGCCGTCGCGAGCGCCGGCGTTGACGTTGTGCACAGTCAACGCGATCTTCTTGCGCAGCGCCTTGTAGTAGAGCATCACCAGCGTGCGATCGACGGCCTCGAACTTGTTGTTCCAGAGGATGTGGAACATTTTGGGACGCGCGGTCGCCGCGTAGCAGAGCAGGCGGCCGTAGTAGGCGAGCACGCGCGCCGCCTTGGCCGCCGCGCCGACGTCCGATCGCTGGTTGCCGCGCAGGTTCAGAAAACGGACGCCCGAGCCGTTGCGGAATTCCGGCACGTCGAGATCGTCGCCGCCGATCAGATCGAGCATCACGCCCTGCGACTGGAGCGTCGAGGCCAGCCCGAGCGCGTAGGGTTTGTCGGCGCAGCCGGTGAGGACCGCGACCTCAGAGGGGCGCAGCATCTGATCGGCCATCGTCACTTCGCCCGCTCGAGCCAGATTTCGCGCCAGTACGGGTAGATTGCGCGCGAGCAGAAGTGGCGGCACTTCGCGTAGCGCGCTTCGCAGGCCACGTCTTTGAGGATGATGGCGTCGTTCTTGAGCCGCGTCATCCGCCCGCTTTTCTCGTCGATGATTTTCTCGACGCGGCCGAGCACTTCATAGTTGCCGTTGCAGAACGGCACGAGTTCGCCGTCGAAGTACATGCCTCGGTTCCGCCAGTCTTCGTCGAGCGTCTCGAGAATCTCGGAGTAGGTCCGCACCTTCACAATCTCGCCGACCTTCAGATCGAGCTTCGCCGAAGGCGTGCGCACGCCCTTCGGCACTTTGCCCTTGCGCCACGGATACGGCGTTCCGCCGCGCAGTTTCTGCACGCCGTCGTAGAACCAGCGCATCGCCGAGCCGAGGCCTATCCCGGCCTGCGTGATTTCGTGGTAGACGAAGAAGAAGAACGCGCCGACGATCTGCGACACGCGCACGTTGCGCGAGCGCACGTCCTGCACGTACTGCTGGAAGTGCCACCACGGCAGAGGCGAGGTCGCCGAATACAGTTCCGTCGACTGGCACGCGTACAGCGGCTCTTCAGCGGTAGACCCCGGCTTGTAGATCGCCGACATCACGTCCGCGTCGCTGCACGACGTCGCGGGCGCGGTTGCGGCCGCCGCCTTGCCGTCGACCTGCTTCAGCCACGCGTCCTTCCAGAAGATCAGACAGCCGGCCTGGCAGCCGCCGTGGTCCGCGCCGTCGCAGCGCACGCCTTCGAGGTGCACGGCGTTCGGCATACGGCGCGCCTGCAGTCCGCTCGGCGGATCGCATGTCTTGTGCGCGCTCTTGAACACCTGAAAGCGCTTGCCGCAGTGCCGGAACATCTCCGGCATGAACGGCAGCGTCTGGAGCCGCGCCTGCTTGTCGAGGGTCGCGAGAATCTCTTCCTTGCTTCGAACTTCGACCCAGTCTCCGGCCTGGAATGCGCTACCGTCCATACTCGAGTACCCTCGCGTGCTCTGCGAGCTCCTTCAATTGTGTTTCGCGAGCTTGCATCCCCTTCGGAGGGCGCACGCCCGCGATCTCGAAGATCCGTTTCCACCGGTGAATCCAGTCGTGGCGGAGCAGTGCGCCTTCGGCGTTGCGCTGACTGATCTCCTGCAGGCGCTCGGGTTGCGCCATCAGCGACTCGAGCATGGCGTCGACATTCGATCCGTCCGCGTTGGCGCGGACGACGACGTCGGGCCAATCGAACATCGCGCGGAATGCCTCGCATTCCGGAGGCTGGCCGATCATGATGGCTCCTGCGGCGGCCCCCTCGTAGTAGCGGAACCCGACCTCGATCTGCCCGCGTGTCTCCTCGGGTACATTCACTTTGCCGGGCGCGACTACGAAGAACCGGCTGCGCTTGGCGGTGTTCGCGTAGAGATTGCGGTGCTGGCGATGATCGGCCGTCTGGCTCTCGCCAGACTGCAGCGTGTCGTAGACATAGAACGACCGGTTAGCCTCAGCGCGTCGCAGCAGCGCCGCATGCAGACCGTTCCAGCGGCGTCCCACGCTGTAGACATCGATCGCGCGATCGGGCGGATCGGGAAACGGACTGAACCGGATCGCGTCGACGGCGCCCGGCACGTAGTGACACGCCTGGCCGAGCACGTCGCTGAGCGGTCCGACGGTTCCGTTCATGCCGATCACGACGTGATCGAAGCGGCGCAACGAGCGCAGCCAGTACTTGTAAAGCGGCAGGCTCGACGCCCACAGTTCGTCGATCCAGCAGATGCTCGTCCGGCAGTGATCCTTCCACCCCTCGATCGCGTTGACGTTGAGAAAATCCCAGTACGTCTGGCACATCACGACGAGCGCGTCGTATTGGCCGGTGAGGCGGACCGGCTGCAGTCCCGGGTTCGCATAGGCCAGACGCCTCGTCACGTCGCGATACATGAGGCGGCGTATCCACTGCTGCCGGCGCGGGAAGCCGGGCTCGGCTTCCAGCTCGATCAGGTCGACCTCGCCGCAGTCCGCGAGCACGTCCTGCGCCTCGAGGTGGCCGCACTGAAAAGCCATGCGGCTGAACGCGCGTGACGTCAGCACGGCTATCCGTGCCGGGGACGCGTGTGTGGCCGCGTTGCCCATGGTCAGCGTCCCTGCGGCGTGGCCGGCGCCGTCAGGCTGCGGCGGACGCGACGCCAGAACACGAAACCCAGGGCGCCAGCAGCGAGGCTCACCGCCGCGAGCGCTCGATCAACCTGGCCGCCCCGATCGAACAGCGCCACATACAACGTAAGGCCGGCACCGAACCAGAACATCTTGCGCCACTGGTACGAGTCATATCGCTTGGCGAGCACCCGCTGGCGGAACCAGTGCGCTTTCAGGTCGGACGAGAACGGCAGCGTGTGGCGCAGCACGGCAGGGACGGCGCGCACGGCTGCGAGCACCGCGAGAAAGAACGGGACGAGCCGCCAGTCGACGGCACCGTTCGCGATCGTGCGCGCAAAGGCCGGCACGACCAAAAACCCAATCACGACCTGGTAGACGGGCTGGACCGGCGGCGCGTCGATGGCGCGCACGACGCTCTCGAAGTGCGGCGTCTTGGACGTCATACGAATGGACATCGGATACGCTGCCATCAGCGCGTACTCCTCCTCATATCGGCAATGGCCCGGATCGCTCGCGTTGCGGTCCGCCGGGTCTCGGGCATCAGGACGATGCACGCGGCCGCGGCGAGCACGCCCGCGGGCACGCACAGCGCGAGCCGCGCCAACGGCGCCACGGCCGCTGTCGCCCAGGCGGCGAACGATGTCGCGGTCAGCACGGCGGCCCCGACGGGCAGCTGACGGAAGAACGCGCGCGCGAGATCGGCCGTGCTCACCGGGCCGCGGCGGCCGACGACGTAACAGGTAACCGGCAGCGAGACGAGCACGCCGGCCGTCGAATACGCAATCGCGACGCCCTTGACGCCGAACGATAACCCGATGACGAACGACGCGATCATGACGAACGCGCCGATCACCGCCGTGATCAGCAGATCGCGGCCGCGCCCCTGGCTCGTGTAGAGCCACGACGTCGACGACGAGAGCGGGACGTAAATCGCGGCAACGCTCAACGCCGCGAAAATCGGGGCAGCGGCATGCCAGCGCGGCCCGAGGATGACCGCGACCGTTGGGTCGGCGAGCGGCAGGAACGTCCCTGCGAAGATGAAGCCCGCAATCGCCAGGCCCTCGAACACCTGCAGGAAGGCTTGCCGATACCGCTCGGGCTCGCTCTGCAGCCGCGAGAGCACCGGGACGATTACCGCGTAGATCGGGCTGACCAGCCTGTCGATCGGCCGGTTGAGCAGCGCGGTCGCGCGCGAGTAGAGGCCGACCGCCTCCGAGCCGAGGTAGCGGCCGATCAGCAGACTGTCGGCGCTCTTCGCGATCGCGTAGACGACACCGACCATCGTGAGGTCGGCGCCGAAGCGGATGAGCGGGCGGGTGCCACTCTCCCGCTCCGGCAGCTGTGGCCGCCACGGCGACACGATCCAAATCGACGTGACGCGGCACACCGCCGTGGACAGCGTTGCGCCGACGAGCGACCAGTAGCTGAAACCGGTCAGCGCCATCGCGACGCCGATGCCATAGCCGAGCGCCACCGAACCGACTTCGATGCACGCGATCGTCGGAAACCGCATCTGACGGTTCAACAGCGCGGTGTGCTGTACGGCGATACCGTCGAAAATGAAGCTGATCGAAAGCGTCATCGTTATCGCGGTCAGCGCGGGCTGACGAAAGAACCACGCGACCAGCGGCGCCGACGCCGCCATCGACAACGAGGCAATCACCCCGACGCCGACGTTGATCCAGAAGAGATTCGAGACCTGTGCGTGCGTGATCGTGTCACGCTGAATCGTCGCCGTCGACAGGCCCGCGTCCTTGAAGATCAGCAGGAACCCGGCGACTGCCATACCGAGCGCGACCAGACCGAAATCGCCCGGGCTGAGCAGACGCGCCAGAATACCGGTGTAGGCGACGGTGAGGAGGAGCTGTGATCCCTGCGCGAGCGCGCTCACCAGCCCGCCGGATAGGGCCCTGCTCTCGACCCTGGCGCGCAGATGCTCGATGCTGAGGTGATCCGGCTTGATCGCCGCCGGTGCGACGTTGTCGATTACTGTCGTGGTTGTCATCAGAATGGAACGGGTCAGTTCATCGCGCCGGCGAACGGTCGGCCGGCAGTACTTAGATCGGTTGATGATGGGGAAGGATCGGACGGCGGATGGAGGGGCAATCCCGGACGCGTCCAGCGAGCGCGCCCGGGCGCCATCCGAAACGATCTAGCCAACGATTCGTAGATTGGTCGGCGCCGACGGCACTCCGCCGCCCGACGCCGAGTAGCAGGCGGCGGCATCGAACGGCAACACAGCGCCGGTGCCGTTCGCCGGTCCCGCCATCACGCCCGTGTAACAGTCCTGCGCCGGGATGGAGAAGGCGTGCCCTCCGACGTTGGCGATATTGCCGCCGGTCACGTCCGGTCCGATCGCCGGCCACGGCTTGGCGGCCGGCCACCAGCTCGGCCTCGCGGAGAGATAGAACGATGCGGGCAGCACCTGCGTCGACGGAACCGGGTTCGAGAAGGTGGTAATCGCGCTCGGCACCTCCGACGCCAGGAAGCGCGCCGCGTTGTTGACGACGTCCCAGTTGCCCCACCGCATCAGCGTCCGCGCGGTGTTCGGGTCGTTGCCCACCGCCTGCGCGCCGGTGCCGATGACGAAGATCGTCTGGTCGAACGAGGTCGAGCCCGAGGCCAGCTCGTAGCGGGTGTGCGGCCGCTGCGTCGACCCGAGCACGTTCCCAATCAGGTTGTAGAACCGCGACAGCGGCCACAGCGGGAACGGAATCGTCTGCGAGGTGGTGGTCGTGCCGCCGTTGGACTCGAATCCGTCGTAGCGGTTCCGGAACGCCGTGATGAAATGATGCGTGCCGTGGAAGAGATCGCTGTACATCCCGGCACCGACGTTGCCCTCGACCAGCAGATGGTCGAGGCCGCCGGCGTGGAGGTGGACCTGCTGCATGAGCCAGTTCGACGATCCGGTGTAATAGTCGTTGATCGAGAAATTGGAGGCGAGCACGCAGCCCGAACACGACGCGTTCATCATCAGCGGCGCGGTGACCTTCTGGAAGATGTTGTTGACGATCAGCGAATCGGAGCTCGGAAACGCTTCGACGCCGTAGCTCTGGCTGACCGCGTTCTTGGTGCCGTAGAAATAGCTGTCGCGCACCAGCGTGCGGGGGCTGTCGTAGATCCACACGTGTTCGCGCGCCGAGTTGATCGATCGGATGCCCTTCACCCAGCAGCCCAGGCAGTTGAAGATCGTGATGCCGGCCTGCTCGTTGGTGGTCGCGGTGTGATCGAGCGACAGGTCTTCGACGCCGGCGCTGAAGATCGGATTGGTCGCCCACCACGCCTGCGGCGACTGCGACGCGCGCCAGTTCGGCATGTAGAGTCCGGGAGAAATCGTCACCTGGTTGCCGCTGATCGCGGTCACCGTGACGAGCTGCTGCTGCGCGCGGTTGGTGCGCTGGCCGCCGGAATCGCCGCCGCCCGGACCGTCGTCGTTACAGTTGCCGGCGACGGTCTCGCAGACGTAGATGTCGCCACCGTCGCTGCTGTCATCGAGCTGATCGATGATGAGCGGCTTGCCGACGGCGAGGTTGGTCGTGCTGCTCAGCGTGAGGACCGTGGTGCCCTTGGCGTAGCCGGCGGTCCAGTTCGCGGTGTTGCTGGGACTCCCGGGCCAATTCGTATCCGACGCGTCGAGGCAGACGTTGGCGGTCAGGCCGTGGCAGTTGATGCCGGTGCTGGACCCGAACACGATGAAAGTCGAATTCGCCCCCGAGCCGCGCAGCGTCACCTGTGACTTGTTGTTGAAGTTGATGCCGCCCGCAAGATTGTACGTGCCGGCATTCAGTTTTACAGTCTGGCCGCTCGGGCAGGCGGCGATCGCGCTGTTGATCTGAGCGGCGGTCGCACCAGGGTTGAGCGTTGCGCAGTTCGTGGCGCGCGCCGGCGGCGTGTCGCCGGGCAGACCGGCGTTGCGCCAGTCGACGCTGCGCGTGGACGCAACGATCGTCTGCTGCGCGTTCATCGGCTGCCCGAGCGCCATCAGCACGATTCCAAGTCCGAGGAAAAAGCGTGTGCGGGCCGATCTAATGCGGATCGCGCGGTCGGGACTGTTAAGCGTGCGCATGAAACTCTCCACGTTCGCCGCTGACGCCGAATTGATTGCAGGTGTGCCATTCAGGCGCCAAACACCTGAACTGCGGCCAGATCCGGGATAGAGCAATAAACGTTCCCCTATAAAGCTCTGAGCCGGTGACGACTCGAGTGGATTCGCACGCTCTGCCAGGGCAATTATGCAGCCGGGCTTTCACATTTGTAACCGACACCATCAGTGAACGGTTCACGGATTCGATGCACGGTTAGGCGTCTGCCAGCGCACGAGCGGCGTCGGTGAACGCCGGCTGGAGGCCGGCCGCGTACGATCAACGGCGGGCGGCATCTTCCATTTGACCACGACCGGTTGCGTCGGCGCGGTCGCCGGCTTTCGCTCGCGCGCCGCGTCGATCGCTTCGGCGGCGAATGGCGTCGCCGTGACGACCAGCAGGAACATGATCCACATCGGGTTGGTCACCTTGAACGCCGCTTCGGTGATGTTGTAAATCGGCGCGGTCACCAGAAACGCGAGGCGCAGGCTGCCCGAGAGCGGATCGAG
>Ga0075425_100006467_pt1 | contig 12285 bp, 11 predicted proteins | sample SoiMethybrSBSTD4_FD_75300 | JGI IMG/M metagenome (GOLD analysis project Ga0075425, IMG submission 75300) | Bulk soil microbial communities from a Populus tree surrounding site in Tennessee, USA - Soil MetaG P. TD hybrid SBSTD4 | ecosystem: Environmental > Terrestrial > Soil > Tree plantation...
GTGATGGCCGTCTTGTAGTCGCCGCCATAGAACGCTACATATCCGGTGAGATACGGGAAGAACGGCGCCTGGTCCGGATTGTTCGCCTTCTCGAGTGCCGCTTTGGCCGCGGTAACCTGTTTCTGAGCTTCATCGCGCTGTCCCCGACGCGCGGCAATTCTGGCCTGGGCGTGCGCCCAGCGGAACGCCCACAGATTCTTGTCGGCGTCCATCATGTCCGTCTTGCGCATCGCGGTGTCATAGCCGGTTTTGTACCACTTCGCGGCGCTGTCGATATCGCCCGACTCGAGCTTGATGCGCGCCAGCTCATTGGCCACTCCAGCCGCGGCCTCGAAATCCGGTTTCGTCATCAACGCGTCAAACGCCTGCTTTTCGTATTTTTCGGCCTCGGCCGCATTGCCCTCGAACACATAGGAAAACGCCATCACTCGCAGTGCGCGATTCTTCTGATCCGGCGGAGCCACATCGATTGCTTTCTGGAGGTGTTTGCGCGCGGCTGCGTAGTCGCCCTTCAAGTCGAGCGCTACGCCCGACTCCAAGTGGGCTTCGTAGGAGTTCGGGGACTTCTCGAGCGCCTGCTTGTACAGCTTCAACGCCTCATCGTGCTTGCCTTCGCTATTGAGCTTCTGCCCCTGTTTCACCAGCGCCTGCACATCGTCGGACGGAGCAGGCATCTGCGCCTTCGCCGCTTGACCCAGGCAAGCCGCAGCTATGAAAAACACGGCCAAGAGAATCGGGACCTGACGATTACGGGTCTTCATGGGCGCGATTATAGCGCCGACTTAGAACGACGCGCCAGAGGAACTATGCCGGTTCACGCAGGCACTCGGTGTGCCTTCGAACGAGAGCGAAGGCAAGGTCTTGGCGGCTTCGAGTCAGTTTCCGGTAAGCACTGCGTTAATCAAGCAAGTTGACTGCAGTGGATTCCACTCAGGATTTCGTAGAACTCAGCCCGTTCTTTTTTCATACCCCAAAAGCTCACAGTCCATCTGTATTGAAAGACAAGGCACTCAATGTTTAGTCCCTCGGAAGCATTTTTGGCAGTAGCCTCCATGCGCACACCTTCGTCGAGCCCGGAAAGGACTGTGACGGGCCCTGTGACCACTCTATCTCCTGCCAGTTACGTCCAATAAGCGGCGCTAAAAGACTCGGAGGATTCCTGGTGCGTTTGACTTCTAGCACGGGATACAAGGCTCAGCGAGATGAATGCTTGGACGGGCTTGCCAGGGTAAAAAATGGTCAAGGGAAGCCTTTCAATAATGGCACCTTGCGGCTCTGATTTCGCCGTCCAAGTGTGCGGCGCCCGATATAATGCTGGGCTTGAAGAATCGTAAACTATGTCGATGCTCACACGCTTCCGCCACCTTCGGTGTAATTGTTCGAATCGATTAGAGGGAATGGCATCGGCGAATGCGCTTCGCTGGATGAAGCAGGATTCGGAGGAGAAATGCGGGCCGCGGCGCGTGAACGTTTACGGCATTTCGTGACGCTGGTTGTGCTGCTGTCGGTCTGCGTCGCAGGTTCTCCAGCGATCTATGCGCAAGCGCCTGAAGCAGATGCGGCGCTCGTTCGGCTGACAGCCGAGCAGGATCACCAAAGACTGCTGGAGCTTCTCCATATCACCTCTTTGCGGCCTGGCCCAAGCGGTGATCCGAAGGCGCCGGACGCAGCGAACGTGAACGAGTCGAAAGTGCCGCCCTACACGCTGCCTGATCCTTTTCTTTTCAAAAATGGAAAACCGGTAAAAAACGCGGAAGCGTGGTGGAAATTGCGTCGGCCGGAGATCGTGGAAGAGTTCGATCGCGAAATCTTTGGCCGTGAGCCAAAGACCACGCCGCGCGTCCGCTGGGAGGTGACGAGCAGCACGAAAGAGGAAAAGTACGGGATCCCCGTAGTCACCAAGAATCTGCTCGGTCATGTGGACAATTCTGCATACCCGCAGATCAAAGTGGATATCGAGTTGACGCTAACGACGCCCGTCAAGGCTCACGGCCCCGTTTCCGTGATGATGGAGCTAGGCTGGAGCGCGAAGATGTTAGCGGCGCTGAGGTCACACTTCAGCGACGAGCAGTGGGCTGATTTCGTAGGCACAGGGCCGAGCTGGCAAGAGCAAGTGTTGGCGAAGGGATGGGGTTACGCGACTTTGATTCCTACGAGCGTGCAAGCCGACAATGGTGATGGGTTAACAGAAGGCATCATCGGGCTCGTAAACAAGGGCCAGCCGCGCAAGCTTGATGACTGGGGAGCGTTGCGCGCCTGGGCTTGGGGAGCCAGCCGCGCGCTGGATTACTTTGAAACGGACAAGGCGGTGGACGCAAAAAAAGTGGGCATCGAAGGGCTTTCGCGCTATGGAAAGGCGGCGCTGGTGGCCATGGCATACGATTCACGATTTGCGATCGGATTCATCGCGTCGTCTGGTGAAGGCGGCGCGAAGATTCTCCGTCGCAAATTTGGTGAGCAGATCGAAAACCTGGCCGGCAGCGGTGAATATCACTGGATGGCGGGAAGTTTCTTGAAGTATGCCGGACCATTGACGCCGAATGATTTGCCGGTAGACGCGCACGAATTGATCGCGCTCTGTGCCCCGCGACCGGTTTTCATCAGCAGCGGGGCGCCTCCGAAAGAGCCCGGTTGGATTGATGCCAAGGGAATGTTTCTGGGCGCGGTCGGAGCCGGGCCAGTCTACAAACTGCTGGGAAAGAAGGACCTCGGCACAACGGAGTTTCCTGCCGTCGGGACGGCCCTCATCAGTGGTGACATCGCGTTTCGGCAACACGCCGGCGGACACACGGCTGGTCCGAACTGGCCAATCTTCCTGGAGTTCGCCAGCCGCCAGATTAAAGTAGACGGCGCCGCCAACTAGGATCACGACCAGCCGAACGAACCACGACGGGGCCAGCGCATGAAAGGTGCAACCGGCCCCGCGAACGGTTTTTGCTTTCACTATGCCGGATCGGCAAAACTGGGCACGGCGCATGCGACACAACTTTGTGTGAAGTCGCAATCGGCAGATGCCTGCAAGCGCCTGGCACGCCGGACTCCGGGCGCACCCCGAGAACAGCCAGGTCACTTTCCCGCCGTTTCGCGATGCCCAGAATCATTTCCGGTACGTCACCGTGGGCGACGATGAATTCCGGTTTGCACCAGAGTTCCGCTCCTTCCGGCGGCAATTGCCGCAACCGATTTTCGGCAGCGTTGGTGACGTCCGCAGTAGAAACCAGCTCGGGCGGGTTTGAACTGGTGGCCGTTTTGAGTCGGTGACCGAGGTCGCTTGCGGGGGTGATGTGGAATACGTCTGCAGGGTGGATGGCAAGAATTGTGGCGACGCGGGCCTCGAACGGGGCATTTCGAGAATGCTGTCGGGAGAACATCATGGCGCTCCGATTCGGAGAGTTGGGCGTTCCACGTTAAAATAAAAGGCTATGATTTCGGTGAACAACGTAACGATGCGTTATGGTGCGCGCGTCCTCTTCGATGATGTGACCTGCACCTTCATGGCCGGCCGCCGGTATGCCATTACCGGGCCGAACGGTGCCGGCAAGTCCACTCTAATGAGGATTCTGAGCGGCGAATTGGAGCCCACCAAGGGCAATGTCAGCCGTCCGAAGAAATTGGGAGTGCTGCGACAGGATCAGTTTGCGTTTGACGCCTATCGCGTCATTGATACGGTGATCATGGGCAACGCCGCGCTTTGGGAAACGTTGCAGGAGCGCGAAGCGCTCTATGCCAAGCCTCACGACGAGCTTACCGATGCGGACGGTATGCGGCTCGGAGAACTCGAGGGCATTGTCGGCGAAGAGGGTGGCTACACAGCGGAGTCGGACGCGGCGATTTTGCTCGACGGCCTCGATGTTCCCGCCGAATTGCACGAGCGCAAGATGGGCGAGTTACAGGGCGGCCAGAAGGTTCGCGTTTTGCTGGCGCAAGCTCTGTTCGGCAATCCTGCTGCACTGCTGCTCGACGAGCCCACCAACCATTTGGACCTCGACTCAGTGCACTGGCTGCAGGATTATCTGTGCGCCTATGAAGGCGTGCTGATCGTCATTTCGCATGACCGCCATTTCTTGAACAGCGTTTGCACGCACGTCGCGGACATCGACTACGAGTCGGCGCTGATGTACATGGGTGGCTACGACGACATGGTGCTGGCGAAAACCGCTGTGCGCGATCGGATCGAGTCCGAAAATGCGCAGCGCGAGAAGAAGATAGCTCAATTGCAGGATTTTATCGCACGATTCGGCGCCGGCACACGGTCCGCTCAGGCTACTTCGCGCAAGAAAGAAATTGAGCGGTTGCAGACGACCGTTCTTGCGAAATCGAACATTCAGCGGCCGTACATCCGCTTTGATATGAAGAAGCCTTCCGGCCGTCATCCCTTGGAATTCAAGACGCTTCGCAAGTCCTACGGCGACTTGAAGGTGATTGATGGCTTTTCCGCGAACCTGGACCGCGGCGAAAAAATTGCACTGCTGGGCCGCAACGGCGCGGGAAAAACAACCTTAATCCGTTCGTTGATCCGCAACGCGCCTGGATTCATTGACGAGTCGGAGCGCCACTTCGGCGTGGATAGCGGCACCGTCCGCTGGGGCCACGAAGTGGTGGTCGGCTACTTCGGTCAAGAGCACACGCTAGACAAGGAAAGCGCGGGCGACGTTACCATTCTCGAGTGGCTCGCGCAGTGGGACACGCTTGCCGGCCAGCAGGAACTGCGCGGTTTGCTCGGTCAGATGCTTTTCAGCGGGGAGGACGCGACGAAGCCGATCAAGGCGCTTTCCGGTGGCGAGACCGCGCGAATTCTCTTTTGCCGGTTGATGCTGCAAAAGCCAAACGTGCTGGTACTCGACGAACCGACTAACCATCTGGACCTTGAATCCATCAACGCGCTGAACATCGCTTTGCAGAAGTTTGAAGGAACGCTACTGCTGGTCACGCATGACCATGATGTGATCGACGAAGTTGCGACCCGGCTTTGGCACTTCGATCACGGCCATATCGAGGACTTCAAGGGACCGTACGAGGACTTTCTGGTTCAGCAGCAGCGCAAGGCTGCTCTCGTGATGGCTCGCCGCTAAGCGCTGTTATTTGCCTACAATCAGGGCTTGGGCGGGGGCTGTGCCGGTGGACTTGCGTATGATCAATTCCGGCTCGACGGCGATTTCCCCGTTCACGTCGCCCGTGCCTTCAATGCGAGCGAGAAGGGTTTCCGCGGCAGTCCGCCCCATCTTGTTGAGTGGTTGCCGCACCGTTGTCAAGCTCGGTAAGCAGAACGACGCATGGGCGATATCGTCAAATCCGACGATCGAAATGTCTTGCGGTATGCGCAATCCAGCTTCTTGGAACGCGCGCATCGCACCGATGGCCGAAATATCGTTGTAAGCAAAAAGCGCCGTGAACGGCACTCGCCGCGCGAGCAGTTCCTTGCCAAAGGGGTAGCCCAGTTCTGGTGTTGAATCGAGACCCGTGAGTTGAACCACCCGCCCCGGATCAATCTCGATGTCAAATTCCCGCGCCACGTCACAGATAGATTCCCACCGTACTCCTGAATCCGCGCTTTCCGGCTGGCCCTTCAGGAACGCGATCTGATTGTGGCCCAGATCCTTTAGGTGTTGGAGGGCCATTTCCGCCGCGTGGCGGTGATCCAAAACGATGTTGGTGACGTTATCGAGCTTCCTATGACCGGCGACTGCCACTGTCGGCAGCGAGGGAACATCGGTCAGAATGGTATCCACCGTCAGAAAGCCTTCTATGCCGCGGGATAACAGCATCTCCGAGTAGGTTTGGAGCAGCTGAGAGTCATGGCGGTGCGCAACGGTCAGAAAAAGATAGTTTCGTTCGCGGAGGTACTCTTCCACTCCGCTTACGATCATTGACCCATACCCGTCGCCAATCTCTTCCAAGATGACGCCAATGGTGTAGGTGCGCTGCACGCGAAGCGAGCGCGCCATAAAGTTAGGCCGATAGTTCAGTTCGCGCGCGGCCGCGATGATGCGGCTGCGCGTGTGCTCCGGGATCGACCGGGAAGCGGCGGAGTTGTTGAGCACGGCCGAGACAGTGCCCGGCGTCAGGCCGAGGTGTTCGGCCACGGATTTCAACGTCACTTGGGCTTCTCGGTTAGGAAGCGCGCGTTTGCCTTTCATGTCCCGTCGCTGGCAGCGCGGATGGTGGCGTTCTACCCGGCTGGGAATGAGGCCCCTATTGTATCGCAAGTTCCAGCGAACTGGCAGAGGAGAAGAGAGGCTTACAGGTCCGCTGCTAGCCATCGGAATGGTGAAGAATATCGTTATTTTTTAACTTGACAGCGAAGGGCGGCCCGACTAATGTGCGGCTACAGCAACACCCTTAAGTTCGTGTTCTGACGACCGCTTCCCCAAGCGATCGTAAACCCCTAAGGCGGAGTTCGACGCAGGTTGGACTCCGTCTTTTTTCTTCCCGAGGATCACTTTCCAGCCAATTCAGCTCTTGGTTTGCGGCCCGTCCGCTGGAGCATCCTGCGTCTTCGGGGCGTCGTTGGCGGGCTTAGTCTCCGGGTGTCTTACTTTGCCATACCGCGAAGCGAGCCATGCGCGGACTTCTGCTGGATCATAGTTGAACGGTCCCATACCGCCTCGATAGGCGATCTTTCCGTTTTCATCGATGATGTAGAGGCGCTCCGGCCAGGCGGCATACGCATCGTTTGCAGCGTTGTTCATGTCATCCACGCCGAAGGGAACCGGATAGTTGAAGCGCTTGGTGAAATCGTTGGCAATCGCCAGCCGGTCGGCGAGATTGCGTGGCTGCGCATAGCAGACGTCATCCTTAATATTGGATTTCATCTGCCACTCGTCGGTCGGATGCGCCTCCCGTACGTAGACCGTCAGAAAATCGGCATGGTCCTTGTAGTCGTTGAAGATTTGCACGATGTCGCCGACCTGGCGACGAAAGGGCGGTCAAGTAAAGCTGCCGAAAACAAGCACTAAGGGCTTCCCGGAAGTGCGTTCGCGGACGTGAAAAGTTTCGCTGCCGTTTAGCGCGAAAAGTTTAGCGTCCGGTGCGGCGTCGCCGACTTTCAGATTGCCGCGGTGCATGTGCGGGATGGCATAGCGGATCATGTAGACAGCGTCTTTCGGGCCGCCCGCCATCACGGAAAGAGCGATAAACGCAATCAGCAGCAATGCGCCCGCACTGAACCCGACCCATGTGATCATTCGTTTCACGCTCGCGGTCCTCGCAAGTGGTGCGGGAAAATTAGCAACAGTAGCGACAGCTGAAAATACTGCTTTTGTATTATCCGGCATCGTGCCTTTAGAAGGCTAGCCGCGCATGAAACGCGATCATCCGCGGAGAACTGTCACCGCCCAAGCTGCCGCTGCAGCCCGGTGTCCCTGTTGGTGACGACAACGCGAGCGCCAAAAACTGCCGCGGCGGTTGCGTCGGTGACCTGTCCGTCGATGGCGCTGGTCGTTTCGCCCTGCGCGACGATCGCTGTCGGAAACGTCAAAAAAGTGAGTGCTGCGCCAACAACCAGTAGAACTGCGCGTGTCATTGTCGACATACCCCGAAAAAAATGTGACGGCTTATAAAGCCCGCTTATCCAATTATATTAAGCATGTTTAATATACAAAGTGAACGGAACTTTAGTATGTGATCCGGCGGGACCGCCTTGATCGACCAGGGCCAAGAAGGTGGAATTTGGCGTTGTTTACTTGTCTGTCTTGCGGCGGTTGTGAGATGGAATGACTTCGTTGGAAAGCAATTCGTCGCGGTGTTTTTGGTACCTTGCAAGCGATTGTTCAATCACGTTGATCGCCGCATAAGCCGGGCGAATCTCTTCGACCTGGACTTGTTTGCCTTCGAGCTGCTTGTAGTCCTGGAAAAAGCGCTTGAGGACGAGCAGGCGGTGACCCGGCAAGTCGCGCGCTTCCAGATACTCGCTGAACTCCGGATCGTTGGTGGCTACAGCGATAATTTTGTCGTCCGTTGCGCCGGAATCCACCATGGTCATGACGCCGATCGCGCGAGCCTTGATCAGTGCCAGCGGCTGAACTGCTTCCTGGCAGAGCACCAGCACATCGAGGGGGTCGTTGTCTTCGGCATAGGTCTGCGGAATAAAGCCGTAATTGGCGGGATAGAAAACCGCGGAGTGAATGACGCGATCGACTTTGAGCAGGCCGGTGGGCTTGTCTAGCTCATATTTGAGGTTCGAGCCCAGGGGAATCTCGATGACAGCCTGGAAGTCGCGCGGCGGGACTTCCTTGCCGGGAGAAACGTCGTGCCAGGGATGCACCATATAAGCGGCCTCGCGATTAACGAAACTAAACCACCATTATAGGGCACGCGAGCGCTGGAGTAAGGCAACCCGCAAGTAAAAAAGGGCGGTATGTGCCTCCCGGGAGTGGTCCAAGCAGGGCGGAGTCGGAGGGCGCTCGATAGTGTGCAGAGCGAGGCTCCGCCCTTGCATGCGCGGAGATAGGCGCGGCCTATCTTGCGGATCCGGACGCCACAGCGGCCCGCACCCGATGCGTTGAAGAGTTCTCCACCGGCAGAGTTTGCACGCTGGGATTGCCCTGCAGCAGAGGGCTCATTTTCGACGCTACTTCCGGGAAGACGCTGTTGTCGTATTTTTCGACGTCGGTGCGGGAGTTCCAAAGCGTGGTGCAACTGAATTGACCGGTGTTGGGATCGAGGGCTTCGATGTTGTCTACGAAGCCGGGCTGCGCCTGAACCAGCGGCAATACCTGGTCGTTTAGAAGCTTTCGAAACTCACTCACTTTTGCCGGCTGGACAGTGCAGGTAACGATGCGAGCGACCATGATGTACCTCCGAAGAAGAGTTGCTGGAGCCGGGCGAGAAGGGCGGGGCTCCGTGGGGGTCGGATAATAGCGAAGCCTAGCGCCGCGAAATGCGGAGGTCAAGAAAAGAGAAGCGAAGTGATTATCAGGAGAGAGTGCCCCGCCGGCCGCGTGCCCCGCCGGCCGCGTTGACACGGAGAGAGCACGAACGCTATTGTCCCAAGGCGTTTGGCATGTTAGCCAATTTGATGGAGCGGAGAGCGTACCAAGCATGCGAAGCAAAAAGACCTGGATCGCCGCCTTTGCTTTAGGCGTTGTATGGTTCGGTGGCGGAATCGTTCTGGCGAATAGTGAGAACCACAGCAGGGCAAAAAACGCGTCAGCGCAGCAGGATACCCAATCGGCCGCGGAAATTCGCGAACACTACACCAAACACGAATACCACATTGCCATGCGCGACGGAGCGAAGCTGTTTACCGCCGTCTATGTACCCAAGGACGCCTCGCCTTCAAAGACCTATCCACTTCTAATTGAGCGGACTCCTTACAGCGTGGCTCCGTATGGCGCGGACAATTATCCGAAGCATCTTGGGCCCGCGCCAAGTTTCGTGAAGGACGGATTCATTTTTGTCTATCAAGATGTGCGCGGGCGCTACCAAAGCGACGGGACGTTTATCGAAATGACGCCGCACAAGGACAAGAAGGGTCCCAAAGATGTAGACGAAAGCACCGACACCTACGACACCATCGAGTGGCTGGTCAAGAACGTGCCTAACAACAACGGGAAAGCGGGGCTTTATGGTATCTCGTATCCCGGATTTTACGTGGCCGCTGGAATGCCGGACACACATCCGGCTTTGAAGGCGTGCTCGCCCCAGGCGCCGGTTACCGACCTGTACATGGGAGACGACGCATATCACAACGGCGCCTTCATGCTGGCGGCGAATTTCGGATTTTATGTGTTTTTCAAGCCTCGAACGGGACTGGAGTTTCCACCGAAGCTCTGGCGCGAGTTCGACTACGGAACGAACGACGGCTACGACTTCTACTTGGCGATGGGTCCCACTTCCAACGGCAAGAGGGTCTACCTGAAGGACACGAACCTTTACTGGGACGATCAGGTCCAGCATACGAATTATGACGACTACTGGAAGGCGCGCGACATTTCCCAGCACATGAAGAATGTTCATTGTGCGGTGCTGACGGTAGGCGGATTATTCGATGCCGAAGACCTGGTTGGCCCTTACCGAATTTTCAATTCGGTGGCCCGCATGAGCTCGGACACGCCCAACACGATTGTCGAGGGGCCGTGGGTTCACGGCGGCTGGGCCGGCACCAAAGGCGATCGTCTGGGGCCGGTAAGTTTTGCGGCCGAGAATTCGGCATATTTCAACGATCACGTTCTTCTGCCGTTTTTCCGGCAGTATCTGAAAGATGCCGAAGACGCAAAACTGCCGACGGCGCTGATGTTTGAAACAGGCACGAACGTCTGGCGGCACTACGATTCGTGGCCGCCGAAAAATGTACAAAGCAAGACGCTCTATTTTCACGGTGGCGGAAAACTCTCGTTTGACGCGGCGTCAAAAGACGCGGCGGGTGGCGCATACGATGAATGGGTGAGCGATCCGAACCGGCCCGTTCCGTTTGTGGAAACGCAGACCACCGGCGTGCCGCAGACGTACATGGATGCGGACCAGCGATTCGCAGCGAAGCGCCCCGATGTGCTGGTGTACCAGACCGACCCGCTCGAAGAAGATGTTACCGTCGCGGGGCCTGTGTCACCACGTCTGTGGGTTTCGACTTCCGGCACGGACTCCGACTTTGTGGTGAAGCTGATCGACGTTTATCCGATGGATTTTCCCGATCCCGATCCGAATCCGCAGGAAGTCCGCATGGGTGGCTATCATCAGTTGGTGCGAGGCGAGCCGTTCCGCGCCAAATTCCGCAAAAGTTTTGAAAAGCCGGAGCCGTTAAAACCGAACGAACCGACGGCGCTCGCTTTTGCACTGCCAAGCATCAACCACACATTCCGGCGCGGCCACCGCATTATGGTGCAGATGCAAAGCACCTGGTTTCCGCTGGTGGATCGCAACCCGCAGAAATTCGTGAACATTCCCGAGGCAAAGCCGGAAGATTTTCAAAAGGCCACGCAGCGCGTTTATCACAGCGGAGAACACGAATCGGCGCTAATGCTGCCGGTGCTGGCGAAGTGACCAAACAGTCGTGCCCGAACTGAAGCCAACGCGAATCACGCATTTTACTACTGCTCAGGATTTACGCGCCTGGCTCGCGAAAAACCACGCCAGTGTAGGAGAACTCTGGATTGGCTTTTTCAAGAAAAAAGCCAAGAAGCAGGGAACGTCCTATGCGGAAGCACTTGACGAGGCGCTCTGCTACGGCTGGATCGACGGAGTGCGCTACGCTGTCGATGATTTGAGCTACAAAATTCGATTCACACCACGCCAGCTGAAGAGCATCTGGAGTCTGATCAATGTTCGCCACGTGGAACGTCTGAAAAAGCTGGGCAAGATGGCAGAACCCGGCCTGAAGGCTTACGAAGCGCGTGAACAGCACCGCACGGGAATCTATTCCTTTGAACAAAAGCGCCGCGGTCTCGCCGCGAAGCACAAGAAAATATTTCGCGCAAATCCAGCCGCGTGGAAGTTCTTCTCCGGGCAGGCGCCCTGGTATCAGCGTACTTGCGGCCACTGGGTCAGCAGCGCCAAACGGGAAGAAACTCAGCAGCGACGGCTGGCCACGCTGATCGCCGACTCGGCAGCAGGGAAGCGCATCGATCGCCTCAATCCAAAATTAAAGCGGGAGTCGCGGCCGCCTACTCAACGACGCGAAAAGTAGCGTGTGCCTCGGCCGCGGAAGAATTCCCAACCCAAACATCGAACTCTTCCGGTTCTTCGACCCACACCTGCCGTGCTGAACTCCAATACGTAAGCTCCTTCGGGCCAAGAGGGAAGCGTACGGTCTTGCTTTCGCCAGGCTGCAGCGCTACTCGTTCGAATCCTTTTAGCTCGCGCACCGGCCGCGAAGTTGAGCCAGCTCGCTGGTGAATGTACAACTGCACCACTTCGTCCCCAGCCACGCCTCCGGTGTTGGTGACTTGCGCCGTAGCTTCCAGCGATTCTCCTGCTTTCAACGCAGACTTGCTCAGCCGCAAATCCGAAATTTTAAACGTCGCGTAGCTCAGCCCAAACCCAAACGGATACACCGGTGTACTCGGTCCCTCCCAGTACCGTGAACGATACTGGGGGTCGGTTTCCGGATACTGCGTGATGTTGCGCGAATAGTAGAGCGGCTCATGCCCCGCCGAACGCGGCCAGCTCAGCGGAAGTTTTCCGCCCGGATTCGCGTCACCGAGCAAAATATCCGCAATCGCGTTGCCCGCCTCCGTTCCGGGCTGCCACGCCATCACGATCGCCGGCACATGCTGGCTGGCCCACGTGATATTCAACGGCCGCCCGCTCACAAGCACTAACACCACTGGCTTGCCCAGTGCCACCACC
>Ga0075425_100006468_pt1 | contig 12285 bp, 6 predicted proteins | sample SoiMethybrSBSTD4_FD_75300 | JGI IMG/M metagenome (GOLD analysis project Ga0075425, IMG submission 75300) | Bulk soil microbial communities from a Populus tree surrounding site in Tennessee, USA - Soil MetaG P. TD hybrid SBSTD4 | ecosystem: Environmental > Terrestrial > Soil > Tree plantation...
AGACCGCTCATGCGCGGCATCATCACATCGAGAATTACGAGATCCGGAGATTCGCTTAGCGCACGTTCCAGTCCGGCCACGCCGTCCGGCGCCGTGATCACCTGATACCCTTCGAATTCGAAGTTGTCCCGCAAGCCCGCCACCATGTTGGGCTCGTCTTCGACGATCAGGATTCTGGCCATCTCAGCTTCTCCCGACTTTCCTTTTCCCGCATGAGACTTAACTGCTGCATTGAGCGATGCCACAGGTAGTTCCTCCCTCGGCTCACGCCGAAGCCGCTTCAGCGCTGTTAACTTGCCAATGCACTGGAAGCGTTATTGTGAATTTGCTGCCCGCACCCGGGGTGCTGTCCACAACGACCTCCCCTCCGTGCGCGCGAGCGATGTGCTGCACCAGAGACAAGCCCAACCCGCTACCCTTGGTGTTATGAACCAGCGGATCGCCGACTCGATAAAACTTTTCAAAGATTTTCGTCTGTTCGCCGGCGGGAATACCGATGCCGTGATCAATCACTTCCAGCTTCACGCTGCCGTTTTCTCGATACAGGTTGACTCCAATGTATTTGCGGTCCTGCGAGTACTTCAGCGCGTTGTTGACAAGGTTGACCAGCGAACGAGCCATCGCTTCGCGATCCACCTTCAAAGGCGGCACCTCGGCGACGTTTTCTTCAAAGGTGAACCCTTGCTGCTCGATTTGATAGCGATAAGACTCCAACGTATTGCGCACTAAATCGCGCAGATCCGTATCGCGAAACTCATATTCCTTGCGGCCGGCTTCGATGCGCGAAAAATCAAGAATGTTATTGATCAAAGCAGTCAGCCGCTCGCTTTCTTTGCGGATGATGCAGTAATACTCATGGTGCTTATCCGCGCTGGTGATCCGGCCCAATTCGAGCGTTTCAGCGTACAAGCGAATTAGCGCAAGCGGTGTACGCAATTCGTGAGAAACGTTGGAGACAAAATCAGACTTGAGCCGGGCGAGAGCCATCTCTTTGCTCACGTTGCGATAGGTAAGAAAAATCCCGCCGGCCAAAAGGAATGAGAGTCCCCCGAGGATTAAGAAACTGGTGTGCATGAAGTGCTGCCCGAGAGCGGCCAGCGTGGTGCCACGCAACTTCATACCGAGAACTAATCCTGGAAAGGCTCCCTCCATGTTGCGTTCCACTTCGGCCTCACCGCCGTCCCAGCCATTGCCACGGGCGAGCGGCGTGGAGTCTCCCTTGCCGCGAATCATGATTACGGCGTTCTTGTCGGTTTGCGCCTCGGCCACATTGCGGCTCATAACTTCGTCGAGCGTTTGTGGGAAGAACTGGTCGCGCAAGTAGTCGCCATCGAAGGTGACTCCGGCGATGGCGTGCCTGCCAGTCTGTTTGTCAGTCCTGAGAAAAATGGCGGTTGCCGTGTAGACGTGCTTGTCGCCGCGTTGTACCCACATTGGATCGAAGTAGTAGGGCGTGCTCTTCTCTTCCATTTTCAGCAGCTTCTTTGAGAATTCGTCGTACTCCAGCTTCCACCAGCCCTCCATCATCTTCGACATATATTCGGATTCTTCGCGAAAACCGGCATTCTCCTTTAACCGGTAAGGCTGGGAGCGAAAGAGGAATCCACTCTCCGGATTGAAAACCATCAAATGAGCAACTTCAGGGTGTGAGCTGAGAATTCGATCGAAAGTCTCGCTGCACGCGTCGCCGGGAGAAGGAAACTGACTGCGGATATCGTCCGCGAGCCCATACGCCTTGTGGTTGATCTGCTTTTCGGAAATCGCAAGCACCTGGCTGAAGTCACGTTCGATGGCTGCTTCTACTGCACGATCACGTTGAAATTTCTGCAAGTGCCGCGCGCTCAGGATCACTAGAGTTGCGGCGGGGAGGATGACCGCCAACTGCAAAATCAGCATCAGCCTGGTGCGAGCATTGGTTGGGCGTTTTACTGTCATCCTGGACTCCTGATCCGGACGCTTACCTGGATCAGCCCGGACATGAACATACTTTGCCGGACCAAAGCAGGTGTCAAACAGAGGTGAAAATACGTAAAAAATTGTGAACGAACCGGATTTTCAGGTCGCGCGTTCCTTGATCGGCAACACGATCCTTACCACGCAGCCTTGGCGGTCAGACCGGTTTTCCAATTCCAGCGAGCCCCCATGTGCCTCCGCAATTTGACGCGAGAGCACTAATCCAATGCCGCTTCCACCCGGCTTCGTGGTGTAGAAGGGCACAAAAGCATTGCTGGGATTCATGAGTCCCGGTCCTTCGTCCTCGATCGTAATCACAACGGCCTCGACGCTCGGAGCCCAGGAAACGACGATTTGGGGAACGCTTTGCTGTCCTTTCGATCCATTCGAGTGTGTGTTGCCATCCGAGAGTTGAAGCACAGCTTCTGCCGCGTTGCGAAGCAGATTAATCAGCATTTGCTCCAGTTGATCGGGATCGGCGAGCAAACTCGCATCTGGACCCCCGACGACTTTTACCGGAACACGTGTCTCGAGTCCCGCCACTCGCTCGGAAATCGCCAACAGTGAGCACTTCTGGAAAGTCGGGGGAGGCATCTGTGCCAGTTGGCGATAGCCTTGCAGAAAGCGATTCAGCGAAGCGGCGCGCCCCTCGATAATGTCCAAGCCACGTTCAAAGTCTTGCTGCTCCTCAGTACGAATCCCACTCCCCGAAAGCCGTGCACTCAAACTGCCGGCGATCGACTTGATCGGAGCCAGGGAATTATTCAATTCGTGGCCAAGAACACGAATCAGGCGCTGCCAGGCCCGGCGCTCTTCCTCTCGCAACGCGCGGCTCACGTCAGAAAGCACTACCAGCGTATGCGGAATTCCCTGCTGGCGAAATGAGCTACGGCGCACAAACCAACGAGCGTCGGTTGCGAAATGCAGTTCGACCAGGGACTCGTTCTCGCACGTGAGACACTTTCCCAAGGCAAGATCGGAAGCCGACTTCCCGATTAACAGCGCGGATGGCCGATGTGTAAGCTTCTCCCCGGCGGAGTTCACAAGACGCAGCCTGTTTGCCGGATCGAATGCAAAAATCGGTATGTCCACCTCCTCCACTACGCGCTGCAACAAGGCGGCTGCTTCGATAGCGCCGGTGCGGTGTTTGGCAAGCAGATCGGCAAGCGCATTCACTTCGAGCGAGAGTTCTCCGAGAGCGTCATTAGGGATGGCGAGCCTGGCACGGAATGAATAATCTTCGTCCCGTAACGCCCCAACTACGTTTGCAAGCGTTTGCAGCGGCCGAGTGACGTGATCATGGAGTGCCGCACCTATGAGCAGGCAGGCGAACAACTCGATACCAAGCAAAATCAGCTTTGACTCCAGCGACCAAGGCTGCATCCAGATCAAAACGCCGCTGAGCATGATGCCTGGCGCAACTAACAGGAAGCTATATCGCGTTATGCGACGCTCGAATGGCGCTCGCTGCCTTTTTCTCTTGCGTGTGGAAGAGACGTTAACCGGCGGGCTAGAGCCCATATTTTTCCATCCGGCGGTACAAGGCGCCTCGGCTCAGGCCGAGCGCCTCGGCCGCCTGGCTCACATTGCCCTGAAAGCGCTGCAGCGCTTTCCGGATCAGGATACTTTCAACCGTCTCCAGGCTCAATTCTTCAAGGTTCTGCGGTTGCCCTCTTTGCGAGCCCAAGCCGAGATCCGCTACCTGCACCTGCTCCGCGCGGCACATCAATATCGCCCGCTCCATCGTGTGCTCGAGCTCGCGCACATTTCCCGGCCACGCGTATTGCAGAAGCGCTTGCACTGCGCTGGGTTCGATATTTTTCACCTCGCGCCGATAACGCATCGCGTACTGCGAGAGAAAATGCAGTGCCAGCGCGGGAATGTCTTCTCTGCGCTCGCGCAACGCGGGCAAGTGTATCTCGACGGTATTAAGGCGGAACAGGAGGTCTTCACGAAACTGCCCTGTATCGCAAGCTGCTTTCAGATCGGTATTCGTCGCGGAGATTAGGCGGACATCAACCATTTTGCTCCGGGACGAACCTACTTTTTCGATCTCTCCGGATTCGATCACCCGCAGGAGTTTCCCCTGCTGCCGCGGCGGGACATTGCCAATTTCATCCAGAAAAATTGTTCCGCCGTCAGCCAGCTCAAATCGTCCAATTCGGTCCGTTCGAGCGTCAGTGAATGCACCTTTCACGTGTCCAAACAGTTCGCTTTCGAAAACTCCTTCCGCCAGACCTCCCGTGTTGACCGCAACCAAAGATCGGCTGCTCCGCAAAGAAAGCGTGTGGATCGTGCGCGCGACAACTTCCTTCCCGGTGCCATGCTCTCCAGTGATCAGCACATTCGCATCGGAAGCCGCAACACGAGTGATCGTTTCAAGCACCGGAAGCATGCTGGGCGAGGTTGCGATCAGCTCCGGACGTCCCTGGGCGTTGAGCAACCGGTTCTCAGCCGCAAGTCGCACCGCATCCTGCAAAGCACGATGCAACTCAACCTGGGTGCGCACGATCGAGAGTAGGCGCTCGTTGTCCCAGGGCTTCTGGATGAAGTCCCGTGCACCGCGCCGCATGGCTTCGACCGCCAACTCCACATTGCCCCACGCGGTCATCACAATCACCGGCAGCGTGCTGTCCTGCGCGACGATTTCGGAGAGAAGATCCAGCCCTTCCCTTCCCGACGTCGTGTCGCGCGTGTAGTTCAGGTCAACCAGTACCGCATCGTATTGGGTGCCGGCCAATGCATCGCGCGCCAGTTCAGGCGAGCGAACAACATCAACCTTGTATCCCTGCGGCTTCAGGAGAAGCTCAAGGGCTTCCAGAATATGCTGCTGATCGTCCGCAGCCAGAATTCTGGGCAGATGCGCAGTTTTCGTCAGGGCTGCAGGAATGCTGATCTCATGCGGCTTGGCGGAGGTTGGCATTTCACGGTACGGGCGCGCTTATGGGGCCGCCAATGGTCCCACTGATCGCGTCCTGAATTGCGATTCCATTATGTTCCAAAGTCGAACCGGTCGCACGGTCAACTTCCACTTTCGCCTTCTCGTACACCGTCCTGGCGGTAACCAGGTCCAATTCGGCGAGTGCGAGGTCGCGCTGCGCCGTCATGGTTTGATAGGTTGATCCCGCTCCCAGGTCCTGCTCTTTTTTTGTGATATCAAATGTGCGTTGCGCCAGATCACGGGCCTTTCGCGCCGCCTCAACACGCGCCGCGATTTGCTCCAGCGCATATTCGGCGTTGCGCACCTCGATCCTGATTTGCTTGCGCAGTTCTTCCCGCCGCAACTCGGCCTGCCGGTATTCGAGTTCCGACCGGTACTGATCGGCCTTCGCGACGCGATTACGAATCGGGATGTTCAAGTTAAAGCCGACATAATAATCAGGCGCTGTATTGTTGAACGCATTCGCCAATGCACCGGAGAAATCGATCGGCACATTGGAAGAGTTGGGGACTCCAGGAACGTTATAGACCGGATTCAATGGGCCAGCAAGACCCGACCCACCATAGAAACCCACTAGCGACAATGAAGGCAGTAGAGCATTCCGCGCTGCCTTGCGGCTGATCTGGCGGTTCACGAGATCCACATCGGACTCCGCGAGCTCCGGACGATCGTGCAGGGCCTGCTGAATCAACTCCTGGACCGGCTGATTCTGCTGAACCAGTTGCGCAGACTGCAAAGTATCTGTCGGCACAACGTTCAGTGATTCAAGCGCGGGATCATCCAGGCTCTTGGTGAGCGCGTTTTTCATCAGCAACTCTTGAAGCTGAAGGCTGGTACGCGCGACCGTCAAATCCTGATCGCGCTTTGAAACTTCGGCCTCGGCGCGCATCACATCCATTGCTGGAATGCTTTCCAACTGCAGCTGTTTCCTGGCGTTTTCGAAGGATTGCTGCGCGAAAGCCAGTGATTGCTCGTTCACTTGCGACTGCTCATAAGCGTTCACCAAATCCCAGTAGATGTTTTCAATTTGCGTCACTGTCGCTATCACCTGATCTTTGAATGCGATGTCAGAAATCTTTTTATTGTTCTTCGCGATCCTGAGATAGCGAAGATTTGGGCCGAAGCCGAATCCAGAAAGCAGTTGCTGTGAGAATGTGAACCGATATATCGAGCCCAAGGCGGGCGACAGGTTGAAAAAGGGGCTGTTCGTGGTTTGCCGATTGTTGTTGAACTCGAAAGAAATGCTTGATCCAGTCGAGAATGCCTGCGAGACAACAAAATTCGCGACACCCGTGTTGAGCTGCAACAAAGGCACTCCATAAATTCGCTGGTTGGCTAACGGAGTAGTTTGATGTTCGGCGCCGATCGCGCCAGTGATCGTAGGATCGTAGGACTGAACGACCGATCCGACACCCAAGGTTGACTGCACAATTCCTGAAGCTCCGGCACCAGCGCCACCTGCGCCCGCGGTCGTGCCGCCCGCGCCCGCTCCGGGAGCTCCCGTTCCAAAGCCGCCCACACCTCCGCCTGGCGTGCCTTGGACCACACCCGCATTCACCCCGCGAAAAACGCCGCCCGCTTTGGTGCGCAAGATATCCATGTCGGCGATCGGCAGGTTGTAACGGGCGATTGCGATGTCGAGATTATTCTCCAATGCGAGTTGGATCGCATCCTTCAGCGACAAATACAATTTGCCATCGCGAACGAGCTGGGTTAGCCGCGGAGAATTGGTAAGCTGCGGTTGGGGCGTCTCAACCGATAAATACGCACCGAGTGGGTTGTGCGACTTAGGCATCGCAAATGACACGCCGTTTTGACCGAGAGCCGGCGCGATGGAAGCAACGAAGATGCTGAGAAGAATGAGGACCCAAACGTAAATGCGCCGGAAAGACGATGGGGTCTGAAACCTGGGAACGCGCTGCCTCATTGCTTCACCGCCTCATACGGCTGAAGCTCAGGATTCGCTGTATCATTCACGACCCACCCGTCGCGCAGCTGAATTGTGCGTGATCCAAAACTGGCATTCGTTTCCGAGTGCGTGACCTGAACAATAGTCGTCCCCTGCTGGTTAAGTTCGCGAAACAGTTCCATGATTTCCTTAGCTTGAGAAGAATGGAGATTTCCCGTGGGCTCATCCGCCAGCAGCAAGGCGGGTTTGTGGATCACCGCTCGTGCGACTCCCACTAACTGCTGCTGTCCGCCGGAAAGCTGGCTGGGAAACAAATCCTTCTTGGCGACAATTTGAAAGCGATCGAGCGTATCCGCAACCATGCCAACCCGTTGCTTACGCGGAATATCTTTGTAGGAAAGCGGAAGGTCGATGTTCTCGCGCACGGTGAGGTCATCTAGTAAGTGATAGCTCTGAAACACCATGCCGATATTTTTCTTGGCTAGATCAGCGCGCTCCTTGCGTTTCATTTTGTGGACCGCCTGTTCGCGAAACCAGTACTCGCCATCCCAGGCATCATCTAGCAGGGCCAGCACATTCAATAAGGAGGACTTCCCTGCACCAGACGGCCCCATGACAGTAATGAACTCGCCTTCGCGAATTTCCAGGTTCACTCGCCGGAGCACAAAGAATTGCCCGGCTGCTGTTTTGTAACTACGTTCCAGATTCTTAAGTTGGATCATGTTTCTCCTCAAGTCACTCGTATCGCAGCGCCACCATGGGATCAACTTTCGCGGCGCGGCGCGCCGGGAAGTAGCAAGCCAACAGTGCCGTCGCGAGAACGACCAGGCTGACGCAGCCAATCGTTACCGGATTGTGCTCACTAACGCCAAACAACAGACTCCGAATTAGAAATCCAGCTCCGATAGCGGCAAGGATGCCTGCCGCCCATCCAACCACGACCGGCAACATACCCTGCAGCAAAATAAGGCTCCGCAAATTTGAAGCGCGCGCGCCCAGGGCGATTCGTATCCCCATTTCGTGTCTGCGACTCGCAACCGAATATCCCACCACGCCATAAATTCCAAGCGCGGCGAGCACCAATGCGAAAATCCCGAACAGTGAAGCGAGGGCAAGTTCAAAGCGCCGAACGCTGACTGATTCCGATACGATCTCTGTCATCGGCCGGAGATGTACGATTGGAACCCCGGCATCCACGCCATGAATTGCATCGCGCACAGCAGTACTCAGTGCGGCAGGCGCAAGCGTTGAGCGGACCACGAGTGATGCACGGCCTCCCCACCACTTGGGCGACCCCGGCCCAATCGGCTGATAAATCATCAACAATGGCGCTTCATCCAGGGCGACAGTGCGGATGTCGCCTACGACGCCAACCACTTCGGCGGCTGGCCACTGCGTGTCTCCCCCCGTGCGGAATTGTTTGCCAATTGGGTCTTGGCCGGGCCAGACTTTCTCCGCAACACTCGATGAAACAATCGCGACATGTCGCTGAGCGTCTGCAGGTTCAAGCAGGCGGCCTTGGATCAACGGAATATTCAATGCCTGGAAATACTCGGGTGTGACGAATCGATAATTCGCAAGCGGAGCTTGTGCTTCCGGCATTGGCCGTCCCGGAACAACAATGTTGTCCACCTGCTCCTGGCCTTCAAGTGGAAGCCTGCTGATCCACGCGGCGCTGCTTACTCCTGGCAATGAACGAACGCGCAACAGCACGTTTTCCCAGAATGCGCGCTTCCGTTCCTTTTTTGTATAGAGCGCAGGAGGTAATGTGATGTCAGCCGCCAGCACATTTTCAGTTGTGAATCCCTTGTCCACATCGAGCAGACGTAGCATGCTCAGAGTCAGCAAGCCGCTCACCACGAGCAGCAGCGTTCCCAGACCGACTTCGAAACCAACCAGCGACGTGCGCAGCCAGCGCGAACTCCGGCTCTCGGTAGTCGTGGTAGCGCCCGCTTTTAGCGCTTGTTGCGGATCGGACTGTGTCAACCTCCAGGCAGGCAGTACGCCGAAGACCATTCCTGTCAGCATCGAAACAGCCACGGCAAACCACATCACCCGCCCATCGATTTGAACTTCATCAATCCGTGGAAGGCCGGCGGGAGCTACCGCCACCAGCACCCGTACTCCGTAATACGCGAGCGCCACGCCGATGATGCCGCCAAGCACCGCAAGCAATGTGCTCTCGGTCAGCATCTGACGAACCAGTCGTGAGCGCGATGCCCCAAGCGCGGTCCGAATACCGCATTCGCGCAACCTGACCGGCACGCGCACAAGCAAAAGATTCGCGAGATTGAGGCAGACGATCAAAAGCACTGCACCCACGCCCGCCAACAGACACAAGAGCGCGAGCCGTGCGCTGCCGATCACTTGACTTTCAAGCGGAATAAGCTGCGCGCGAAGAGTCAACCCTCCATTGTGGGATTTCGCAATGTTCGCCTGCACAACATTGAGTTCCGCGAGCGCCTGCGCAGCGCTGATTCCAGGTTTTAATCGCACGATTGCAGCAAAGTCGAAGTCCCCAAAGGGAGACCATTGTGATGCGTCGAGCCCGAGTGGTTTGAAGTAATCCACTCGCTCGGGAAATTCCGCGAGCGGGCCGAAGTTTCTCGGGCACCGAAATGCAGCCGGCAGTACTCCAACTACTTGAAATGGAATGCCGTCGAGCGTGATCGTCCGGCCAACAATTGTTGGATCATCATGAAGGCGCTCATGCCAGAACGGGTAGCTCAAGATAACGACGTGGTCTTTCCCCGGATTGTCCTCTTGCCCAAGAAACGCCCGGCCCAGAGTAGGGCGAACACCTAAAACATCAAACAGATTCGCCGACGCCCTTCCTCCTGAGACCTGTTCTGGATCGCCGTAACCAGTAAGTGTCATGTTGTCTGGCTTGACGATCGCGACATCGTCGAACGAGTGACACTCACGCTGCCAGATCCTGAAGCTCGCGAGATTGGCAGGAAACGAAGGGTACGTCTGGCTCAGTTCAAGCACGATTTCACGAACTATATAGAGTTTGTCTGGCTGGCGGTACCGAAGCGGCCGCAGGAGAACGCCGTTCACTACGGAGAAGATGACGGTGGTCGCTCCAATGCCAAGCGATAACGTGGTCACAGCAATCGCTGTAAGCAAGGAATTCTTCCGCAACTGTCGCACCGCGTATCGTAGATCTTGTAATAGTCCGTTCATCTCTGCGTCACTCGTATCTCAACGCCACCATCGGGTCGACTTTCGCAGCTCGGCGGGCAGGCAGCGTTGCTGCAAGGAATGCAACTGCAGCCACCAACGCTGTTGTCACGACGAGCGTTACTGGGTCGTTATTGGAAACGCCGAATAGTTGGTTGCGCACCAGCCGGGCAAGCAGGATAGATACCGGTATGGCTACGCAAATCGAGAGTCCCGCAAGCCACAGAACTTCCTTAAACACCATTCGGATCACATCGTGCGGGTTAGCGCCGAGCGCCATGCGTACGCCGATCTCGCGTGTCCGTTGCGCAGTCGAATAGGCAAGGACGCCGTAAAGTCCCACCGCCGCCAGGATGATCGCCAAAATGCCGAATGCTGAGGCGAGCAGCGAAATCACGCGCTCGTTAACGAGGTTGAGATCGATCTGTTCTCGCATTGTGCGGAGGCCATCGAGGACAAGGCGTGAATCGATATCGTGCATCGCGCGACGAATTGATTCCTCGGCGTTTGCTGGTTCCTGCCACGTGCGAACATAGAACGCCATCCCGCCGGGATGTTTCGCCACCGATTGACAGTCTTGCAAGTAAGGACTAAAGACAGTCGGAATGACGTCTCGGCGAACTCCGACGTGTCTTGCATCTTTCACGATTCCGATGATCTGAACGTCGAACTTTACGTTGTCGCCGCCACCATTGCCGAAGCTGCGACCAAGCGCGTGCGACGGTTCTCCAAAGAAATGCCGCGCGAAGGTCTCATTGACCACCGCTACTTGCTGTGTTCCTGGTCGGTCCTGCTCGGTGAACTCGCGGCCTGCGAGCAGCGGCATGTTCAGGGCGGAGAGGTATCCCGCGCTGACGCGCGCATGCTCGACGTTCATGTTTTCACCTTCTTTTGGAACATAACCGGGAATGGTGATGTTGTTGCCCGTGCTGTCTTCTGCAAGCTCTGGATCGGTCGTCGCTGCAACCGCGTGCGAGCCCGGAAGCGCACGCAAGGTTTCCAAAACTCGAGTTTCCAAATTGCCGGCTTGTTCGGGAGCATATCCAGCCAGCGTTGGATCCACGCTGAATGTGACCAGGTGATCGGTCGCGAAGCCCACGTCAAGCGACTCGAGGTTCCTCAGCGTCCGCACGAACAGACCTGCCATCATCAGCAGAAGCAGGCTTAATCCAATCTGCACGGCAACAGAAATTCTGCGGAAACGAAGTGGGCTGCCGGCGCTAATGACTTGCTGTTTCAAAGCAGAAGTCACGTCCGGACGCCAAAACTGAAACGCAGGCGCCAAGCTGAACAGAATGCTGGTCGCGATCGCCAAAACGAAATTGAATGACACGATCCGCAGATCGAGATGTGAGGAAATAGGCAGATCTCCAGCAGGATTGTCCGCCCAAACGATACGAGTCAACGCCGCAGAAAATTGCGGAGCAAGGACAACACCCAAGATTCCGCCAAGCAGCCCTACCAAGAGCCCTTCCACCAATAGTTGTTGGATGACTCTTCCGGGTTTTGCTCCGAGTGCATAGCGCACCGACATTTCGCGAGTGCGTCCCGCAGCCCGAGCTAGAAACATGCTACTCACGTTGGCGCAAGCCATCAGAGCCATGAGGCCGGCCATGCCCATGATGATGAGCAAAGGCGCGGCGGCATCTTTGCGAAGTGACGAAAACCCCTTCGCGCCCGCCAACACTTCGAGATGTGACTTGGCGAGCTCGCCGTCGATGTATTGCTGAGAGTGTGTACCTTGGTTTAGTTCGTCCGCCCGAATCGCATACCAGAGGCCACTAATTGATGCCGCCGCCTGTTCACGGGTGATTTCGGGCTTGAGGCGTGCGAGAATGTTCAACCAACTCGAGTTGCGATCTTCGAGATCATTCCAGCCCGGCACGACTTCGGCTTTCATTGTCATGGGCACGAAGAAGTCGGGTGTGTCTCCCACGACGACGCTGTGAAATCCGGGCGGAGCCACGCCGATAACGGTGAACGGATGGCTGTTCACATGAACCAATTGATTAATGATCGTCGGGTCGGCAGCGAAGCGGCGTTGCCAGTAGTTGAAACTCAGCACTACCAGCGGATTCGCGTTGGCAGCCACGTCATCGGCTCCCACGAACAGCCTGCCGAGCGCAGGTTGCAAGCCGAGGACGTCGAAATAGTTTCCTGATACAAGCTCGGTGTTGACTAGTTCAGACTGGCCGCGCCATTCGACCCCAGCTTGCGCCCAAGAGCTTGCAACGACGCCCTTAAATACAGAGCTGCGATCACGCAGATCGCGATACATCGGGAAGGAAAAATACAAATG
>Ga0075425_100006469_pt1 | contig 12284 bp, 10 predicted proteins | sample SoiMethybrSBSTD4_FD_75300 | JGI IMG/M metagenome (GOLD analysis project Ga0075425, IMG submission 75300) | Bulk soil microbial communities from a Populus tree surrounding site in Tennessee, USA - Soil MetaG P. TD hybrid SBSTD4 | ecosystem: Environmental > Terrestrial > Soil > Tree plantation...
CGCTGTTCCAATGCAACGATGCGTCTCGAGTTCGCCGGCTCGCCCGCGAGCGGTGACTTGCGCAAAGCCAGCCCGATGACGAGACCGACGGCGGCGCCGGCGATGAAGCCTCTGAAGCCGTGCAGGTATGCGCCGATCAGCGCACCGAGCAGAAACCCGATCCAGGGCATCGCTGCCTCCTTTGCGTGCCTAGCGCCAATCGCCGCGCAAAGACAGGACCTTTTCCTGCAGCGCTTCCGGAGTAGCCAGCTCGGGCGCGAGCGGCGGCCCCGCGACCAGCGCAATCCTGGAGAACAGACCGCGCAGCCGGCGCATCGCCTTGCCCCGAGACGAGCGGCTGAAAAAGCTGCCCCACAGCCCGCGCAACGCCATCGGGACTACGGGTGCGGGCGCCTGTTCGAGAATGCGCTGTAATCCGGGGCGGAATCGGCTCATTTCGCCCGTATCGGTAATCTTGCCCTCGGGGAAGATGCACACGATCTCTCCCGCCTTGAGCGCGTCGGCCGCCTCGACGAAGGCGTGCTCCTTGAGCCCGGGATCTTCCTTGGCGGACGCGATCGGGATGGCGCGCATGGTGCGAAAGATGAATCTGAGCAAGGGAATCGCGAAGATGCGATGGTCCATCACGAAGCGAACCGGACGCCGCACGCAGGCCGCGATCACGATGGCGTCGACGAAGCTCACGTGGTTGCAGACGATCACGCAGGCGCCCTTCTCCGGGACCTGCTCCAGCCCCTGCTTGTCGACCCGGTAGACGCTGTGGATCAGGAGCCATGCCAGGAACCGCATCAGGAACTCGGGCACCAGCGAGTAGATGTAGAGCGCGACGACCGCGTTCATGAGTCCGGTCGCGAGGAAAAGCTCGGGAATCGACAGGCCCGCCTTGAGCAAGCCCAGCGCGATGCCCGCCGACGCCACCATGAACAGCGCGTTCAGGATATTGTTTGCCGCGATGATGCGCGAGCGGTACGCCGGGTCCGAGCGTTCCTGGATCAGCGCGTACAGCGGCACGATGTAGAAGCCGCCGAACATACCCAGAAGCACCAGGTCCGCGACGACGCGCCAGTGCGCGTGGATCGTGAGGAAGTGCTCGATACCCGCAAGACCCTGAGGTCGCAGCCCGCGGCTCGCGAAGTAGAGATCGACTGCGAACACCGACAGTCCGATCGAGCCGAACGGCACCAGCCCCACCTCGACCTTGTGTCCCGACAGGCGCTCGCACAACAGCGACCCGACGCCGATGCCGACCGAAAATATCGCGAGCAACAGCGTGGCGACGTGCTCATCGCCGCCCAGGACGTCTTTGGTGTATGTCGCGAATTGCGTGAGGTACGTGGCCCCGTAGAACCAGAACCAGGAAATGCCCAGCATCGACAGCCAGACCACGCGATTGCCGTACGCGAAGCGCAGATTACGGCTCGTTTCGGTCAACGGGTTCCAGTTGATCTTCAGGTCGTGAGCGGCTGCGGGCGTCGCGGGAATCCCTCGGCTCACGAGATAGCCGGCGATGGCGATCGCGATCGCGGTCGCTCCGGCAAGAACCGGGCCGTCGGGCTTGATCGCGATGACCACGCCGCCGACGATTTCCCCCAGCAGGATCGCGACGAACGTTCCCATCTCGACCAGGCCGTTGCCGCCGATCAGCTCGTCGCTCTTGAGATGCTGCGGCAGAATCGCGTACTTGACCGGCCCGAACAGCGTCGAGTGCACGCCCATCAACGCGAGCGCGCTGAACAGCAGGACGAGGTCGCGGCGATAGAAACCGATCGCGCCGATCGCCATGATCGCGATCTCGAAGAGCTTGATGAAGCGGATCAATCGCGACTTCTCGTACTTGTCCGCGAGCTGGCCCGCGGTCGCCGAGAAGAGGACGAACGGTGCGATGAAGACGGCCGCGGCGATATTGACCAGATCGTTTGCCGACATCGCCGTCAAGGTCGCGGCCTGGAAGGCGACGAAGATCACCAGTGCGTTCTTGTAGACGTTGTCGTTGGCCGCGCCGAGGAACTGGGTCCAGAAGAATGGCGCGAAGCGGCGCTCGCGCAGCAGTTGGAACTGGCTGTGTTCGGCCATCGGAGCTCCTCGATCAGCGATGCGTGGCGACCACGTGAAATCCGGGCGCAGGCCTCGAGCTTAGCGGTGCTCCGCCAGATAGTCCTGCACCGCCGCCAGCGCGGCATGCACCGTCGTCACGTCGGGCCAGAAATAAACCTCCCTGCCGGTCTTCTCGCGCTTGAGCACGCCTGACTCGCGCAACACGCGCAGATGATGCGCCACCGCCGTGCGCGAAAGGGTCGATCCCGCGACGATCTGACCGATGTTCAGCCGCTCTCCCGGCTCGAACATGAGCAGGATACGCTGCCGATGAGGGTCGCCGAGCGCGACGAAGATGCGGGCGATTCGCCGCCACGGGGCAGGGATCGCACGCGCGTAGGCACGCCTCATTGCCCCACCGCCGCTCGCTGGGTAATCATACCTAAATAACTAGTGCCATAGTTATGTTACTTTAGCCCTTTCCTGCAGCTTGTCAAGACCTCCGGAAGCCGCATAGCGCGCCTGTCCGGCAAGCTCCGCTTAACTCGTCCGCGACGGTGCGTGGACAATGGCTTCAGCTAGAATAGCGTCGGTACCTGTCCTCTACCTGATGCGCCAATACCTCGATTTCATGCGCCACGTGCGCGACCACGGTCAGCGCAAGGACGACCGTACGGGCACCGGCACGCTGTCGGTCTTCGGCTACCAGATGCGCTTCGACCTCGCCGCCGGATTTCCTCTGCTCACGACCAAGAAGCTGCACACCAAGTCGATCATTCACGAGCTGCTATGGTTTATCGCCGGTGACACGAACGTGCGTTACCTGCGAGACAACGGCGTTACCATCTGGGACGAGTGGGCGGACGAGAACGGCGACCTGGGGCCGATCTACGGCTACCAATGGCGTTCTTGGCCTTCGCCGGACGGCCGGCACATCGATCAGCTGGCACAGGTACTGGCGCAGATTCGCAGCAATCCGGATTCGCGCCGGCTGATCGTGTCGGCCTGGAATGTGGGCGATATCCCGCGCATGAAGCTGCCGCCGTGCCACGCATTCTTCCAGTTCTATGTCGCCGGCGGGAAGCTGTCCTGCCAGCTCTACCAGCGCAGCGCCGACATTTTTCTCGGCGTGCCGTTCAACATCGCCTCGTACGCGCTGCTGACGCACCTGCTCGCGCAGCAGACCGATCTCGACGTCGGCGACTTCGTCTGGGTTGGCGGCGATTGCCACCTCTATCTCAATCACCTGGAGCAGGTCGAGACACAGCTCTCGCGTGCCCCGTACCCGCTACCGAAGCTTGTCATCCGGCGCCGCCCGCCGTCGCTATATGACTATCGCTATGAGGATTTCGAGCTGACTGGCTACCAGTCCCACCCGGCAATCCGGGCCGCCGTGGCCGTGTAGCCGACCAAACAGAGTTTTCCCAGGTATTGCGCGGCGGATTCCCATCCTCCCCGCGCCGGTGCCGGCGATATTGACCGGGCGCCGTCACGAGCGCAACGACAGTTCGATATCGCGTCGCCGCACCCTGAGCTGATCCGCCGCGGCACACACACCGGCGCCGTGCGCCGGTGCTTCTGGCACAGCGCCATCCATCCGGCCAACGCGTCCCTGCGTTGTCTGCCGCTTTCCAGCGCTAGTGACACGAGAACTCACCATCGGAGTCTTCCACGTCGGTAAATTGGCTGCGGACGCGACGCATCCGGAACACCGCTTTCTCCGTATTACGCGAGGCGGGAAGAGATCTTCCCGATCGAGCGACGGGGGAATGCCATGGATACGTCCTGACAAGACGGAGGCCGCCTTGCAAGCGGAGATAACGTGCCGACGGCGAAGCATCGCCGGACGCCACCGCGATCAAGTACAACGCAGAAGGAAATGGAAAATGAAACCTGTATCCAAACTAATCGTCCCCTTGCTGGCAGCGGTCGCGTTGGCATGGGGTATTACCGCCGAGTCGGCAAGTCATCGGGAAGCTCCGTTTATCGCCATGGATCCGGCGGCCGACAACACCGATGTGTACGCCTTTGTGAGCTACGATGCAGCCAACCTGGCGCGCGCCCCCGCCGACCGGCGCGTCACGTTTATCCTCAACGTGAATCCGGGCCAGGACCCGAGCGATGCGCCCAATTACTATAACTTCGACGACGACGTGCTGTACGCCGTCAACATTGACAACAACCGGGACGGTAACGCCGAGGACATTGTCTACGAGTTTCGCTTCAAGACCGAAAATCGGCCGATCGGTGGGCCCGGCGGATTGACGTCGCCCGTGCCTTATCTCGGCAATCCGCATATCACCGCGCTCGGAGGGCTGCTGCAGGGAATTACCGCGCTCGACGGTCCCGGATCGGAAGGACTGACGCGGCGCCAGACATACACCGTAACGGAGGTGCGCGGAAAGAACCGCACGGTATTGTTTGGCGGCAGGACCCTGATAGCGGTGCCGTCCAACGCCGGGCCGGCCACCATGCCCAGCTACGCGGCGCTGGCAGCGCAGGGGATCTATACCGATGCGGCTACCGGCATCCGCGTATTCGCCGGCCAGCGCGCCGAGACCTTCTACATCGATCTGGGCGCGGTGTTCGATACCTTGAATCTGCGCCGGTATCTGCCGCTGCTGACCGGACCGGGAGAGGACAGCGACAATGTCAATCCGTATGGCGTGAACCGCTTCAGTGGCGCCAACATCAGCACCATCGCTATCGAGGTGCCGATCACTCGCATCACCAGCGACGGAAAGCCTGCCGCTACATCGGCAAACCCCGTGATCGGCATGTACGCCAGCACCGCCCGACAGAAGGTGAGGGTGTTGCCGCAACCGGGCGCGGCAACACTCAACAACGGCCCATGGGTGCAGGTGTCGCGGATGGCGAACCCTCTGGTCAATGAGCTCATCATCAACACGCCGGCCAAGGATTCGTGGAACGCGGCGGAACCGGAGAATGAAGCGCAGTTCCAGGCGTTCTACACGAACCCGGTCATTGCTACGGCGTTGGAGCTGGTCTATGGCGTGCCGGTGGTGCCGATCAACGGTTCCCCGAAGTCCAACCGGACCGACCTAATGAGCATCCTGCTCAAGTACCCGGGCCAGGCACTGGCGGGTTCGAACTGCGGCGTCCCGTGCTCGGAACTGCTGCGGCTCGATTTGCGCGTCCCTCCGACGGCACCGGAGAACCAGAGCCGACTTGGCGCGGCGTTGAGCACCGATCCCGCGGGCTGGCCAAACGGTCGGCGTCCCAATGATGACGTCACCGACATTGCGATACGCGTGGTCGGCGGGACGAACTACATCGTGAACAAGGCCGGAGATGGCGTCAACTTCCTGGCCGGCGCGCCGGGTGTTGTGGGGGTCGATATCACGGCGAACGGTATCGCCAAGAACTTCCCATTCCTGCCCACGCCATACGACGGCAAGAACCGCCGCCACGTCGATTGCGATGAAACCGGGCCGGGCGCCAACCCGTGCGGGCCGCTAGTGCCCTGATGGGTTGCATACCGATAGGCTCTGGCTCGAAGGCCCGGACTCACCCGGGCCTTTTTTCCGCTCCATCGAGGGCAGAACTCCGCAGGACGCTGCCGTACCTGCTCGTCCAACGCGAAAGGGCTGTAGTGCCATACGCTGCAAAAAAAGCCCGCCGGGAGGAAGTGAGCGGGCAAGGGGGATTCCGATGGTCGGAGCACTACCCTGCTCCGAGAGGGTCAGGCGTTCCGGGCCTTTCAACCCGAGGCCGCCTGCGGCCGGCTACCGATTAATCCTGTGCTTCGCTCAATAATGCCTGTACTGCCTAGACGACACTTCGGGCCGCGTTCACCCGCTCGGCCAACTCTTCAAGCGCCACCTGTTGCGACGGCGACAAGGTCTGGGCGGAATCGCCGCCATGGCGTTCGCCGGCCAGCTCGCGCTCGCTCTGCCAATAAGCAGAAAATTCCGGGGAGAACGTATCCATGTCGCTACCTCATGCTCCGTTGTTCGTTCGTTTTTGCCCTTACGTCCACTTGAACGGTGTAAAGCAAACCACGTGCCATGTTTTATGTAACGATCGCAATCAACAGTTTGCACGTCCGATAACGCGCGAACGTTGACGACGGTTGGCAGAAATTGCCGCGCAAGCCTAGACGCTGTCGTATTTCAACGACACTGGTAATGGTCCAAGGCCCAACGCGTTGATTTCTAGGACTTAATTCTGTCGTTGAATGACGACAGCATTGACGCAAACGCAACAAACCGGCAGGCGGAGGCGCGAATGCTGATACCGGTGATTGCTTCGTGAGCTGGCGCGGGCGAGTGTCCGCGTGAGGCTAAGGCTTGGCGTCCTTGAACATCGCCGGTTCGAGGCGGTGACGTTGCAGCAGTTTGTAGAATTCAGTTCGGTTACGCTTGGCCAGCGTCGCCGCCTGGGTTACGTTGCCGCCGGTGATTTTAAGCAACCGTACGAGGTAGTCGCGCTCGAACTGCTTGCGCGCTTCTTCGAATGGCGCGAGCACCCCGGCGTCCTCGCGCAGCGCGCCCTGCACCAGCGTCGCCGGGATAACACTGGTGGTCGTGAGCGCCAACGCCTGCTCGAGCAAATTGAGCAGTTGCCGGACATTGCCGGGCCAGGGCGCTGCGATGAGGACCGCCATGGCGTCGGGAGCGAGCGAAGGCACCGGCTTCTTGTACCTCTCAGCGAGCTTGCGCAGAAAGTGCGTCGCCAGCAGCGGAATGTCTTCACGCCTCTCGGACAGCGGCGGCAGCTTCAGCGACACGACATTGAGGCGGTAATAAAGATCCTCGCGGAAGTGCCCCGCCGCCTTTTGCGCGTCGAGATCGCGATGCGTCGCCGAGATCACGCGAACGTCGATGGGCACCGACTGCGTCGCGCCCACCGGTCGCACTTCGTCCTCCTGGAGAACACGCAGCAACTTGACTTGCAACGCGAGCGGCATGTCGCCGATCTCGTCCAAGAATATCGTGCCGCCATCCGCGGCGAGGAAGAGCCCTTTGTGCGCCTGCACCGCGCCGCTGAACGCGCCGCGCGCGTGGCCGAAGAGTTCCGACTCGAGCAGAGGTTCGGGAATGGCGCTGCAATTGACGCCCACGAAGGGTCGCGTACCGCGGCGGCTGGCACGGTGAATCGCGTGCGCCAGGAGCTCTTTGCCGGTTCCCGACTCGCCGAAGATGAGCACGCTCGCGTCGGAATCGGCAACGAGCCTTGCCTGTCGCAACAGGTCCTCCATCCGCGGGCTGCGGGTGATGATGCCCGCGCGCCATTCGCCGCTCGCTTGCCGCGTCGGTTCGGCGGAGTCACCGGTCAGTCGCACCGCATTCGCGACTTTCTGCAGCAGCTCCTGGCTGTCGAACGGCTTGGTCAGGAAGGCGAATACGCCGCGCTGCGTTGCCGACACGGCGTCGGGAATCGTCCCGTGTGCGGTCAGGATGATGACCGGCAACGCCGGATGCTGGCGATGGATCGCGTCGAACAGCTGCAGCCCGTCGATCCCCGGCATCCGCATATCGGTGATGACCGCCGCTGGTCTCGCGATTGCGAGCGCCGCGAGCGCCGTCTCGCCGCTGTCGGCGGTGCGCACGCGATACCCCGCCGAGGTCAGCCGCAGGCTGATCAGCTTGAGCAGGTCAGGATCGTCGTCGACCAGCAGGATATCGGCGGACTGTGCCATGGTTCTCTCTATCGGCCCGTGCCGCCGCCGCCGCCACCGCCGCCGCCACCGGCGTTGCGGCTGCGCTCGAGCAAGAGGCTGCGTTCGACCGCGCGCAACGCGTCGAGCTTCTCCTGCGCCACGGCGGTCTTCCTTTGCTCCTCGCGCACGCTGCGCGCACGCTCGGTGATTTGGGCGTAGAGCAAAGAAGCGATCTGTTTCATCGGCGACGCGTTCCCGCTCCTGCCGACAATCGGTTCGAGCAGGGACAGGGCGCGGGCGTCGTCCGGCGGACCCGCGGTGGGTAGCGTAAGGAGCATGGCGACGCGGATTCGGTTCGCGTCGCTACGGCTGCGGGTCAGCGCCAAGTTGGCTGCAGCGAGCTCGCGCCTGAGATCCTCGCCCGCTTCCACCGCGTAGCGTTGCAGATCGACGAGGAGCGCGAGTGCCTGTTGTTCTTCCTCGTTGATCTGCGGTGCGGCTGCTTGCTGCGGTGCAATTGCTTGCTGCTGCACCGGCGCTGGCGGCGACTGGACGATCACGATCTGCGGCACGGGAACGGGCGTCACCGGCAGCGGGTCCGGCGTGACCTGTACGACCGGCGTTGGTGCGGCCGGGGCCGGGGCCGGCGCTGGCGGCGGCGCCGCGCATGCGGCGAGCAAGGCGAGTCCGAATAGGCCGCCGACGCTGCAGCCGCGCCGGCGGCTCAACGTTCCTCCTCCATTGAAATCTGCGCGGCCGTTCGCGCCGCGGGCTGGTCCATGGCCGCGAGGGGGAGCCAGAGGCGAAAGTGTGCGCCCCGCTTGCCGTCGGCCCGGTCCAGTACCTCGATCCTTCCACCGTGGGCGAGCGCGTACTCGCTGGCGATCGCGAGTCCCAGCCCCGAGCCCTTGATGCGCCCTTCCGCCGCGGGCTTGCCCTGGTAGAAAGACTCGAAGATTCGCGGCCGATCCTCCGGGTCGACGCCGGGCCCCTGATCGATGACGTCGAGAACCGCATGGCTGCCCTCGGTGTCGAGCTCGAGCGAGATGAGCCCCGAGCGCGGCGAATACTTGATCGCGTTGGACAACAGATTGTCCACGATGGCGCGGATTTTCTCGGCGTCGCCGACGACCACCGACGGTTTGACTTTGGTGTCGAAGGTGATCATGCGCGAGAGCGCCGCGAGCTTGTGCTCCCGGACCACGCGGCGGATCACGTCGGCAAGCGCCACCGGCCCCAGGGTCTGGGGCTCGATGTTGCGCGTCTGGTGATACGTGAGCAGGTCCTCGATCAGTTTCTGCAACTGCAGCGTGTTCTCGCGCACGATGCGCACGATTTCCTGCTGTGCCGGCGACAGCTCGCCGCCGACACGGTCGCGCAGCAGCTCCGCGCCTTCGCGCACCGCGGTGAGCGGCGTCTTGAGCTCATGCGACACATGCCGCAGGAAGCGCGTTTGCTGCTCCTCGAGCTCGTGCAGCCGCGCGCGGAGCCACTCGAGCCGCTGGCCGAGGTAGCGCATATCCTGCGGGCCGTTGACTTCGATGGCATGGGTAAAATCCGCGCTACCCATTTGCCGGATCGCCAAGTCGAGTTGACGGATCGGCCGCGCGATCAACACGGCGAACCCGATCGCGAGCACCAGCGCGATCGCCCCCGCCGCCAGCGCGAGATAACCCCAGGTCTTACGCCCCTCTGCCGCGGTTTCCTGCAGCCTTTCGATCTCGCGCTCGGTCAGGCCGTTGCTGGCGGTCAGCATCGCCTGCGCGCTCGCAGACAGATCCGCGTAGCCTTCCGCCAGCGCGGTGCTTGTGCTCGGCTGCCGATGCGGCAGCTTGAGCAGGACAAAAAGCCTGCTCTCGGTGTCGGTCAGTTTGCCGAGTTGGGTCAGTTGCGCGCCTTCCAGCGGCAGCTGCTGCAACTGCTGCGTGGTCTGGTGAAAATCCTGGCGCAGACGTGCGTAATCGTCGACCAGTTGCGGATCGTCGAGAATGAGATGCTGGCGGACGAGTCGCTCCAGCGTCGTTGCCTGCTCGTAGAGCTGCCGGCTCGCGCGCCCCGCCTGCGCTGCCTGCAGGACCGCCTGCTGGCTCTGCGTCCCGAGGCGATCGAGGCTGACGATCAACTCGACCAGCGCGTAGAGCAGCGGGAGGCTGACGAGCAGGAAGCCGAGCAGGATGAACTTGAGGAAGGAACGGGGGTAGTACACGAGTGATTTCGGGCGACCGCTATAATCATTCCGGTCAAACGATGCCCGGGCTTGAGAGCGACGCGTGCACGATACACCACCCCCCGCCGCCTCGCCAAGCGCGCGGGAGCCTTCCCGCACACATCGTATCGCGGTGATCGCCGCAGTCGCGCGAAACGGCATTATCGGTGTCAAGAATCGGCTGCCGTGGCGACTGCCCGAAGACATGCGACGCTTTCGCGCACTGACGACCGGGCACGCCGTTGTCATGGGACGGCGCACCTGGGAATCGATCGGCAAGCCGCTTCCCGGACGGCAGAACATCATCGTCACGCACCGGATGCCGCGGTCGACGCCGGGCGTCGAGTTCGCCGCATCGCTCGACGAAGCGCTCGCGCGTGTGAGGCTTCCCGATCCTGTGTTCATCATCGGTGGCGAGACGCTCTACCGCGAGGCGCTGCCGCGGGCGGATCTGCTGTATTTGACCGAGATCGATCGCGACTTCGGCGGCGACGCACGATTTCCCGACTTCGATCGCACGCGCTGGCGCGAATCGGCGCGCGATGACCGCACAGCCCTGGACGAGCGCGACGCCTTCACCTACCATTTCGTCGTGTACGAGCGGACCGACCGCTGACACCATCGAAACGTCTCCGCCGCTTTTACGTCGAGGGAGCTCTGGCATGTCCGAAGAATTTGAAGTACCTGGTCCGCACGAGCACGAGGTCGAGCATCGGGCGCAACACGACCCGTTCGCCGGCCGCATCGCGGTCATGACAGCGATCTTCGCGACGATCGGTGCGCTCTTCGGCTACATGGCCGGCGCAACGCAGAACGAGGCCTTGCTGTTCAAGAACGAAGCCGCGATCCGCAAGACCGAAGCCTCGGACCAGTGGAATTTCTATCAGGCGAAGAGCAGCAAGCAGAACCTCGCCGAGCTCGGCGCGACGCTGGCCACCGGCGAGCAGCAGGCGAGATATCTGAAGGAGGTCGAGCGCTACAAGAAGGAAAAAGAGGAGATCATGCCCGAGGCGAAGAAACTCGAGCAGCAGTCCAAGGAGGCGGAGGAAAAGAGCGAAGCGTCAATGCACGTCCATCACCGCTGGGCGCAGGCGCTGACGCTGATCCAGATCTCGATCGCGCTCGCCGCAATCACCATTCTCACCCGCAACAAAGGGCTCCAATACGTGGCCTATGGCGCTGCCGGCGTGGCGTTCGCTATCGGTGCGTTGGCGATGGCACACGTGTAGCCCGGGCTGACCCCGGACTTGATCCGGGGGATGCCCGGGGGATCAGCCCTGCGAATCCCGCGGCCTGCGATTGGGTCGCATCACTCCCTTAAGTCAAACCAGATTGCGCAGCTCGCGCAACGCGACCGAGAGCATCGCCGCATCGATCGCCGACGTCGCGCGAAGCTCGCCGAAGAGCTGTACCGCGCGGTCGACGCTGCGCCGGTTCCGATCCTCCCACGCGGCGACGAGCTTTGCCGGCGCACCGCTGTCCGCGCCGCTGCAGAGCACTTCGGCGGTAATCGTGCGCTGGAGGCTGGACAGGTCGTCCTGCATCGCCCCTTTCGCCAGCATCTGCCAGTGCGCGTCGCCCGGCAGCGCCGCGATCTTCTCGCGCAGCCACGGCAGCCCGAATCGGGTCGCGAGCGCGAAGTAGAGCTCCGCGATCGTTTCCACCGGCCGCTTGGCAGTACCCGCGACCTCGACGATATCGAGCGCCGCGTAGAGCGTGTCGAACGCAACCACGCGCGTCGCCAGAGGCTGCGGCACGCCTTTGGCAACGTACGCGGCAACCGCAGCGTCGATTCGCACGCGCTCGCCCGGGTCGAGCAGTTGCGGCAACCGCGTCGCCAGGGCAGCAACCTGCGGCGTGAAGTGCGCGATCGTCGCCGCCATGTCCTCGGCGAGCCGGCGCGAGCGCAGGAACCACGTCGTGCCGCGGCCGATCAGGCGGCTTGTGTCGAGCAGCATCGCCGACTGCACGGCATCGTCGACCTCGTTGTCCAACGCCTCGATCGCCTTCCACAGGTCGACGAAGCCGAAGATTTCGCGATTGAGCAGATACGCGCGAACGATTTCGTACGGTTTGGCGCCGGTCGTCTCGAGCAGCTGGTGCACGAAGGTGCTGCCGACGCGGTTCACCATGCTGTTGTCGACGTAGGTGGCGATGATCTCGCGCTTCAGCGGGTGGCGCGGCATGTATGTCGCATGGCGCTCGCGCAGCGCTTTCGGAAAGTAACGCGCGAGCGCCGTCGCGACCCACGCGTCGTCGGGTAACGTCGAGGCGAGGAGCTCGTCGTACAGCCAGATCTTGCTGTACGCGAGCAGCACCGCCCGTTCGGGGCTGGTGAGGCCGACACCTTTGGCGCGACGCTCGGAGATCTCTTCGTCGGTCGGCAGGAACTCCAACGCTCGATTGAGCCGCCCCGTTTTC
>Ga0075425_100006470_pt1 | contig 12284 bp, 10 predicted proteins | sample SoiMethybrSBSTD4_FD_75300 | JGI IMG/M metagenome (GOLD analysis project Ga0075425, IMG submission 75300) | Bulk soil microbial communities from a Populus tree surrounding site in Tennessee, USA - Soil MetaG P. TD hybrid SBSTD4 | ecosystem: Environmental > Terrestrial > Soil > Tree plantation...
GTGACCGGCCCGCGCGAGCGCCATCGCTTCTCGTCGACGCGGCGCGAGTGCGACACGTCCTCGAGGAAGATTTTCTCGAGGCGCCCTGCCATCCCGCTGTCGTAGAGCGCCACGTTCAGCTCCTCGTTGAGGGCGAACGAGCGGTTGTCGACGTTGGCGCTGCCCACCGTGGCCCAGACACCGTCCACCGCCATGGTCTTGGCGTGGAGCAGGCCCGGCTGATATTCGTAGATCTCCGCGCCCGCCTCGAGGAGCTTCCCGAAGCCAGCGCGGCTCGCCTGGCGCACGATGTTGTTGTCGATCGCGCCCGGCAGCAACAGCACCACCCGCACCCCGCGGCCGCGCGCCTCGATGAGGCTTTTCGCCATCCGGTCGTCGGGGAGGAAGTAAGGATTGGTGAGGAAGATGTTCCGGCGCGCGGACGAGATCGCGAGCAGGTACATGTTGTACATCGCGACGCTGCCGTTGGCCGGCGAGCTGCGCACCACCTGCGCCACCACCGACCCGCGTGCCGGCTGGGGCGCGAAGAAGGCGTCGCCGCCCAGCATCTCCCCGGTAGCCTCCAGCCAGTTCTCGGCGAAGGCGCCCTGGAGATCGTTCACCGCGGGGCCCTCCACGCGAATATCGGTCTCGCGCCACTGCCCCTTCTGCCGTCCGTCACCCATCCACTTCGAGCTGGCGCCGGAGCCGCCGGTGAAGCCGGTGCGCGCGTCCACCACGAGGATACGGCGGTGGTTGCGGTTGTTGGCGTTGTCGGCTGTCCACGGGGTCAGCGGCCGGAAACGGGCCACGTAGCAGCCGGACTGCTCGAGCTCCTGAACGAGCTCCGGCGGCATCTTCAAGCTGCCGAAGGCGTCGAGGAGCACGCGGGCGCGAATGCCCGCGCGGCAGCGCTCGCTGATCGCCTTGACGATCTGCACCGCGGGCCGGCCGTCCTCGTAGAAGTACTGCGCGTAGGTGACGGACTTGCGGGCGGCGTGGATTGCCGCCACCTGCGCCGGGAAGATCTGATCGCCGTTGAGGAGCACCTCCACGCGGTTGCCCGCGGTGAGCGAGGCGTTGGTGTACGCCTCCATCGTCGTGGCGAACGCAGGATCGCTCATCGCCATCTGGGGAACCACGAGCGGAGGCCGGACGTGCGCGCATGCCGTGAGGATCACCAGCACCGTGCATGCCGACGCCGCGACCGATCGCAGGAGTCGGTTCATGGCCAGTCTCACGGCAGGATTCGTGCCAGCACGGAGGGATGCGGCCGAAAGTTGCGTGTCATCTTTCGTGCTGGGCTGACGCGTTCCTCTGCGCGTCTGGGCTGCTCAGGGTCAGGACTACCGGAAGTGGAACGATTTGACCCAGGGGCTCGCCGCGCGCGCGCCCCGGGTCGTCGGCCGTGGTCTCACGGCCCTGCTCCTGTGATTCCGGCCGTTTCTCGGCGGCGCGCCCCGCGACATCCGGCTGGCATACGGCTTGCCCTTCTCCTGGGCGAGACGATTCTCACCCTCATCGAGGAGATTCAGGAGACACAGTCATGCGCATCGCCATTGGACATCTGAGGGCCCTGTCCCTGGTCCTGCTCGCCGCGCTCATGATCTCCGCGTGCTCGTCGAGTGCCGGCACCGTCGGCAGGACGACGGGCGAGAAGATCGACGACGCGACCATCACCGCCGAGGTCAAGTCCAAGCTCGCCGCCGAGAAGATCTCGACCCTGACCAAGGTCGACGTCAACACGACGCTCCGCACCGTGTATCTGAATGGTGTGGTGGAGAGCGAGGAGTTGAAGCAGCGGGCCGGCACGATCGCCGCCAGCGTCCGCGGCGTGAACGCCGTCATCAATAACCTGTCCGTCAAGGTCACCGGGTGAACGCCATGAAGACACTGGGAACTCTCGCGGCATTCGTGGCCGCGCTCACGCTCGGCGCCGCCTGCGCGGCGCCCGTCTCGAGCCCGTCGCCGTCCTCCGGCGGCGGCAGCAGTGCCCCCCCGACCGCGAAGGCGCCCGCGGCTACCGCGAAGATCGATCCCGCCCAGGCCGAGCGGCTCAAGCGGGTGATGGTGCCGCTCATCCAGGCCGCTGACCACAAGCGGCCCCTCAGCGAGATCAGGGTCGGGATCGTGGCCGACGATCACATCAACGCGGGCAGCGCCGGCGGAGGACAATACATCGTGACGACGGGGCTCCTGAGCAAGGCCAACGATCAGCAGCTGGCCGGCGTGCTCGCCCACGAGGTGGCGCACGACGACCTGGGTCATGTGGCGAAGGCGCAGCGCCTGGAGACGGGCCTCGCCATCGGCACGGTGATCCTCGACCAGATCTTCCCGGGCTCGGGCGCCATCGCACCAGTCGCGGGCACGCTGATCTCCCGCGCGTACGGGCGGAACGAGGAGTATCAGGCCGACGCGCACGGCGCCGAGCTGCTCAAGCGCGCCGGCTATTCGCCCAAGGTCATGGAGGAGACGCTGACGTGGCTCCTCAACACCGAGGGGACCGGCGGCGGCGGCTTCTTCGCCACGCATCCGGCGACCGACGATCGCATCGCGGCCCTGCGCCGCAACAGCCAATAGTCACGGCGATGCCGTCCGCGGCACAACGCGTCCAGGCGGAAGGGATCGTGAGCATCGCGCTCTTCATGCTCCTCGCCGCGGTGGTGACCCCGGAGCCGACGCCTCACGGCGTCGGTCTCCGGGGGGTGCCCCGTCGCAGCGCCCCGCGGGCCGAGGTGCTGCGTCCGGTGCACACGCGGCAGGCGGAGGCCGCCGTCTGCCGGAGCCCGCGCGGGCACGCCGCCGCGCCCGACGCGGTTCCCGAGTGCACCGCGACCGCGGCTCTCGCGCGGCCACAACTCCGGTGAAGGGGCGCGCGGTGCGCGTGGGCGGCGCGGCCCGGTTGACCCGTCCTCGCGTCGTGGCGGAACGCCCACGGGGCGAGCCGCTGCAGGCGCTGTATCGCTTCATCGTCTTCGCGGGCATCACGCTGGGGGTGGCGTGTCTCTACTGGGCGCGCATCGTGCTCATCCCGATCGCGCTGGCCATGCTGGGGACATTCCTGCTGAGCCCCTTGGTCTCGCAGGTGCAGCGCACCCGACTGCCCCGCATTCCCGCGGTGATCCTGGTCGTGACGCTCGCTCTCGCCCTCGCGACCGGGCTAGGCTGGGCACTCCTGAGCCAGGTCACGAGCTTCGCCGATGATCTGCCGAAGTACCGCCAGACCATCACCCGCAAGATCAACGACCTGCAGAAGATGCGGCACGGGGGCACCTTCGAGCAGGTCGAGAACACCGCCAAGGACGTGCTCAAGCAGATCGACAAGGGGGGCCCCCAGGGCGAGAAGCCCGTGCCCGTCGTCGTCTCCCAGCCGAGCCCCCTCTGGCAGATCCCCAACGTGGTGCACCCGCTGACCACGGCGTTCATGGTGCTCGTCCTCGTCATCTTCATGCTCATCCAGCAGCGCGAGCTGATCGGGCGTATCATCCGCCTCTTCGGCTACGAGCGCATGGCGGCCACCACGCGCCTGCTCGACGAGGCGGGCACCCGCATCAGCCGCTACCTGCTGACGCAGTCGATCATCAATGGATCGTTCGGGCTGGGCATCGGGATCGGGCTCGCGGTGATCGGCCTGCCCTTCGCGCTGGCGCTCGGCTCGCTCGCCGCCGTCCTGCGCTTCCTTCCCTACGTAGGTCCCTGGCTCGCCGCCCTCGTCCCCCTCGTCCTGAGCCTCGCGGTGTTCGACGGCTGGACCCGGCCCCTGCTGATCCTCGGCCTCTTCGTCGTCACCGAGCTCACGGTGGCGTTCGTGATCGAGCCCCTGCTCTACGGCCGGAGCGCGGGCGTGTCCGCCATCGCCCTGCTCGTGGGCGCCGCGTTCTGGACCTGGCTGTGGGGCCCGATCGGGCTCGCCCTCGCCACCCCCCTCACGGTGTGCCTGGTCGTCGGTGCCCGCGCTGTCGCGGGGCTCGAGTTCATCGAGGTGCTGATGAGCGACGACCCTCCGGTCGAGCCCTGCCTCACCTTCTATCAGCGACTGCTCGCGGGCGATGCGCGCGAGGCGGCGGCGGTGATCGCCGAGACCGCGCATCGCGTGTCCCTCGAGGAGGTATTCGACGCCATCGTCGCACCCGCCATCGCGCGGGCGCGCCTCGATCGCGAGAGCGACCAGCTCACGCGCGAGGAGTACGCGCACATGCTCGAGATGATCCGCGAGCTGATCGAGGAGGCGCCGCTCGGGAAGTCGGAAGAAGAGGCCGCCGCCGATGCGCCCACCCCGGTCCTCACCCAGATCGCCGGCTGCGCGGCGCGGGACGAGGCGGACGGACTCGGCCTCCTCATGCTCGGCCGGCTGCTCGCTCGCGACGGCTGCGCGCTGCACATCGCGCCCGCCGGCGGCCTCGTCGGCGAGGCGCTGGCGGCGGTGGACGCGGCGCCGCCGGCCCTGGTCTGTGTCGCCGCGGTGGGGAACGGCGGCCGGCGGCGGATGCGACACCTCGTGAAGCGGCTGCGCCAGTCGCAGCCGGACACGCCGATCCTCGCCGGGCGGTGGGGCGCCGGCAACACCGCGGACACGCGGGCGGATCTCGCGACGACGGGCGCCGACGACGTGGCTATCTCTCTGGCGGAAGCGCGCACCGAGATCCTCCGCCTTCTGCCCCCCGACGATATCAAGCCCGCCACCCCCTACGCGGTCGCGCGGGCCGGCACGGAGGTTCCGTCATGATCAGCCTCGGCTACAAGCTCTCGAGCGAGGAGCACGGCCCCGTCGATCTCGTTCGCTACGCCCAGATGGCGCAGGACGCGGGGTTCCGCTTCGCTCTCATCTCGGATCACTACCATCCCTGGATCGACCGCCAGGGCCAGAGCCCCTTCGTGTGGAGCGTGATCGGGGCGATCGCCCAGGCGACCCAGCGTCTGGTCGTGGGCACCGCGGTCACCTGCCCGACCATGCGCATCCATCCCGCGATCATCGCCCAGGCCGCGGCGACCAGCGCCGCGCTCATGCCCGGGCGCTTCTTCCTGGGAGTGGGCACCGGGGAAAACCTCAACGAGCACGTGGTCGGCGAGGGCTGGCCCGAGACGGAGATCCGCCAGGAGCGGCTGGAAGAGGCGATCGAGGTGATCCGCCTCCTCTGGAAGGGCGGGAACCAGAGCCATCACGGCCGCTACTTCACGGTGGAGAACGCGCGGCTCTACACCCTGCCCGACTCGCCGCCGCCACTCTACGTCGCCGTCGGTGGGCCGAAGAGCGCCGATCTCGCCGGGCGCCTCGGCGACGGCATGATCGGCACCGATCCCGAGGCCTCGACGGTCGCGGCATTCGACCGCGCGGGCGGCTCGGGCAAGCCGCACTACGGCGAGATGACGGTGTGCTGGGCCAAGGACGAGAGCCAGGCGCGGAAGATCGCGAAGGAGCACTGGCCGACCTCGGCCATGGAGAGCAATCTCTCCTGGGAGCTGCCGCTGCCCGAGCACTTCGAGGCGGTTGCCGAGTTGGTGACCGAGGAGCAGATGGCCGAGTCCATCACCTGCGGGCCGGATCCCGAGCGCCACCTCGACGCCATCCGCAAGTATGCCCGCGCGGGCTACGACCACATCTGCGTGCATCAGGTGGGGCGGGACCAGAAGGGCTTCTTCGAGTTCTACGGGGAGGAGATCCTGCCCGCGCTGAAGTCCATCAACACATCGGGGCGCAGCGACCGCAAGAAGGCGCGCGCGCGAAAGGGCCGCTCGAAGTAGCGGCGTGCGGGGCCGGTCATGGCGATTCTCCAGGCGATCTTCGCGTTCCTGGCTCGGTCCGTGGGCAAGATCTTCTCCGCCCTGTTCGACTGGGCGGTGGTGGCGCTGTTCGGCCGCGTGAGCGGCGTCCGGAAAACCGTGCTCTCGGTGGTGATGGCGGCCGCGGCCGCCTGGCCGGTGCTACTCCTCGGCGTCGCGTTCCCGCGCCTCGCCGTGCTCGTCCTCGGCTTCATCCCCCTTTCCCGCAGCGTGCCGAGCGGCGTGGTCCGGTTGGCCTGGCTCGCGCTCGTGTTGCTGGTGCCCATCGGCGTCGGGATCGCGGTGCGCCTGCAGGGCGCCTCGAAGGACGGCCGGCCCCCATCGACGCTCAAGAGCCTCCTGCGCGGATTCCCCATCACCCTTGGTCTCGCCTGCGCCTTCGCGGTGCTGCTCGTCACCGTGCCGGTGCTGCGCGTCGTCTCCGCGATTCGCGGCCGGCGCGACGTGCACGTGCCACTGGTGACGACACCCGAGAGCTATGGCGCCGCGGCCAGCCTCGTCCTGGGAGCGCTGCGCCGCCACGGCTTCGACGTCGCGCCCGCGCCCGCTCCCTGGTGGATGGCGCTGCCGTCGCACATCCTGCTTCGTCTCGGGCGGGGCGCGTTCGAGGGCTACGTGCTGGAGAAGACCGCCTACTTCCGGAACGACGCGCTGGAGGCGGCGCTCTACCCGAACGCCCTGCTCCTGCGCGGCACCGAGACGGACACCGCGCGGGCCCACGCGCTCACCGTGGAGACGGTCACCGGCCATCCCGACATGTTCCAGACCACCTCGCCGGGCGCGCAGGAGCTCGAGCGGCAGGTCCAGCGGGTCTGGGCCACGCTGAGGGTCGACCCCCGCGCCCATGTCGAGTCGCGGGCCCTCCTCGGGCGTCTCGACGAGATCGCCGCGGACATGGCGCGGCAGCCGCTTCCCTACGACGACTGGCAAGTCATCTATCGCGAGATCCTGCAGCTCGAGCGCGCGCTGCGGGGCGAGCGTCAAATCCTGGAGGCTACCGTGCCGAACGCCCCCGTACGTCGTCCCCCGCCGCCGCGCAAAGCATGGATCGGCAATCCCCGTCTGCTCTCCACGCCCCAGCTCGTGAAGCGCATCGCGGAGACTGGCTCACTCCTGGTCGAGAAGGAGGTGGAGCTGGCGCGAGAGGAGCTCAAAGCGGACGTGAAGGCCGAGCTGGGGGGCGCCGCGTTGCTGGGGGTGGCCCTCGTCGCCGCCCTCATCGGCGCGATCCTGCTGGTGGTCGCGGGGGTCTTCGTCCTCGCCTGGTGGATACCCGCGTGGGTCGCCGCCCTGGGCGTGGCCGCGCTCGCGCTGGCCGTGGCGGGAGGGCTGGGCTTCCTGGGCTGGGGTCGGGTCGCGCGCCGACCGCTCGCGCTGACCATCAAGACCGTGATGGAGGACTGGCAATGGGTGAAGGAACGCATGGCGTAGTGGAAGCGCACGTCGAGCATCGCGGAACCACGCGAGCGGTTGAGACCGACGGGACGGGCGGCGAGCGGGTGAACGCGCTCGGGCGCGAGATCACGGAGGTGCGGGAGCGCCTCGACACGCTCGTGGACGAGCTTGATCGGCGGCGCCACGCCGCCCTCGACTGGCGTGGCCAGCTCCGCCGTCACGCCCTCGGGCTCGCCATGACCGCCCTCGGTCTGGCGGCGCTGGTGGGCGCCGGCCTCGCCCTCCGCGCGGGACCCTTCAGCGCCAGCCGGACGCGACGCAGATTCCGGCGGGGCTGAACAGCTCGACGACGGGGGGCGGCGGAGGCGACGGAGGCACGGGCGGCTCCGGCGGACCCGGCGGCGGGGGCGGCTGAGGCGGTGGAGGCGGGCGGCGCTCCCGGCGTGCCCTCGGGTCGGTGAAGGCCTTCCTCTCCATGCCCGCCCGTATTGCAAGGCGCGCGCCGTCGGTCCGGCTCTACGCGTAAGTGAGCGTCAGCGCGCGCACCCGGTGCGTACCGGCCCCTCATCGTGCCTGGCTCTGAAGCGTCCGACCCGGAAAGACTTACCCCTTCCGAGCGGTTTCGTCCTGCCGTCCTTATACGTCACGAGGCAAGCTGTGAAATGTTCGTCGGTTACGTGTCCGGTCACGTCGGCATCAGAGTTGCGTAGGGCTCCAACGATGCCTCGCGCTCGCCTCGTGATCACCTCATGCGTCGTCCTGGGCGTGCTCGCCATCTCGCTCGTTGCCGCGGCAATGTGGGCGTGGTTCGCCTATCCCCTGCCAACGGGACGGCCGGCACACACGGCACGCGCCCAGCTCCTCGTGGACGGCCAAGAGCTCGCGATGGTCGCGGTGTCCGGCGAATCGCCGGGGGCCGGGGGCGGCGCGGGGGACGGCGCGGCGCCGATCCAGGAATGGATGCCGCTGTCGCACATTCCCACGCTGGTCAGGGCGGCCGTGATCGCTGCCGAGGATCAGCGCTTCATGCGCCACGTGGGCGTCGATCTGCTCGCGATCGCCCACGCGCTGGTGAGCCGGAACGGCGAATCCCCGTCTCTCCGCGGGGCCAGCACCATCACGCAGCAGCTCGCACGCAGCCTCTTCCTCACGCGCGAGCGCACCTGGTGGCGCAAGGCGCGGGAGGCGGCCATCGCGCTCTGGCTCGAGCGCCGCTACACCAAGGCCGACATCCTCGAGGCGTACCTCAATACCGTCTACCTCGGCCAGGTGGGCAGCGCCCCCGTGCTGGGCGTGGCCGCTGGGGCGCACTATCACTTCGGCAAGGACCTGAGCGCCTTGACCTACGACGAGGCGGCGGTGCTGGCCACCGCCATCCGCGCGCCCAGCCGGGCGTTCACGGAGGTCCCGTGGCGCCTCCGGGCGCGGCGCGACGTGGTGCTGCATGCCATGGCCGCCGACGGTGTCCTGTCCGAGCCGGCGCTCGGCACCGCCCTCGCCGCCCCCGTGCGCCTCACCGGGCCCCCGCGCAGCCGGGCTCCGTGGTTCGTCGAGCTCGCGCGTGAAGAGGCGGCCCGGCGGGTGCTGCCGGACGGCGCCCCGGCCGGGTCGAGCCCTAGGCGCATCGCCACGACCCTGGACCGCGGGCTCACGCGCGTCGCCGAGGTGGGGATGCGCCGGGAGCTCACGCAGGCGGAACGCGCACGGAAGCTGCCCGCGGGAACGCTTCAGGCCGCGGTGGTCGCCATGGAGCCACGAAGCGGGCACATCCGTGTGCTGGTGGGCGGCCGCGACGATCGCGACGGCGGCTTCAACCGCGCCCTTCGCGCCCGGCGCCAGCCCGGGTCCCTCTTCAAGCCGTTCGTGTACCTGGCCGCTTTCGAGGGGACGAGGGGCGCGGGAGGGCTGACGCCCGTGTCCCCAGTGGACGACGAGCCGCTCGCGGTGTGGTCGGCGGGGCGCGAGTGGACACCGCAGAATCTCGATCACCGCTTCCGCGGGGTGGTCACCGTGCGCCAGGCGCTCGAGGCCTCGCTCAACGTGCCCGCCGCGCGCGTGGCCCAGGAGATCGGCCCCGGGCGCGTCGTGCGTCTGGCGCGCGCCTTCGGCATCGAGAGCCCCCTCGCCGCCGTGCCCTCGATCGCGCTGGGGACCTCGGAGGCCACGGTGCTCGAGATGACGGCGGCCTTCGCGGCATTGGCGAACGGCGGCTACCGCGTGCGCCCGACCACCATCGACGACGCGGCGACCGCCGCGGCTCTCCGGCCGATCCCGCCCCCGGTCCGGGTGGTCTCCCCCGAATCCGCCTTCATCGTCACCCACCTGCTGCGCGGCGTGATGAGCCGCGGCACCGGCGCCGCCAGCGCGCGGTGGGGTCTGCAGAGCGTGACTGCCGGCAAGACCGGCACGTCGGACGGCCTCCGTGACGCATGGCTCGTCGGCTACACGCCCGATCTCGTGGTGGGGGTGTGGGTCGGCGCGGACGATGCGCGGCCCATCGGTCTCACCGGCTCGGAGATCGCCCTGCCGATCTGGGCCACCGTGATGCAGGCGGCGGTGCGTCGCGCCCCGCCGCGCCCGTTCGTGCCGCCCGACGGGGTCGTGATGGCCCCGGTGGACGCGAGCGGCCGTCGGGTCTGCGGCGGGGGCTCCGCGATCATCGAAGCGTTTCGAGCCGGCAGCGAGCCGCCACCGTGTGACGAGGGTTTGGTCGCTGTCGTGGCACCTTCCGGGGCGCCCGCCCGTCCAACCATCAACGCCGCCGATCGACCGGAGGTGGGGAGATGACCAAGGTTACCGGAGTCTCGAAGCGAGCCCAGCGCCGCGCGCGCCGGATGCTCTTCCGAGCGGACCGGCCGCGCCGGATCGATCGCTACATCAATTTCTTCGGCCAGCCCGGGGAGACCCTATCTCCCGCGCTCGCCCTCAGACGGCAGGTGTACCGCCAGGCCTCATGAACCGTTGTAGCGGCGCAGCTTGTTGTGGAGGGTCTTGAGGCTGATGCCCAGGCTCTCGGCGGCCCGGGTCTTGTTGTTGCCGAGGGCGGCGAGCGTCTTGAGGATGAGGATGCGCTCGGACTCGTCGAGCGTGATCCCGACGGGCTGGTCGCTCGCGGCCTCCGGCCCGGCGCCAGCGCTGGTGGGGGCGGGCGCGGGCACCGGCAGCGGTCGCTGCCCGCCCAAGGAGAGGTGGGAGGCGGGGATGTGTACCTCGTCGCTGCCGACCACCGCGCGCTCGATGCAGTTCCGGAGCTCCCGCACGTTGCCCGGCCACGCGTGGCGCTTGAGGGCCTCCAGCGCCTCCTCGGTGAGGGCCTTGGCGGCCTTGCCGTACTTGGCGGCGAACTCCGAGATGAAGGCATCGGCGAGGAGCGCGATGTCCTCCTTGCGCGCGCGCAGCGTCGGCATCGTGAGGCTGAACACGTTCAGCCGGTAGTAGAGGTCCTCCCGGAACGTGCCCTGCTTCATCGCCGCCACGGGATCCTTGTTGGTGGCGGCGATGATGCGCACATCGACCTTCACCTCGGTCTTGCCGCCGAGGCGACGGATCACGCCGTCCTGGAGCACCCGCAGATACTTGGCCTGGAGCGCCGCGCTCATCTCGGCGATCTCGTCGAGGAACAGCGTCCCCTGGTCCGCCAGCTCGAAGTAGCCCGCCCGGCGCTCGATGGCGCCGGTGAAGGCCCCGCGCTCGTGCCCGAACAGCTCGCTCTCGAGCAGGGTCTCCGGGATCGCCGAGCAGTTCACGGCGACGAACGGTCCCTTCCCGCGCGAGCTGAGCGAGTGGATGGTGCGGGCGACCAGCTCCTTCCCCGTGCCGCTCTCGCCCGCGATGAGCACGGGAGCGTTGGTCGAGGCGGCCTGGTGCACGACGCGGTAGATCTCCTGCATCGGGGCGCTCGAGCCGATGAGCTGGCCCATGGAGGTCACGCTGCCGAGCTGTCGGCGCAGCAGCGTCACCTCGCGGAGCACGTCGCTCTTCTCGATGGCCTTCGCCACGAGCACCCGGAGGCGGCGCACGTCCACCGGCTTGGTCAGGTAGTCGTAGGCGCCTTCCTTCATGGCTGAGACCGCTGTCTCGACGGTGGCGTGACCCGTCAGCAAGATCACCGAGGCGGCGGGCAGCTCGGCGCGCAGCGCCTCCAGCAAGGCGAGGCCATCCATCCCGGGCATGACCAGGTCGGAGACCACCACGGCGGGACGGAACTCGGCCGCGAGGTCGAGAGCCTCGATGCCATCGGAGGCCTCCAGGACCTCGTACCCCCAGGTAGACAGGAGGAGGCCGAGGGCCGTCTTGGAATCCGCCTCGTCGTCCACGATGAGCACGCGGTCGGCCATGGGCAAGGTAGTCTGACCGGATTTGCGCCGGAGCGCAAGAGCGCCCTGGCCCAGCGGATCTTCGGCTACCAGGATGCAGTCTGTCCGGGGGCGAGAATCAGGATGTGATCGGACGGGAGCCCCCGGCGGACCACCTCGGCGGCGATGCGCTTCGGCGGCTCGTCGTACGGCTCGCGCGCCAGGGCATAGGTACCCCAATGGATGCCGACGAAGGTCGTGGCGCGAAGATCGGTGAACGCCTGAAGGGCCTCCTCCGGCGAGATGTGGACCGGGCGCGCGGTCTCCCGGGGCGTATAGGAGCCGATGGGCAGCGCGGCGAGGTCGAAGGGACCGTAGGCGTCGCCGGTGTCCTTGAAGTGCCGATAGTAGCCGCTGTCCCCGCCGAAGTAGAAGCGCTTGGACCCCAGCACCGCCCACGACGACCAGAGCCGGTGCCCTTGGTCGGCGAGGGTCCGGCCGCCGCCGTGTTGCGCGGGGGTGCACACGAAGGTGACGCCGCCCTCCGCCGTCGACTCGCCCCAGTTCAGCTCGGTGACGTGCGTGATGCCTCGCTCGGCGAACCACGCCTTGAGACCCATGGGAACGATGAAGTGGGGATCGAAGGTGTCGGCGAGACGCTTCACCGTCGCCGCGTCCAGATGATCGTAGTGATCGTGGGAAATGAGAACCACGTCGATACGTGGGAGATCCTCGAAGCGGATACCCGGCGGGGTATAGCGGTGGACCCCGATCAGGCCGAACGGCCCGACCACGTTGCTCCAGGTGGGGTCGGTGAGAATAGTGAGGCCGTCG
>Ga0075425_100006471_pt1 | contig 12283 bp, 11 predicted proteins | sample SoiMethybrSBSTD4_FD_75300 | JGI IMG/M metagenome (GOLD analysis project Ga0075425, IMG submission 75300) | Bulk soil microbial communities from a Populus tree surrounding site in Tennessee, USA - Soil MetaG P. TD hybrid SBSTD4 | ecosystem: Environmental > Terrestrial > Soil > Tree plantation...
TCGGTCGTAAACCACTCGTACGTCGTCGTGCCATCCTCGTGCGGGGTCACACCACGCAGCCGACCATTCGACACGTCGAACAGGGAGTCCGGCGTGGTGATGGCGATACGCTGGCTGTCGGGCTCGTCGGCGAGGTAATCCTTGTTGGGCCACCACACGCTCGCCCCGGTACCTTCGTTGGCGGTCGCAACCCAGCGGTTGCCCACGCTGTCCCGCGCCCAGATGAGACCGCCGTCCCAGGGTGGCCGCCGGGCGACAACCGGCTTCCCGTGATAGTAGACGGTGATCGTGTGCCGCTCCCCAGCCCGCTGCCGCGCTACGCCCGCGAACCACGCATTGCCGTCCCGCCGTACCGCCACGCGTCGTCCCTCCTGCACCATGCTGTCGACCAGCAGCGGCTCCTGCAGATCGATCTGCATGTCCCGGGACGGCTGCAGTACGCGGTAGGCGATGCCGTTCCAGCCGCGAATCGTGCTGTCGGAGGGGTCGACGCTGACGTGCAGGTCGTAGAACGAGACGTCCCACCAGGCCCGCTCGGGTGTGTTGGAGCCGCGCAATGTATCGGCGCGACTGAAGGGATGGGCCTGCGCGGCGGCGATGCCGAGCGGCGCAATGAGCAGAGCGGCGACGAACGACCAGAGGCGCATGCACGACTCCTGGCGGAGGGACTGGGATCGGGAAAACTAGCGTGGTCTGATGCATACGGGGTGCGACGGCTCGTGCTGTACGAGGCGAGCTACGACTGGCGGTTCATTGCGGTGGCGGGAAAGACGTTTACGGACGCTGGGAGCGGCAGCTGCCACTGAGGTGCGGAAATGGGCCTGGGTAGAGTTGAACTACCGACCTCACGCTTATCAGGCGTGCGCTCTAACCACCTGAGCTACAGGCCCCAATGTCCTCCACAACTTACTGCGTCGAGCGTGCGTTCTAACCCAGTGGTGACAGAGCGGTGCCAAAAACTCGACCGCCGCAGCGTCACTAACCGGCCACCCAACTTAGCAGCGTGCTGTTCCACGCGGTACTCCACCGCCTCCGCGCGGTGCCGCACCTGCCCCAAATGCCCGTAGACCTTCCGCACCATCGCGTCGCCGCCGTGGCCGAGCTCCTTCGCCACCGTGAACACCGACACCGGCGCGCCCGTCTTTGTGTTGATGTGCCGTTCGATCTCGAACCCGAAAAGTCGCTCGGCGACTGCTGCATCGAGTTCGCTCCCGGATAGACGGTCTGTATCCATTGCCTCAATCTCCCGTGTCGCGAATTTGTCAGCGTAAGACTGATTGCGCCAAGGTCTCTCAAGCCCAGGTTAAAGCCGACTAACCATGGGAGGTGAGCAGTGACCTGGTACGTTGGTCTTACCGATGACCCGGAACGGCGTCGCCGTGAACATGGAAACCCAAGCGACTGGCAGCAAACTCTCGTCGCCTTTGCGACCGAGGCTGCTGCGCGTGCGTGGGAAGCTCAGTATGTCGAGAAGCCGGGCTACCAAGGTGGTCCTGGTGGGAGTGGCTGGCGCTATGGGTACTGGTATACGATCACCGCAACAACGCGACAGTAGTGAGCCGACCAACGAGGCGATCTGCCGCGCTGCGCTGAAGGGAAGCGAGCAAGCACGTGAGGGGACGTTGGCGGCTGCGTCACTTCTTTCTGGCTGGCCGCGACGAGACCGGGTAGATCTGGACTGGTTGTTTGGTCTTGAACTCCAGGAGATATCCACTCCCCAGTGCGGTCGTCTTGCTCAACGTGATGATGTCCGGCCACCAGCGCAACATCTCCGATGCCTGCGCCAACACAGGGCGGCTCCCCCAAGCGTCGCCGCAGAAGAAGGCCGTCAAGCGCGACTCAATCCACGCAGCCCGCTCGGCCTGTCCCCGCGAGATGCGCGGGTCGCCCGAGATGATGATCCAACGCTTCTCGGCTGCTAACGCGGCAATCCATACAGGGTCCGGGGTGTCGGCAGTGAACTTCTCACGGTGGTGAACGAGCTCGTGTCGTTTGTCGAGGCAGCGGAGCGCGTCAACGAGATTAGAAGAGACGCAATTATCGAAGATGAACTTCACGAGGCTGCGCGCAGGCCGTTCTCGAAGTCAATCGCATCACGCACAGCGTCGAGCTCCACGTGATACCAGTCTGCCACGAGGGCGGCGTCACCCTCGACGCCGGCGGCCTTCGCGAGGAGGTAGGTCTGCACACCTTCTTTGGCCACGATCGGGGCTCCGAACGCGCGCGCGGGATCCACAACGACGCGGCGGGCAGAGCCTAACGGCCACCATCGAATCGGCTCCTCTGCGTCGCTGAACTCGACCTTCTCGGCAATAAGGTGCGCCTCAACAAGGCGCTCCCATTCGTACTGGTCACGCAGCAGGTCTACAAGCCGGCTGTCGGCACGGTCATTGGAGATCAACTGGAGGAGAATGGTGCGGCCGTCCGTACGAAATACGCGCGTCGCGAACGGATGAGTGTGCTGGATCACTTCGTGTACGCGGTCGGCGACCCGCCGGATCACGTTCCAGCTGACCCCCGCCTTGCGAAAGGCAGAGAGGAACCGGATCTCGATGATGTCGCGGAACTCAAGAATAGGATCCGCCGCGCGCTGCCCAATGCCCGTCCCGATGATGGGTGGGGACCGTCGGGTGCGCCCCTGATACACGTAGCTATAGCCTCGGGCCCAGCGGCGCAGGTTGCGCACGGAGACACCGGTGAGCCGGCCGGCCTCAGCCATGCTATAGACGCCGTGCCCGATATATCGGAAACGAGCTGCAATCTCGACCACTCAGGTGACCTCGCAGAACACCGGGCCTACTTAAGGGCGCCAGCAAGTCCGATCAAGAGACCAAAATGGGCGTTGCAGGGCGTGACGGACACGGGAAGCTACTCGCTCTTGAGGAGGACGCGAGCGAAGGAGGCCGACATGTCGGCTAGGCCCCTGAGGGCTCGGCGGGGCGTTACGCGGGAGCGGCCGGGCTCCAGAGACGATCGTGCATCTCCATTGAAGCGAGGACACCCGAGATCCCCTCGTCCGGAAACCTCGCCACATCGGTGAGCGGCGCTAGCGCGCGAAGACAGGCGCGCAGATCTCGAAGCACGGCGACCGCGTCAGGGCGGCGCACGGCGGCCGGCGACTGGACGCCGGTAGCCCCCAGATCGGTATAGAGCGCCGCTTGCCGGCGCCGCTCAAGGCTACCCTGTATGACACGTTGCACGGCCTCTTCCGTGATCGCCGGCTCGGCTCTTAGGCTCTCGTCGATGAGGGGTTCGACGGCGGCGATCAGGCCGCCGAGCAGATGGCGGAGCAGCGCCTCGATCTCAGGCCAGGAGCGGGGCGGCTTGATCCCCTTGGGCATTTTCACCTTGATACGCCGGACGAGCGGAATGAGCTGGCCGATAATCAAAAGCGGCAACGACGTCGCTTGCTTCAGCTGGTGTTCCCGGCGAACGGCCTTGAGGACATTTCCGCGATGAGACTCCTGGGTCAGCCCCATCCCGACAAACCAGAGCATGAGCGCCTTACCGGCTTCCTCGAGCCCCGTGATCGCGAGGGCGGTGACGCGCGCGTACCGCTTCCCTCGCAGCAGGACGGCCGCGTCCTCTGCAAGTGCGTCGGCATTCTCATAGGCGGCGCGTGAGGCATTCAGGTAAGGGCGCAGCGCCGGATCCCACGGCCTTGAGGGCGCCGGAATGGCTAGGGGAGGCTGAGTGGCGCCCCGCGGTCTGGCCGGGTTCCGCGCGCGTGTCGATCGAGGGCTCATGACTGCAGCAAGGTGCCCCACCCGCCCCTCGACGCAATCAGTCCGCGACTGACCATTGGAAGTGGGTGTTCCGGTCGCCTCATTCGTCTCGCGACGGTGGTTCGATCCCCCCAAGTCGCGCTTTCCGGTACTGCTGAATCTCCTGGAAAAACTCCGCCAGGTGTGCGTGGTCACACTTGTCCCGAGCCAGGCGGATCAGCAGCTCTGGAAAAGCCAGTTCGAGTAGAGGCGGTTTCAATTGCAGCCGCCAACGTGCATGCGCACCGAACACGAGGATAGCATGGATCCACGGAGCGCTGTTCTCGCACCAAGTGGCCGCAGCGGCCAGTTCGGGCACGCGATTGAAGAATCGTTCTGAATTCCTCAGGCCGGCAAAGCGCTTCGTGAAAGCCGGGGAGTAGTTATCGACCGTCAGGGCCACAAATCCGTGGCCTATCCGCTTCTTCACTTGCTGTGCAGCCGCTATCACATTGCGAATGATCGTTGACGGCTTCTGGGCGCGCTTCGCTGCGACGCCATACCAGCGAAACCAATAGGTCACCTTCAGGTCTGGCTCCTCGTAAAGTAGAGGCCGCTCGCCAGCAGCGAACCACGAGGCAAGCCAGAGTTGGAACTGAAGATTGCGTGCCGCCACACTCACGTGGTCTTGGGCCGCCGGATTCAATTCACCCCCGTAGGCCCGCTGTAGATCATTTCGCAGCCGCGGGGAGGCTGGTCTGGCACGTGGGTTGATCGCCCGGGCGAGCTCATGAAACTCCATGGCCACGCGTTGTGCTTCGGCAAGATCGCGACGAAGCTTCACGGACTTCCGGACGTCGATGGATTTCGCCACCATCTGCTCGAGCAGCTCCTTCGCCTTTATGAGGCGTGACCGGGCTGGCACCGAGACGCCGATCTCGCGAAAGCGTTTGAAGGCATACTCCAAGTTGGCGAGCGTCTCTCGATGTCCGACGGCTCCTAACTGATAGTCCAACTCAGTCTTCAGGCGGCCAGCGAGCGGGTTCTTCGTCGGGATATTGATGGGCGTTTCCCGTGGGCGGAATTAATAGATCGCCCAAAGGTAGGTGAGTGGTGACGGAGTGGTGCCAACGCGGACGTTGCTGGCCGTCGCTGGCCGTCGGTCCAATCGCGTAACTCGTTGAAAACACAACGGCCGTCGCTCGTGGGCGACGGCCGTCTGCGCTTATCAGGCGTGCGCTCTAACCACCTGAGCTACAGGCCCCGAGCGGCCCAATTTAACGACCTCGCTCGCCCCTGTCAGCCGCCGATCGCCACTCCGCGAACACCATTCCACCTAGAACGAGACCCGCCAGCCAAGCACCGGCCCTTCCAGGCCGACCAAGACCGTAGGAGGCCGTACGTGAAAAATCCGCCATTTCCCATCGATGAGCTGGGCCGAGGTGATCCCCACCGCCGCGCCCGCCGCCACATCGCTCAGCCAGTGCTGATTGTCGTACATCCGCGACCACCCCGTCCCCGCCGCCAGTGTGAGCAACCCGGCGGTCGCCCAGGGTCGACGAATTTCGTTGGCGAGCGACGTCGCCAGTGCGAACGCCATCGTCGTGTGTCCCGAAGGGAATGAATTGTGCCCCGAGAACGGCTTGAAGTCGTCGGCGTCGCGCTCGCTGCTCGGCCGTAACCGGCCCACCGCGATCTTCCCGGCCGTCGTGATCGACGCCGCGAGCGCAAGGCTGGAGGCCACCCGCAGCGCGCCGTGCACGAGCCCCGGCCGGTGCGCGGCGAATCCGACGATCGCCATGCCGGCCGGGATTGTCCCGAACACTTCCACCTGCCCCATGTGACGCAGATCGCCCGCCAGCGCAGCGCCGGCAGCGCCACGGTGCGACTGCATGTAGCGTTGTACCGGTTGATCCAGTGTCGATAGGGCGACGAGCCCGCCCAGCGCGGCAGCTCCCTCCCACCACTCGAGCGCGGGCGCGTCGCGCGCGGGAGCCTGCGCCGCCAGACGCGTGATCGTAAGGAGCAGAGCCACCCCTGAACGGATCAACCGGCCCATCTCGCTCCTCCTGGTGGCCGCTCGCCCTCTTCCTCATCGCGGCCATTCTGGTGACGCTGCAGCGCGGGGTCGCCGTCGCACACCCGGGCAACTTCTTGCTGTTCCGCGCTTCCTTTTACCGGCTCATCCACGGGGCGAGCCTCTACTACCCGCCTCCCGATCAGATGACAGGGTTTCTGTACTCTCCCACCTTCGCCCTGCTGTTCGCCCCGTTCGCGATCTGGCCGGTCCCCCTTGGCCTGCTCCTGTGGAACACCGCCAACGCGCTGGCCCTCTACTATGGATTGACGCGTCTGCTGCCGGCGTCTGCCGCGCGTCTCGCCCTCGCCCTCGTCTTTCTCGACGTCGTCCGCTCCATGCAGAACTCCCAGAGCAATGCGCTGATCACGGGTCTGATCCTTGGCGCATTCCTGGCTCTCGAGCGCCGCCGCGACGCGGTGGCGGCAGGAGCGGTTCTGCTCGGAACGTGCATCAAGCTGTTTCCCCTTGGCGCCGGGGTCCTCGGCCTCTTCGGGCCTCGGCGGCTGCGGTTCGTCGGTTGGTCAGTCGTCGTCGGCCTGGTCCTCGTTGCGCTGCCGCTCCTCGTGCTCTCGCCGGCTGCGTATGCCGCGACACTCGGCGAATGGGCGTCGGTGCTGCGCCACGACAGCGGGCTCCAGGGACAATCGGTCATGCACATTCTGTCCGACTGGTTCGGGCTGGTGGCGCCCAACTGGACCGTGCAGGCCGCGGGCGTCCTGCTGCTCGTCGCCCCCGTCGTCTCACACCTGGCGCGGTGGAACGACGCTGCCTTCCGCGTGCGCTTCCTCAGCGCGCTCCTCGTCTTCCTCGTGATCTTCAATCATGAAGCCGAATCGGCGTCGTTCGTCGTCGCGACGACTGGGATCGCGATCTGGTACGTCACCACTCTGCGGACGTGGTGGCGGACCACTCTCCTGGGACTCGTGCTGCTCGGCGTCGCCATCCCGCGGCTGTTCTTTTTCCCCTATCAGGTCTATCACGACGTGATCCGCGCGCACGCACTCGACGCGTTTCCCTGCGCGCTCGTGTGGGTAGCGATACAGGTCGAGTTGTGGACCTGGACTCCGTCACCTGATGCACAGGGGTCCGAGCGCGATGTCACCGCGGGCGAAACGAGCAGCGAGCGAGGGTGAGCAGAGGGCCGCGAGCTCGAGCTCGCGGTGCGCGGTATAGCTGTCCCACGCGCTGAGCTCGTCGTCGACATACCCCGGATGCACCATCACCTCCGTCATGCCGGCAGGCAACTGGTCGAGCACGAGCAGGAGCCGATCCAGGAACCGCGGCACGCCCTGCAGCTGCATGCCGCGGAATCGGGCGATCCGCACATCCGCACCGTCGTCCACGGCAGACGCCACGCGCCATGCCGACCGGATGCCAAGCTGCTTGACGAGTCCGCCGATGTTGAGCCGAGACCCGATGAGCGGCTCGAGCGGGACGCGGACCGCCCGAATCCCCGCCTGCCGGGCCACCCTCAACACGGGCCGCCAGACAGGAGCCAGCATGTGGACGTGGTGGTGGCTGTCCAGATGTGTGATCGAGATGCCGGCGTCTCGCAACCGCCCGAGCTGCGCGGCGCTCTCGATTGCGACGTGCTCGGAGCGGATCAGGCCGGCGAGCGCGCGCCGCACGAACCGCGGCAACGGGTAGAACGCCCCGGTGCGGGGATGCCACAGGCTCGGGACCGCGCGCGGGGGAGCCACGGGCGTGCCGGCGGTCAGATTCAGGTGCAGTCCGAGGCTCAGCTCCGGAGCGGCAGGGAGCCGCGCGATGGCGTCGGCGAATCCGGGACCGTTGACGAGCAGGGAGGCCGACGTCACGCACCCGGCCTGGTGGGCCTCGAGGATTCCTCTATTGACTCCGGGCGACATGCCGAGGTCATCGGCAGTCACCGCCAGGCGGCGCTCAGCGATACCGGCCTCGCATGCGGTTCCACTCGATCCGCCCCAGATCCCGCAACATGTCGATTGCATCGCGCGTGAATCGCAGCGTGCTCGGCTCGTGGTCGTAGCGGTAGTGCACCGCCATCTGAGTCACCCGCAACCCGTGGTCCCGCGCGATGCACAACAGCTCGACGTCGAACCCGAATCCCTGAACCGTCTGGCGTCGGAACAACAGGTCGGCCGCCCGAGCGGTGAACCCTTTCAGACCCGCCTGCGTGTCACGGATGCCATCGAGGAGCACATGACGCACTACCCAGTTGAACGCCCGGCTGATCAAGTGGCGGGTGTACAGATAGCGGAAAAACGAGGGGCTGATGTCATAGCGCGACTCGGGCAGCACCCGACAGGCGACGACCACATCGCTCCCCGACTCGAGGTGGCGCACAACCTCGGACACCTCTTCGAGCGGATACGCGAGGTCAGCGTCGGTAAACACGCGATACCGCCCGCGGGAGGCCAACATGCCACGCGCCACCGCGAATCCCTTCCCCCGATTGCGATCGTTCTTGAGCAGCGTCACCCCTCGGGTGGACAAGGCGAACTCCCGCATGCGGGTGGCGGCGCGTGGCTCGCTCCCGTCATCGACGATGATCAGCTCCGCGCACGACTGGCGCGGCAGCCACTCGGCGAGCTCGGCCAGCGTCCGGTCCAGCCGCCCCGCCCCGATGCGGGTGGGAAGGATCAGCGACAACCGGACGTCGCGGTGCCCCGCGGTCGTGGGGGCCGGGTCGGGGGCGGGCGCGAGTGAGGTCAGGGCGAACTCGTCACCACGAAGACGTCGAATGCGGGGCCAGCCGTGGGCGCCTGGTGCGGCGCCTGCCGTCCGATCGGGGTCGGCGGCGCGACGGCGGTCATGGGGATGGTGATCGGTCCGCCTCCGTACGTCCCGCTCGCAACCGCCGTTCCGTAGAAATCCTCGACCGGGTGCACCGCATAGTGCCACCCGACCGGCACCGCGCTCGACACGTCCGCGGACACGGCAGCCAAATTGCCCCAGTTGTACACGATGACGTTGGCGCGTCCGGTCTCGTACTTATTGGGCCGGACGAAGACGCGGGTCGTCGTGGGGAGCGATCCGCTGTCAGCATCGCTCGTGCCCAGGGCGCTCGCCGCCTTCCAACCCGCCAGGTCGTACGTCGTCCCGTTGTGCTGCCACGCCGGGGCAATGGAATCGCGGAAGTAGGTGTTTCCATTCCACTGATATGGCAGGGCGCCCGTGCCGCCCGTGTGGACCATGTCAGTGCCGTTGTCGCCCACAAACGTGTTGTTCAGCACGCTAGCTGAGTCCCACTGGAATTCCATCTGCAGCGCGAGGACCCCGCCGGCCGCGTAGTTACCCTGCACCACGATGCTCTGATTGTACTGGGCGCCGAAGTTGCCCAGCCGGAGGTTCACGCCGCTCGTACCGGGCGAGTAGTAGAGCAGGTTATCGAGCGCAGCCATTCCGGCGGTCGTGGCCGGGGCGCTGATCAACAGATTGATCTGAGTCGACGTGGCGGCAATGGTCCCGTTGTTGAATGCGACGTTGCCCTCGACGTGGAAATTGCGGATCAACCCCGCGCTACCTTCGTAGACCTGGATGCCCCGCGCATAATTGTCGAAGAGGATGTTGTCGTTCACGAGCTTCTGACCGGCGGCCGTATTGTGCGCGTACAGTCCGTGATCGAGGTTCTCGTGCGTGCCGTTGTTGAAGATGAGACTGCCGTACAGCTCGACTCCAGCGCCGGCGTTGGTCGACATGCTGACGCCGCTGATGCCGGCGTCGTGGAGCACGAGATTCACGAAGCGGCCGTTGGCCGTGTATGCCTGCAGCACGTAGTTCTGATCGGCCAGCGGCGCCGACTGCATGACTTCGAATCCCCAGAACGTCAGGTTCGATCCGTCCCCACGGAGCGTGCCGTCGATCGTCGCCCGCTCGCCCGGATATTGACGGAAGACGATCGGGGCGCTCGCACTGCCGTTCAACTGGGTGTGAAACAGGCCGCAGTACACGCCGGCCCGTAGCCACACCGTATCTCCGGGATGAATTCTTCCGCCGCCCCCGTCGAGTGCCGTCTGAAGATCCCACGGTTGGTCGGTCGCTCCCGTCCCGGCGCTCGAGCCGCCCGCGGTGACGTAGTGGCCGACGCGTGTACCCGGTGGCGGCGCCACGGGCGTCGGACACTGCGCAGTCTGCGGCGGCGCCGTCGAGCTGCCGCAGCTGACAGCCGCGAGACAGGCAAAGCACAGGAGGAGGACGCGCATCACGGCACGGAGGTGATTGCCAACGCTAACGCGGGACAACTGAACGACGGCTGACAGCGACAGCGCGGAACTGCTGAAGCTGACAGGCGTTCGTCAGCCCTTCGCCCTTAAACTTTGTCCCCGGAACGCGCGACGGATTCGGCCACGCCGCGCGCATCGTGGACCTTTGGGTGGGTTGGCGGCAACGGCCGAGCGAAACGGATCAGCAGGACATGTGCGGCATCACGGGGTTTTGGAATCCCGCCGGAGTCAACGAGCAAGAGGCTCGTGCCATCGTCGTTCGGATGGCCAACGTCATCCACCATCGCGGTCCCGACGACGGCGGCGACTGGATCGATCCGCAGGCGGGAATCGCGCTCGGATCGCGGCGTCTCGCGATTCTCGACCTCACCCCGCTGGGCCACCAGCCGATGCAGTCCATTGACGGACGCTTCGTCATCGCGTTCAATGGCGAGATCTACAACTTTCACGAGCTGCGAGCGGAGCTCGCGGCCGGCGGCGCGACGTTCCGGGGCCGCTCCGATACCGAGGTGCTGCTCGCCGCGATCGCCCGCTGGGGCGTGCGACGGACACTCGAGCGCTGTAACGGCATGTTCGCGCTTGCCCTCTGGGACCGCGAAACCCGCGCCCTGCACCTCGCGCGCGACCGCGCGGGAGAGAAGCCGCTCTATTACGGCTGGTCCGGGCAAACGCTGATCTTCGGGTCGGAGCTCAAGTCATTGCGGGCCCATCCCGCTTTTCGCAGCGACATCAACCGCACGGCGCTCGCGGCGTTCTTCCAGCGGGGCTATGTCCCGGGACCGCTGAGCATTTACCGCGGGATCTACAAGCTCCCACCAGGCTCCGCGCTGACGCTGCGCGCCGACCATGGATTCCGCGGCGCCCCAATCCCGTATTGGTCGATGGATGAAGCCGCCGAGGCGGGCGTCGCGCGCCCCTTCAAAGGATCGGCCGACGACGCGATCGACGCGCTCGACCACTTGCTGCGCGACGCCGTGAAAATGCGTATGGAAGCCGACGTCCCGCTGGGCGCGTTTCTCTCGGGCGGCATCGACTCCTCACTGGTCGTAGCGCTGATGCAGGCACAGGCGACCCGCCCCGTCCGAACCTTCACGATCGGGTTCCACGAGAGCAAGTACAACGAAGCCGAATACGCGAAGGCGGTGTCGCGCCACCTGGGAACCGAACACACCGAGCTGTACGTCACGCCGGAACAGGCGCGCGCCGTCATTCCCCACCTCCCGACGCTGTACGATGAGCCCTTCGCCGATACCTCACAGATTCCCACGTATCTCGTGTGCCAGCTCGCGCGGCAGTCGGTGACCGTCAGCTTGTCGGGCGATGCGGGCGACGAGCTCTTCGGGGGATATCGGCGCCATCAGCTGGGTCCGTCCATCTGGCGCCGCATGCGCTGGGTCCCGTATGGCGTGCGGCGCGCCGCGGCGCGCGTACTGGGGTTCTCGCAAGGCCCCGCGGGCCCCGTGGGACGCACCATCAACCGTTTGGCGCGGCGTCTCACCGGCAAGCGGAACCTGAGCGAGCGGATTCGACAATTCGCCGATCTGCTCTCCACCCGGTCGCCGGCGGATGTGTACACGACGCTGATGACGTTCTGGAGGCAGTCGCCCAGCCCGCGCGGGCGACTGTTGACGGTCGGCGATCTGGTCGCGGGCCCGCACCTCGGCGGCGACGCGACCCACGTCATGATGTCCCTCGACGCCACCGGATATCTGCCGGACGACATCCTCGTGAAGGTCGATCGCGCGAGCATGGGCGTGAGTCTCGAAACGCGCATCCCGCTGCTCGACCCGCGCGTCATCGATTTCGCCTGGCGCCTGCCGGTGAAATGGAAAATTCGCCATGGCGAGGGCAAATGGCTGTTGCGGCAGCTGCTGTACCGCTACGTCCCGCCCGCGCTGGTCAGCCGGCCGAAGCAGGGGTTCGGAATGCCGATCGCCGACTGGCTGCGGCGGCCGCTGCGCGAGTGGGCCGAATCGCTGCTCGACGAGCAGCGGCTGCGCCGGGAAGGACTGCTCGACCCGGCCTCGATCCGGCGCAAGTGGACGGAGCATCTATCGGGGCAGACCCGGTGGGATTATCAGTTATGGACGGTCCTGATGTTCCAGGCCTGGAACGAGGCGCAGCGCATGCCTGAGGTACTCGCCCGCTCCGCCTAGCCGGGCCCTCCTGAAGCACGGCAGGCTGCCGACGCTCCGGTAGGCAGGGTCTCCCGGCCCTGGCCAGTACGGCGGCGTCGGAGCCTGCCGGTTGCTTCAGTCCCACTCCCGCTTCGGTCCCTTGCGGGGGCGGAACCC
>Ga0075425_100006472_pt1 | contig 12283 bp, 11 predicted proteins | sample SoiMethybrSBSTD4_FD_75300 | JGI IMG/M metagenome (GOLD analysis project Ga0075425, IMG submission 75300) | Bulk soil microbial communities from a Populus tree surrounding site in Tennessee, USA - Soil MetaG P. TD hybrid SBSTD4 | ecosystem: Environmental > Terrestrial > Soil > Tree plantation...
CTGTTTCTTCTACCGTCGCAGGAGGAGAGCTTCGGGCTCGCGGCGCTCGAGGCGATGGCATGCGAGGTGCCGGTCGTGGCGTCGCGCGTCGGCGGCCTTCCGGAGGTCATCGACGACGGCGTGACCGGCTACCTGTGCGAACCGGACGACATCAGCGGGATGGCCGATCGCGGCATGGCCGTCCTCGTCGACGCGGCATTGCGCGCACGCATCGGGCACGCGGCCGCGACGAGCGTTCGAGAGCGATTCTGCACGGAGCTGATCGTGCCGCAGTACGAGCAGTGCTACCGCGACGTGCTCGCGACGCGGCCTCAATTCGCCCATCGCGCCGGCGGCCGGTGAGTCATCCACGATGTTACGCGTTCCTCGATGCACATGCGGCGGTGAGCCGCCCGACAACCGCGCGTCGGCGCGACGGCTGACTCAGCTCTTCTTCTTGAACGCGTTTTCGACCTGCTTGCGGATATCGCCGAAGTTCTTCGACAACAACTTCTCTTCGTCTTTGGTCAGCATTCTGAACGGCACGCGGACCACGCTCTTCTGAAACTTCACGTTGAGCCAGTGCTGGCCGTACTTGATCCCGCCGGGAACATGGAAGAACAGCCGACCGACGCATCCGCGCCGTGAGCTGAGCTCGACGACGTCGTACGGCATCGCGCGATCGTTCACGTCGGAGAAGAACCCGATCCGGCACGCCTGGCTCGCGCTCGGTGGAAAGTAGTTGATCGAATCGCGCTGGACCTTCTCACGATTCTGCAGCGCGCTCAGGTTCGCGGCCCGGTACTCCGTGACGGACGCCATCGGCAGCGTCCCGCCGTCCGGTGTCTCGAGTGACAGCGCGTCGCGAGTCAACTTGTAGTCAGGCACGCCATCACGAACCGTCGTGCCAAATTCGAGGAGCATCCATTCTTCGCCAATCGACATGTTGGCGAGTCGATATCCGAGGATGGCATACCCTTCGTTGTTGTACGCAGCGCGGACCCATGTTCCTTCGAGCGTCATGACTTGCGGGACGCCCGGCTCCGGAATCTTCACCGTTGGAGGCTGCTGCGCGAGGGTGTTGCTGGAGAGCGCCAGCGACTGCATCGAAATGGCGGAGATCGCGACCAGTGACCACAGACCCCTGACCTTCATGAGACCTCCTTCGCGACGCTGCGCATGATGAGGCTGGATCTGCCTCTACGGCACAGCGTAGCGCCTTTCGCGCGGGAGTCAATTGTTCAGCACACTTTCCGCGAAACCGTGGCTCACGTCAGTGCGTTTGCACCAGGTTTTCTGCGGAGCGGTGTATGGAACCTCATTCGACCAGGAGGATGAGATGAAACGAACATGGTTGGTGTGGCTCGCGCTCACGGCCACGGTCGCCTTCGGGTGCAATCGCAGCGATAACTCGGCGGCCACCCGCGGCGCTGATTCGGCCGCGGTCGGCACGAGCGGCGAGTCAAATAACAAGGTGAGCGGAGGCGACAAGGACTTCGTTCACGACGCTGCGATCGTCAACATGGCTGAGATCGAGCTCGGGAGACTTGCCACCGAGCGCGGCGCGAACCCCGAGGTGAAAAAGTTCGGCCAGATGATGATCGACGATCACACGAAAGCCGAAGACCAGCTGAAGTCTGTAGCGTCGCAGCAGTCCATCGACGTCCCCAGTCAGCTCGACGACAAGCACAACAAGCTGCGCGACAAACTGTCGAAGCTGCAGGGCGCCGATTTCGATCGCGAGTACATGGACGCGATGGTGGACGGACATCAGGACTTCGCCGGCAAGCTGGAGTCGCGTGTCGACAAGGCGAAGCTGCAGGAGTGGAAGACCGAGATGGCGAACCGCGCCGCGGGACGACGAGTCGAAGAACGCGGTCAGACGATCGCCATCCTGCCGGAAAAGAGCGACAACCCTGTGACGATGAGCATCAACCAGTGGGCGGCGGATACGTATCCGACGGTGATCGCACACCTTGATGCCGCCAAGGCGCTCGAAACGGCCGTGAAGCAGCGGACCACGCACTGAGTTGCGGCGCGTCGTTCGTCACGCAATCTGACGAGTGATGAACGACGCGCCCAGCAAAACGCGTCATCCGACGTCACGCTTCCCTTCCGGCCGGCGGTTTTGCGCCTGTGGCGACGCGATCCCGGCGGTAGAAGTCGGGATCCCACCAGTCCGGCGTGCGGTAATGCGCCCATACGTCGAACGCAATAAGCTCGGTGGCCTCGATGACCTGATCGGGGCAGCACACACGTCCGATCTCCTGGTCCATGCGCTCGAGATCCTCCTCCGAGAGTTTCGGGAAGACGTCGAGGTCGAAGCCGGGAAAGCGCTTGACCCGTTCTTTCGGCAGATCGGCCACGAGCTCGCGCGACTCGTCGTCGAGCGCCACGTGACCAATCGGTATCAGGAAGTGCTTCGAACGGAACCAGCCGCCCGCCTTGACGACGACGTAGTACGGCGTTGCGGTGTCGACGCCGATGATGAATCCTTCCAGCTTGCCGAGCTGATCGCCGGCTGGATCCTCGACGGTGAAGTTGTCGAACGTCTTCTTCGATCGATCGAGCTCGTTGACCGGTACGTACGTCAACCCCGGTCTTGGACGGCCGCCCATATCGGTTCCTCCTTGACGCGATTTTCTCAGCAAGAGTCGCACCGGCGCGCCGCGAATCGCGCCGACTGAATCGTCCATCGTTGCATGAGAACTCGCGAGTTTGCGACCGTTCGCGAGTAGAGCGTACGGGCTAGGCTGGATGACCGCGAAGAGCGTTCCGCTCCGGTTGAGTTTGTGCGGCGGCTGAACGGCGGGCGGTTTCCGCAGGTCAGCACGTCAGAATGGACTGCAACGACGCCATGAATTCGCGGACGGCTGCGATCTGGCTGTTCTCCGAAATGAACTCGAATTCGGCCGGATCGATTGCACGACGCGGCTTTCGCGACGGGCGAAGAGCGGCGTGCATGACGGGACATTCGTCGATCAGTGCAAGCAGTGCGGCCCAGGACGGCGCGTCCAGCATGATGAGCACATCGAGCGCATTGCGGACGCGCCACGGCTCGCGGTTCCCGACGTGTTGGATCAGTTCGCGCCGGAGCGCATGCAGCCGCAGGCGGATATCGCGGTCTCTGCATCGAATCGTTGCGACGACTTCGATGAGGTGTTTCGCCGCGTACATGCAAACATCGCGATGGAGAATCGTCCAGCCGACCTGAAAGGCGGTGATCAGGTCGCGTTCGGACCAATGCGACGGCCAGTTCTCCAGGCCGAGGTTGCACACGGCGACGGCGCCGTCCGACGCCTCTCGAGTCGTGAACGGCCGGCCTTGAATGAAGCATCCGGCGATGATCGCGTTCGCGAGATAGGCGAGCTCTTCGCCACTCTCCGGGCGCGACGCGACATGCGCCTCGATCCAGGAGAGGCGCGAGATCTTCGGATCCGCCGCGCCAAGCAGCGCTCGTGGCGCCGGTGTGAGAACGCGGGCCTCGAGAAGAACTTCGACGAACCCGGCAACCCCGTCCGGCTCGGTTTGCGACGAGGGATCGCAGCTCGATTCCGGCAGGGCACCGACGGATTCGCGACGTGTCTCGGTGTCCGGGACTGACGTCGATTCGATCGCGCGGAAATACGCGCGTGCAATCGCATTCGACGGCGGACGGTCAGCATCGAGCTGAAGATCTCTCCCACCCCGCAGAAACGCGTGGGCCTGCGCTGGCGTGAGATATCCCTGTTGCTCCCGGCGTCCCTCGCGATCGGACGCCAGATCGAACATCTGCTGCTCGTCGTCCGCCAGCAGGTCGTGAAAGCCGTCCTCTTCGCGCGCGCCGTTCGACATTCGGACGCACCCGCGCATCAGGCGATGGAAGTAGTCGCGATGCTCCGCGTCGAGGAACACGAGCAGATCGACAATCGCGTCCCACGCTGAAGTTCGTCTGCCCTCGATCACGTAGCCGCCGATGTCGGACACGGGACCGTTGTTCCTGACGCGGCCCGGAACGTACTCGCCGTCCATGGTGGTGTACGACGAGACCGCGGCCTGATCGAACACCGCGGCGTGGCGCGCGAATCCCGCGATGACGAGATCGAGATCGAGGCCGATGAGTTTCTCCGCCGCGACGGCTGCGCCGGATTCCATCAGTACCCCGATCCACACGCCAAAGCGATCGGCGTCGAACGCTTCATTGATGCCTGCGATGCCTGCGACGCCTCCAGCGCCTGCCGCGCGAACGCGCCAGACATCGAGATCGAGAATGCGTGCGATCTGCTCGGATGTGGCCAGCGCCACGAATTCCGCGCAATCCTCGAGGCCGCAGGTCTGAATGACGCGATGGAGAACTTCCGGCTGGAGCCGAGGGACGATCTTCTCGAGGTCGGGCGTCTTCAGCAGGCGATCGAGCAGGGGCCGCGGTTTCGCCATGGGACCGCGGATAATACTGGCCTTCCCGGGTAAGAAACAGTCTTGAACGTGCAAGCCACGTGAGCGACAATATAAGTGGGAGAAGCGACTCGCCGCTTCGGATTTCCCGTCGGAACTACCCCACTCACAACTCAGTGCCTCGCTGCCTACCAAGTCCGCGCCGCAGCTTATTTCGGCGTTTCTGGACGATCACCGCTCGAGTCTCGAGCAGATGCGCCGCGATCTCGATATTCAGTTCAAGCGGATCGCGCAACTGCAAGGGGCAATTAGACCTGATCAAACGCGAGCGACCTTAACGGATCTCAGTATCGAAACGACCTGCGCGCGCATGACTCCGCACGTCAAGTTACGCGCGCGAACAGCGTGTCCCACGTACGATGGTGCTGCGCGGCGTCGGCCCGAGTACCGGCGAAGCGACGCTCGAGAACGCGGAGATGGCTCATCTGCTCGACGTCGAACTGCTTCCATCCGTGCCGCGTACCGCTCTGACTCTCGCCGCCAATCTGAAACCCGAGCAACGATTCGACGCCATGTCGGATCCCGTAGTCATGAGGCTCAACAATTCGAGGCGCTCCGGCTTTGTAGGCGAACTCGACGAGACGCTTGTCGACAATCGCGCGCACTAATTCGTTATTCACGACTTCACTTCGAGCTCGCCGTAGCTCCGGGCACGGTCGGCGCGCGCCTCGTCCTGCGAGTCTCAACAACTTGTTGTCGAGCGGCGCTGCTGCTATTCGACGATGGTATCCCCAACGCGAGCTCGAGCCGCGCATCGTGAAATTCTTGGCGCCGCTCGGTCTACTGACTGCCCTCACCCTCACGGCTGCGTGTGGGTCGTCGAACACGGACACTACAACTCTGCAGGTGACCCGCTCGGGGCGATGTGTCGGTCTCACACGGCCGAAAAATACTGTCGCCGCCGGATACGCGGGGCAGTCACCAGTTCCTCGGACCAGACGAATTGCGATGCACAGCAGCGGCAGGATTCGAGCGAAGACCGTCTGAAAAGGAGAAGGCACAGATGACAAGTCCACGCGAGACACGAACAAGGCACATGAGAACACCTTCGACCGACGAAATCGCCGGACGCGCCTTTGAACTCTTCCAGAGGCGCGGTGGTGAACCCGGCCACGCCTTCGAGGACTGGCTCGAAGCAGAGCGTGAGCTGCGTCAAATGTCCGCACGCCAAGCCAATGATCAGACGTCAGGATCTGGACCGGACCGTGCCGGTAGGTGAAGGCGCCACCCCACCGTCCCTGCACCGCCCCAAAATACTGTCTCGGGCCGATACCGAGCCGGACACCGCTTCTTCAGACTATAGGTGTTGCGTGCTAGGAGGGTCCGATGCCGGCAGCAGTCAGCGACGGGTGGTCCGATCGGCGCCGCGCCAGCGAAGACGAGTACTTCCGCAGACGTGATCAGGAGCTCGTTGAACGGATTCGCCTGCGGGCTGAAGACGAAGCTGCGTTCCGGCGCCTCGCCGAGGCCGCTGGCATGGACGACGAAGACATCCTACAGAAGCTTCAAAGGCTCGGATACACGGCCGAGACTGTGACGTTGCTCTACGTCGTGCCGCTGATCGACGTTGCCTGGGCCGACGGTACGGTGTCTGAACCAGAGCGCGACGTCATCATCGCGGCGGCGCGTGCCCGTGGTGTCGAGGCCGGGTCACACGCCGATCTTCAGTTGGCGCAGTGGCTCTCGAATCGTCCATCGAGCGTCCTGTCTGACGGGACGCTTCACGTCCTCGCGGTCATCATGATGCAGAGACATTCGTCCGATGCTGGCGCTCGCTCAGCGGCCGCTCAGGAATTGTTCAACTCGTGTAAGGCCGTGGCGTCGGCGTCTGGTGGCATCCTCGGATTCCGCACAATTTCCGACACGGAACAACGCGCTCTGGATCGGATCGCGTACGAGCTGGAACGCAAGGGCGCTCCATCGTCCCACCTGTGAACACCGGTCCGCGACGTCCGGAAAGGACATCCATGACGCGACGCTGGCGCAGATCGATCGTCATAGGCCTCGCGCTGCTGGTGCTACTTGGACCGGTCGCGATCGAGTTCTACACGAACTGGTTGTGGTTTGGGGAAACCGGATATCAGACGACATTCCTGCGGATACTCACATCGCGCGGTGTGCTCGGTATCGTCGCAGCGGCACTGGCGTTCGTCGTGCTGGTCGTCAACATGCGATTCGCCATGCGACGCTTCTTGCCGCGTCAGCTGGTGTTCACGACCCGCGAAGGACCCATTGCCGTCGCCTTCGACCCACGCCTTGCCCGAACCTTGAGCGTGGTGCTTGCTGGCGTGATCGCGCTGGCCCTCGGACTGTACGCGTCGAGTCAGTGGCTTGACTTGCTGCTCTTTCTTCGCGCGCAGACATTTGGCGAGACAGACCCTGTGCTCGGCAAGGACGCAGGCTTTTACGTGTTTCGGTTACCGTTCCTCACGGCACTCAGCGGATTCTTCTTGGCTCTCGTGGTATTGACTGGCCTGGCTACAGCCGCCGGGTATGTTCTGACCGGCTCGCTTCACTACAATCCCACGCGCGGCGTTCACATCGCTGCTTCGGCAAGGCAACACCTGGCCATCCTCGCCGCGGCACTCTTGCTCGTGCTCGCATTCGGGGCATACCTCGATGTCCCGAGCATGCTCAATTCATCCGCCGGCGTCATTCATGGTGCGACCAAGGTTGACGTGGCGATCCGCATCCCCGCGCTCCGGGTGCTGATGGTGGCGGCGCTCGCAGGCGCGGTGCTGTCGCTCTATCAGGCATTCGCGACGTCGTGGTGGCCTATCATCACCGCCGCGGGACTCTACATCGTTGTTGCCGCCGGCGGATTCGCCGCGGCCGCCGTGATGCAGCGACTCATCGTTGCGCCGAACGAACTGGTGCGCGAGACCCCGTACATCGAACACAACATCGCGGGCACCCGCAAGGCCTTTGCGCTGGACCGCGTAGAGGAGCGCGAGCTGTCCGGTGATGCAGGGCTCACGCGCGCCGACATCGACGCCAACGATGCGACGCTGGGGAACGTCAGGCTGTGGGATCATCAACCACTCCTACAGACCTTCGGCCAGATCCAGGAGATCCGGACCTACTACGACTTCGTCGCCGTGCACAACGACCGGTATTCGATTGACGGCGAATACCGCCAGATTATGCTGTCGGCCCGCGAGTTGAATTCCGACAGCCTGCCGAATCGCAACTGGATCAACGAGCGCCTGACGTTCACCCACGGGTACGGCTTGACGCTTGGCCCCGTCAACCAGGTGACACCAGAGGGCCTGCCGGTGCTGTTCATCAAGGATCTCCCGCCACGAACCTCCGTCGACCTTGGTGTCGAGCAACCCGCGATTTACTTCGGGCAGTTGTCGAGCGATCACGTCTTCGTCGGCACGAAGGCCCGTGAATTTCACTATCCGCAAGGTGACGACAACGTGTACACGACGTACGACGGGTCGGGCGGTGTCCCGATCTCCAACGCCTTCCGGCGAGTGATGTTCAGCGCTCGCTTCAAGTCACTCAAGGCGTTGTTGAGCGATGACATCACCAACGACAGCCGGGTGATGTTTCACAGGCGGGTATCGGAACGTGTTCGCCGAATTGCGCCGTTCCTGCAATACGAAACAGAGCCGTACCTGATCATCTCGAACGGCCGTCTGGTCTGGCTGCAGGACGCCTACACGACGAGCACCCGGTATCCGTATGCGACGCCGGTGGCCGACGGAACGAACTACATCCGAAACTCGGTCAAGGTGACGGTGGATGCGTATCACGGCACGACAACGTTCTATGTCATCGACGACACCGACCCGCTCGTGCGCGCCTTGGCAGCGATTTTTCCCGATCTATTCAGACCATTGGCCGAGATGCCGGAGGACATGCGGACACGGCTTCGCTACCCGGAAGGCATCTTCAAGCTGCAAGCCGCGATGTTCGCTACCTACCACATGACGAACCCCGCGGTGTTCTACAACAAAGAGGACAAGTGGGACATCCCCTCGATCGACGCCGAACAGCGCCCGCAGCCGATGCAGCCGTACTACACGATCATGAAACTGCCAGGCGAGGAAACGGCTGAATTCATTCAGATGCTCCCGTTCACGCCGTCCAGGAAGGACAATTTGGCGTCGTGGATGGTGGCTCGAAGTGATGGCGAGCACTACGGCCGGATGATTGTGTTCCAGTTTCCAAAGCAGAAAGTCGTGTTCGGACCACGGCAGATCGTTGGACGGATCAATCAGGACCAGGCGATCGCACCACAAATCACGCTCTGGAACCAACAAGGATCGGAAGTGCTGCAAGGCACACTGCTCGTGATTCCGATTGAGGAGTCGCTCATTTACATCCGGCCGCTCTACCTTCGCTCGGCTGGCGGCCGGATCCCGGAACTGAAGCGCGTGATCGTGGCCCACCAGAATCAAATTGTGATGGAAGAGACGCTGGACAAGGCGCTCGACCGGCTGTTCCCCCCTGATGGTCCAGGCCGCAGAGGTCAGCGTGCGGCTTCGCTCGAGATCGACGGGATCCCCGGTAGACCTGCCCTTGAACACGACTCTCTTACAGCTCAAGCCGTTGAGCACTATCGGAACGCGATCCAGTCGCAACGCAACGGCGACTGGGGACGCTACGGAGAGGAGATCCGGCGCCTCGGTGAGGTGCTCGAAAAGATGCGTCCACAGTGAGCCCCAACAAATTCAAAGATCGCCTCGCTCCATCCTCGCCGGCCAGACCAGCGCGTCACGTGCACCGTGGGCAACTTCGACAACACGCGTGCGGGTACGCCGCCCACACGCTCGTTCTGAACGAAGATGGCGACGTCGACGTGCCGCAGCCATGCGACGTCATCCTCGCTGTCGCCTAATCCGATGAGGAAAGGGTCTCCCCACGCTTGCGTCCATATCGCCTCCAGCACCCGAAGACTTTCGGCGCGGTCCCGGGTCGCGGTGACCAGGTTATGGCTACCGGTTCGGGCACACCGCAGCCCTCGCGAGCCAAGCGCCTTGCACAAGCGGCTCCGCGTCGCGTCCTTCTCATCGACGATTCGAAACAGCTCGGTGTACTCGCGCAGCTTTGCGAGCTGCGCTTCCACGACAGGCACCCCGAGCTCCTTGGCGACGTCTTCGATCGTCAACTCAGCGAAACCCACAATCTCCACGCCTAGCTCTCGGCTAGCCTGCCTCAGGGCATCCACGACTTCGTGGTATCGCCGGCCGAACTCAATGACGTCGCCGCCGACGGCGGGCTGCGCCCGCTTCGGAACAAATGGAAAGCAGCCGTGCGGAATGAAGAGGGCACTTCCGTGTTCGCTGATGAATGGCGTGAGCATCTGTACTGTCTGGTGGAGCCGGTGGATTTCGGCGCGAGTCCGACTCGAATTGATGATCAGCGGGATTCCACGCGCGGCGAGGAATTCGAGGGCCGCCCGCTCATCGGGCAGGGACCGCGTACTCGCCTCGAGCAAGCTCCCATCGATATCCGTCACGACCACCAGTTGCTGCGCCAGTCCGGTAGCGGACTGCGTAAAGGATTGCCGCCACCAGAGAGGTCTATTGCCGGACATGATGAGTCCTCGAATTCAATGCAGCGAGCTCGCAGCTTTCGCGCGCGGGGCGACGAGAACTGGGCGGCGCAGCGCGGGAGATTGGTTCCTCCACGGTCAGCGCTGCGAACTTGCAATTCAACTCTAGGAGAGTTCGACGGTGGGCGGTGTCAGGCCGAGGCAGTATTCTTCGCGTTCAGAGACCGGACGCGACAGATCACTCTCGTGCCGGGGATAAGATCGATCGATGATGCGCCCGCCCACGACCATCAAGGCGGCGTTGCTGACTGGCTTTCTGGTGATCTTCACGGTATGGCTGGCCTCGACGGCATATTTCACGGAGCACCTCGCCGAAACGCAGGAGCGAAGTGCGGCCATTCACGCCCGACATACGAGGGCCCACGAGCTGTTGTTCGCGGTCCGGAGCCAGGTGCTTCTCGGCTCGATCTACGTTCGCGATGCCCTAATCGAAGCCGACGGCGCGTCCACAGCAGCAGCGGTCGCCGGCGACCATCTACGCACCTTGCAGGCGCAGGTGAATCAGGAGCTCGAGCAGTACAAGGCCATTGACTCGGTCGACGAGGGTAACGGTTGGATGCGCCTCGAAGACGAGCTTCGTGATTATTGGGACGCCGCCGTACGACTCGTCGTACCAGCGCCCGATGACCGGGCGGTCGCGCAGCGCCGCCTCCATACCGAAGTCATTCCGAAACGTGATGCCATCGTGTATCTGTCAGACGAGATCCGACAAGTGATGGCCGAAAATGCCGCTCGTGAGCAACGAGAGCTGAGCGAAGCGAATCGGCTAGTGCGCCGCACGATATGGGAGACGACGGCGATTGCGGTCGTCGTCGGCCTGGCCATTGCGATGCTTTCGACGTGGTACGTCCGCCGGCTCGAGGTGACCGTTCGCGAAGAACACGCCGAGGTCGAACGGAGCCGACAAGAACTGAAACATTTGTCGGGAAGGCTCGTCCAAGCGCAGGAGGACGAACGCCGAGCGATCGCACGGGAACTCCATGACGAGATTGGACAGGCACTGACCGCGGTGGATGTCGAGCTCGCTGTCGCAGAAGGTGCGGTGGGCATGGACGGGCGCGCGGCCGCAGCGATCCACGAGGCAAGAACGGTCGCGCAACGCGCGCTTGGTGGCGTTCGTGATTTATCGCAGTTACTGCGACCAAGCATGCTGGACGACTTCGGTCTCCCCGACACCCTCAAGTGGTATCTGCGCAAATTCTCGGATCGGACGGGCGTCCGGACAGAGCTCGTCGACGATCGCCTGAGCGATCGCCTGCCGATCGATGTCGAAGTCTGCGTGTACCGGGTCATACAGGAGGCGCTGACGAACGTGTCCCGACACGCTCAGGCGACCGCTTGTCGCGTTTTCGTACAGCGACTGGCGTCATCCGTGATCGTGACGGTGGAAGATGACGGCGTTGGACTGCAGGCCGCCGGCGCCGGAACGGGTGCTCGCCGGGACGGGCTGGGATTGGTGGGCATTCGCGAGCGTGTGTCTGAGTTGGGCGGCACGTTTCGAATCGAAGGCAAGAGCAGTAAAGGAACGCGCCTCACAATCGAACTCCCGCTGACGACGAGGGCCTGACATGGCAACCGTACGGATCCTCCTCGCCGACGATCACACACTGGTGCGTGAAGGCTTGCGGAAGATTATCGAGGCGCACTCTGGCTGGGAGGTCATCGGTGAAGCCGCCGATGGTCGTCAGGCGGTGCGCCAGGCCCTCGAACTGAAGCCTGACCTTGTTGTCCTCGACCTCGCCATGCCGCTACTGAGCGGTGTCGACGCCATCCAACAGATCGTCCGGCGCCTGCCATCCACACGCGTGCTGGTCCTGAGCATGCACGCCGACGAAGTCTACGTGACACGTGCGCTCAAAGCCGGCGCGCACGGGTACCTGTTGAAAGATTCAGCCGGAAACGATCTGTTGCGGGCGGTCACGGCGTTGACGCAAAACAAATCGTTTTTCAGCCCGGCAATCTCTCGGATCATGCTGGATGATTACGTGCGACGAAACGCCGAGCGGGGCATCACCGATCGCTACGACACGTTGTCGGAGAGAGAACGCGAAGTGTTCCAGTTAATTGCTGAGGGGAAAGTAAACAAGGAGATCGCAGAGATCCTGCATCTCAGTCCGAGCACGGTCGAAACGCATCGTGCCCGCATCATGGAAAAGCTCGACGTGCACAGCGCAGTGGAAATCGTGCTTTACGCGGTACGCAAAGGCATCGTTTCGTGATCGCAGTCTCACCGGGTCAGGAGCGACGCCGATTCGGCTGTTCGGCCTGAACGGTGGCGATTTGGATCGGGATCTGCAACAAGGG
>Ga0075425_100006474_pt1 | contig 12278 bp, 6 predicted proteins | sample SoiMethybrSBSTD4_FD_75300 | JGI IMG/M metagenome (GOLD analysis project Ga0075425, IMG submission 75300) | Bulk soil microbial communities from a Populus tree surrounding site in Tennessee, USA - Soil MetaG P. TD hybrid SBSTD4 | ecosystem: Environmental > Terrestrial > Soil > Tree plantation...
GCCAGTCTCGTTGAGCAGGGTCTCGCCGCTGCTGCACCGACCGGTGCGGACGCCGCCGCGTTCGAGGAAGTGCCGCACCCGCGCGTCCGCTCCGTGCCGACCTTGGCCCGCGCCACGAATGTTCCATGGATCGATTCCAACGGCTGGCGGTTTCAGCGCGGCACCCAGAAGGCGAACTACGCGAAGCTGCCGGCCGGGTTCGCCGCGCTCGCGGCCGCAGAGGCCTTCACCTTCAACGTGAACGCGATCCTCAACCCGGATCCGGCAGACGTCGAGGAACTGGGAAAGATGCTCCAGTTCCTGAAGGCGAACGATCAGCCGCCGCTGCCCGCCCTGGCGAACATCGGCGTCGTGGACGATCGATCGGACGTGATGGGCGAAATCCTGAACATGCTGACGCGCCGCAATCTGCTCTACCGCGTGGTCTCTGCGCCCGACCCCGCGCTGAGCGTCACGGTGCAGCTCGGGACGCCGGATTTCCCCAGCGATGCGGCGAAGAACCCAGTGGAATTTGCTGCGCGCGTGCGCGCGAAGCTCGGCGACGACAACCGCCTTGTGCGGCTCTACGGCACCAGCACTGTCATCGCGCGCCTCACTGGAGACGGGAAACGCGCCCGTTTGTACCTCCTCGCCTTCGACCGAAGCCGCCGGCGGCAGGCCGACGATACGCAGGCGATTCGCGTTCGGCTGCTCGGCCGCTATCAGCCGGCGAAGCTTGCGGCGTACGGTACGGGTTCGAACGCGTCGCTGACCGACCTGCGGCACATCGGAAACAGCACCGAATTCTGGGTCCCCAGTTTCAACGCGATCGCGCTCGTCGATCTGGACGCGTTGCCGTAACCCGTGCGCATGCTGATTGCCTGGCTCATCGTTGTCGCCAGCTTCACCCTCCCGGTGGACGTGTCCGCCGTGCTCGAGAGCGCGTACGCCTCGCATGACTTCGAGCTCAATCCGGATCCGGACAGCACGGAGTGGAACACCGCGCCGCGCGTCGTGGCGGCTGTTGACAGGTCGGGCCAACCGGTCCCCGGCCCGCCAACGGAGATTCGTTCGCGATGGACGAAGCAGTACCTCTATCTGCTATATGTCTGTCCCTACACTGAACTGAACCTGAAGCCGAATCCGACGTCGACGGTGGAGACGCCGCAGCTCTGGAACTGGGATGTCGCGGAGGCCTTTATCGGATCCGATATCGAGCACATCGGACGATACAAGGAGTTCCAGGTCTCGCCGCAAGGCGAATGGGTCGATCTCGCCATCGACCGCGACGACTCGAAGGGCCAGGAAGGAATGAAGTGGAACTCCGGCTATACGGTCAGGGCTCGCATCGATGCGCGCGCGAAGATCTGGTACGGGCTGATGCGGATTCCGTTTCAGTCGATTGACGTGCGTCCGCCCGAGGCTGGCAGGGAGTTACGCATCGGCCTCTTTCGGATCGCCGGCGCCAATCCCAGGCAAGGCTATGCGTGGCGGCCGACCGGCGCCGATACGTTTCACGTGCCGCAGGCGTTCGGAACGCTGCGGCTGCGCTGAGCTAACCGCCAATCCAGTTGCATGTTGAAGGCTTCCCATCATCGCAGGCGAACACGCGAAAGTTTGCCGGCTTGTGTGCGGCCGTCCACGTGCGGCCGTTGATGAAAAAGGGCTTCGCCCACGCCTCGCTGTCGATGGTTCGAGGCGCGATGACCGACACAGACGCCATGCCTTGAGCGGGATAGCCGGTCCGCGGGTCGATGATGTGCGCGTATGTCCGGCCGTCCGCCCAGAAGAATTTTTCGTAGCTGCCGGACGTGGACAGCGACATGTCCCTCAGAAACACCTCCGCCGCCGATTTGTTCGGGTCGTCTGGCGCGCGAATCGTGATCCGCCAGCCTGTCGGCTCGTCAGGCGGAGCCCCCAACCCGTAGATGCTGCTGCCGGCCGCCGACACGAGCGCGACGTGGATTCCGCTCCGCCGCAGAACCTCCACCATCCGATCGACGGCGTAGCCCTTGCCGATGCCGCCGGGATCGAGCTCCATGCCGGCGCGATCGAATTGAATGGTCTTGGCCGCCGCGTCGAGATGCACATGCCGATGCCCGACCCGCGTCAGCGCATCGGTCACGTCTGCCGGCCGGGGCAATGCACCCTCGCCCTTGTAAAAACCCCAGACCTTCATGAGCGGTCCCACGGTGATGTCGAACGCCCCGTCGCTCTCGCGGCTGTATGTCAGGCAGTCCGAGAGGAGCTGGAACAACTCGGCCGAGAGTCTCACCGGTCCCACTCCTGCCGTCCGGTTCACCTCGCTCCATTCGCTGTCCTGCTTGTAATTCGACAGCAGCCGATCGAGCCGATGGACTTCGTCGAAGGCGGCGTCGGCTGCCTTCTCCATCTGCAGGCGGTCGCTGCCGTACAACACGACTGAAAACGTCGCGCCCATGGCTTCGTCGTTCTGCTCAACCCGAAGCAGATCACCGGGCGGCGACCAGAGCGCGACGGCAACGAGGACGATCGTGAATCGGATTCCCATTTCTTATTCCTGCGTGAGTTTCACGCGCTTTGCGCTTGCCGCCAGGAGTATGCTCTCGGCGCTGACTATCGCGACATTCTCCTATCGAAGGAGTTGCCCTCATGCTTCGGGCGCTATTGTCCGTCAGCTTCTGCATTCTTCTCGCCGGCAGTGCCTTTGCGCGGCTGGCCAGTCAAACAGCGTGCGCCAGATGGAGCTCGGGGCGAGGATTCTCTTTTGGCAAGGCATCCGGATTGGAGATGTCGTTTATGCGACTCGTTGTCTTACTGAGCGTGTTTCTGGGGCTGGCGGGCTCCGCCTTCGCGCAGGAGTACGACTTTCTCCTGAAGGGAGGTCACGTCCTGGACGCCAGCAACAGGATTAACGCCGTGCGTGATGTGGCGATCAAGGACGGGAAAATTGCCGCCGTCGCCGAGAACATCGCCGCCGCGCGAGCATTGAAAACGGTCGACGTCACCGGACTCTACGTCACGCCTGGTCTCATCGACCTCCACGCGCATGTGTACCGGCCCACGTTCGGTCAGGGATTCCGCGCCGACAACGAGATGGTCTACCCCGACGGGTTCAGCTTCCGCGCCGGCGTCACGACCTTCGTCGATCCCGGCGGCTCCGGATGGCGCAACTTCGAGCACATGAAGGACATGGTGATCGACCGCTCGTTGACGCGCGTCCTCGCCCTGATCAACATCGTCGGCCGCGGCCAGGCCGGCGGCAAGTACGAGCAGGACCTCGACGACATGGAGGTGAAGCCGACTGCCGACATGGCGCGCAAGTACAAGGGGCTGATCGTCGGCGTCAAGAGCGCGCACTATTCAGGGCCGGAGTGGGCGCCGTTCGAGCGCGCGGTTGAAGTGGGCAAGATCGCCGACATCCCCGTGATGGTGGACTTCGGCAGCGCCCGGGTGCGAACGATCGGCGAGCTGTTTTCACGGATCTTCCGCCCCGGGGACATATGGACTCACACGTACGGCGGCAGCCGCGGCGAACAGAACCCCGACACTCTGGGTCCCAGCCAGGCATTCGTGGACGGCCGCAAGAAGGGCATCCTCTTCGACGTGGGCCATGGCGGTGGCAGCTTTCTCTGGCGTGTAGCGGTCCCGTTGACGAAGGCGGGATTCTTCCCGGACACGATTTCCACCGATCTGCACACGCACAGCATGAATGCCGGGCTGAAGGACATGTCGAATCTCATGAGCAAGTTTCTCGCGCTCGGCATGACCGTGGAACAGGTGGTGACAGCGACCACGTGGAACGCGGCAAAGGCCATCAAGCAGGAGCGGCTCGGAAATCTCTCGGTCGGCTCAGGCGCCGACGTTGCCGTGCTGAGAGTACAGAAAGGAGACTTCGGCTTCCTCGATCAGGCCGGCGCACGGTTGAAGGGAAACCAGCGGGTGATCTGCGAGCTGACGCTTCGCGATGGAAAAGTCGTCTACGACCTCAACGGCCTGGCGGGCGTCGATTGGGACAAGCTGCCGCCCAATTACCGGCAGACGGGAGACGCGCGTTAGGACGCGTACCACGCGGAGGCGCCGCGAGCGCCCTCGCGGCAGAGACCGTAGATACGTCCGGATGCAATCTGGAGGAATGTATGTCGAGAGCAGAACGTTCCCGGCTTGGGCAGGTTGTTGGGCGCGCGCGCGTCGCCTCGGCGTTGCTGGTTCTTGCCGGAATATTTCTATATGCCGACTCCGCGTCCGCTCAACTCTTTCAATGGACGCCCGAGCAATTGGTGAAATACACGGTCAAAAATCCTTACGGCCGGTTCCCCGACGGACGACCGAAGGTGCCCGACGAAATGCTGAAACGGCTGAAGGAACTCATCGCCGAAGAGGTGCAGGCGGCGTTGCCCAGCCAGGAGTTCCCGAACCAGTTCGAGTCGCGCGACGGCTGGAAGGTGCTGAACGCCGACAAGAAGATGGTCGGGCGGGTACTGACGGTGCAGTTCATGCCGCACCGCGGCGACATCGCCGACGTCGACGCAGCCGAGGCGAAGGCAAAGGGCACTTCGCCCGCGCGCAACCAGACGGCGATCGACATGCTGCAGCCGGGCGACGTGATCGTGGCCGATGTGTTTGGAGCCGACTGGAACTTCGTCGGCAACAAGCTCGCTCATTACATTCAGACCACGACCGGCAACGGCATGATTGTGGACGGCGGGGTCTACTGGCTGGACCGCATCGCCGAGACCGGCATGCCGGCGTATTACAAGAATTCGTTTCCGACGCAGGGGATGCGGGTGATGGTCACCGGCATCAACATCCCGGTGCGAATCGGCAAGACGCTGGTGATGCCCGGCGACGTCGTGCTCGCCGATCGCGAGGGCATGTGGTTCATTCCGCCGCACAAGGTACAGGAGGTCGTCGAATCCGGAGAGCTGTCGAAGGCGCGCGACGACTGGAGCCTGCTGATGCTGAGCACCGGGAAGTACACGTCGCGCCAGATCTACGGACCGCTGACGCCGGAGCTGCAGAAGCAGCGCGACGACTACGTCTTTCAAAAGACCGGTCGCAGGCCGCCGCCGCCGCCGCGCGGCCGCGGCGGTGAGTGAGGAAACGATGAGCTGACGAAGTTCCTCGCGAACCGCTCCCGGCCTGGTGATGGGCCCGACCGATCAGAAGATGTCGCCGCGCCAGTAGAGCACGTCGTCGCCGCTCAGGCGCGGTGCGGGCCCCGCGTTGAGCGAGCGGATCATCATCACCGCGGTTGACGGTCTCGTCGTCGCCGTGACCTGAGGCGGGACGAACCGCGACGGCAGCCAGCCTCCGATCGTCGGCCGGCGTTCCACCGGCTCCCGCGCAATCAACGCCTGCAGCAGCGCGCCGACGCGAGCGCCCGACGGGTCGCGGTCGCCGCACTCTTCGATCGTCCACCGGCTTGCGGCGATGGTGACGACGACGTAGGCGGCGGCCGTGATGCCCTCTTCCGCGATGAAGAACTGCAGGTGACGCGCGTCCGCCGGCCCGAGGCCGGCGAGCAGCCGCTTCGCGGTGATCGCGTAGTTGACGAGATCGACGTCGCGATCGAGGTGAAATCGAAACGGAGCGGCGCGGGTCTCGCCCATCGCGACGATCGCCGCCAGATCGCGGGCTTCGCCGCCGCGGACCAGCGTCATCGGCGCGCCCGGACGCGGCGTGTGCACGATTTCGATCGCGGTGTCGGTCATGCCAATCGGCTCGAAACCGGCAAATGCAGGATCGCCGCCTCGCGAGAACAGCAACGCGATGTCCGCGCCGTCTCGCGCGGCGTCGTCGAGCAGCGTATCGATCAGCCGTCGTGCGTGACCGTGACCGCGGTACGCGGGTTCGGTGAACAGCGAACCGATGCCACAGACGCGTATCGGGCGCCCGTCGAGCACGGCGGCGAAGTCGTAGCGGAGTGCGCCGGCGCGCAGATCGGTGCCGTCGAGCACGGCAAACGCCCGGAGCGACCGGCATCCCCACGCCGTCTTCATTCGGGCGGCGTGGAATCTGCCGTACGCGTCCCGGTCCAGGCCGGTGTTGCAGCGTGCGTGCATCGCCGTGAGGAGACGGTCGAGTACGGCGCCGTCCGCGGGAATGACTGCCGTCAGCATCGACAGCCTGCCACGCGATCGCCTCAGCCGACTGTCCCGAAGTGCACAGTGCCGAGTCGGCCAGACGCGTTAGCCTCTTGCATGACATCCGGTGAATCGACTGCGGCCGCCACGCCTGCCGATGCCGAGGGAAGCTTCGAAGGACGGTGGGATGCCTGGCGCGCGCGCGGCGTGGCGCACGATCGTGTCGTCAGCCGACGGCTCAAAGAGCTGATCCCGGCGCTCGCCGTCGTGGCGGTGGTCGTCTACGTCTTCATCCTGCGGTGGTGAACCGATTGTTCCGCCGCGTGTTTGCGGCGACCACACCGCCTCCCGACCGGCCGTTCCGCGACGAGCTGCTCAGCATCGAGCGCCTCGAAGAGCGGGCGTTGTCGCTCGCCGGCAGCCTCACGGTCGATCCGAGTCCGCGGCGACGTGCGCGCCACGTCCTGCCGCGGTTCGACGACAACGCGCGCGCGCTTCGCGAAGCCTACAGCGCGCTGGCGCACGATGTCCGGACGGGCGAATTCGTCACCACCGCGGCGGAATGGCTGCTCGACAACTTCCACCTGGTGACCGCGGAAATCGCGGACATCCGCCGGAACCTCCCGAAGTCGTATTACCGGCAGCTGCCCACGCTCGCCTCGCGCGAACACGCCGGCGACGCGCGAATCTATGCGATCGCCGTCGCGCTGGTGCGCCACAGCGACAGCCGCATCGATCGTCATCAGCTCGCCGTCTTCCTGAACAGCTATCAACGCGTCGCCCCGTTGACGATCGGCGAGCTCTGGGCGTGGCCGAGCATGCTGAAGCTCGCGCTGATCGAGAACCTCCGCCGTCTGGCCGACGAGACGATGGAGGCGCGCCGGGCGCGGCAGGCGGCCGACGCGCACGTGTCCGCGATCGAAGCCGGCGCGAGCCATCCGTCGCAACCGCTGCCGGCGACCCTCCATATCGCATACGTCGTTCGCCTGCTGCATCGTGTCCGTGAGTACGGCCTTCGGCTCGCGCCGATCCGCGACGCGGTCGAGCACTACCTCGCGTCGCGGGACACGACGGCCGAGGACGCCATTCGCGGCGAACACCAGCGGCAGGCGGCCGACCAGGTGTCGATCGCCAACGCGATGACGAGCCTGCGACTCTGCGCCACGCTCGACTGGCGCCAGTACGTGGAGGCCGTGAGCCTGGTCGAACAGGTGCTCCAGCGCGATCCGGCCGGCGCCTACGGGCGGATGGACTTCCTCAGTCGCGATCGACAGCGCCGGGCCGTCGAGGAACTCGCGGCGCCGAGCGGCGACGCGCAACTGCGGGTCGCGCTGCGTGCGGTCGAGAGTGCGCGCCAGGCGGTCGCGAGCGGTTCAGCGTCGGACCGCGCCGCGCACGTCGGGTATCACCTGATCGATCGAGGGCGTCGCGATCTCGAAGCCGACGTCGCCTACCGGCCGCGACTCGCGGCTCGCGTGCGGCGGTGGACGTTCGCGCATCCGACGCTGGTGTATCTGGCACCGATCGTGGTGGTCGCCGCGCTGTTGCTGGCGGGCAGTGCCGCGTACGGTCGCCACGCCGGCGCCTCGGCACGCGTCGTCGGCGCCGTCGTGCTGCTGCTGATGATTCCAGCCGCCGACATCGCGATCGCGCTCGCGCACCGCGTCATCGCGTGGGCGATTCCGCCTCGCCGCCTGTCTCGGTTCGAGTTCACCGGTCCGATTCCCGCCGAGGCGCGGACGATGGTCGTCGTGCCGACGATGTTGACGAGCGAGGCTTCCGTCGCCTCGCTGCTGGAGCACGTGGAAGTTCTTGCCCTCGGCAATCTCGATCCGTGCATCCATTTCGCGATCCTGAGCGACTTCACCGATGCCGCGTCGCGCGAGATGCCGGGCGACGGCGCGTTGCTGTCGGCGGCGCGGGACGGCATCGAGGCGCTCAATCGGCGATTCGGTCCCGGACACGCCGACCGGTTTTTTCTCTTCCATCGCGAGCGGCAATGGAACGCCGGCGAACACGCGTGGATTGGCTGGGAGCGCAAGCGCGGCAAGATCGAGGAATTCAATCGCCTGCTCAGGGGCGCGTCCGACACGAGCTTCGCGACCCAGGTCGGCGAGCTCGCGATCCTCGGCGCGGTCCGCTATTGCCTCACGCTCGACACCGACACACGCCTGCCGCGCGATGCCGCGAAAGAGCTGATCGGCATCATCGCGCATCCGTTGAATCGTCCTTTTTTCGACCCGCATGTCGGCCGCGTCACCGAGGGCTACGGCATTCTCCAGCCGGGCGTCAGTGTGACGATGGCGAGCGCGGCCGGCTCGATCTTCGCGCAGACCTACGCCGGCCACACCGGGGTCGATCCGTACACGACCGCCGTCTCGAACGTCTACCAGGACCTCTTCGACGAGGGCATCTTCACCGGCAAGGGCCTCTATGACGTCGACGCGTTCGTCGCGTCGCTCGAGGGGCGCGTCCCCGAGAACGCGCTGCTGTCGCACGATCTGTTTGAGGGGCTCTACGCGCGGACGGCCCTTGTGACCGACGTCGAAGTCGTGGACGACTACCCGTCCAGCGTTCTCGCGCACGCCCGACGCCAGCATCGGTGGGTCCGCGGCGACTGGCAAATCCTGTGGTGGCTGCTGCCGTGGGTCCCGACGCGATCGGGGCTGCAGCGGAATCGTCTGCCGGCGATCGCGCGCTGGAAGATTCTCGACAACCTGCGGCGCAGCGTGACGGCGCCGGTGATCGTCGCCGTGCTCCTGCTCGGGTGGAGCGTCCTGCCCGGTTCGCCGCTGGTGTGGACGGCAATCGGGCTCGCCGCGCTCGTCTTTCCGATCGTCATGCGTGTCGCGGCCTTCGGTCGCGGCCCGGCGACCGGCCAATCCGAACGCGTGTTCATTCGAACGCTCGTCGAGGATCTGAACAGCGACATCGCGCGCGTCGTGCTGCAGCTCGTGTTCCTCGCGAACCAGGCCTACCAAATGGTGCACGCCATCACCGTGACGCTCGTGCGTCTCGGGGTCACGCAGCGGTGGCTGCTCGAGTGGGAAACCGCGGCGGCGAGCGCGCATCGCGGTGGACAGCCGCGCGTCGCCGTATTCGTGAGGGAGATGATCGCGAGCCCCGTCATCGCCGCCGGCGGCGCCGTCCTCGTCTTCATGCTGCGTCCGGAGGCGTGGCCGGCAGCGGTGCCGATCCTTGCGCTGTGGTCCGCCGCGCCGCTGATCGCGTACGCGCTGAGCGTCCCCGTGCCACCGCGTCGCATGCCGCTCGGCTCGGAGGACCGCGAGTATCTGCGCCTGGTCGCGCTGAAGACGTGGCGCTACTTCGAGATGTTCATGGGGCCCGAGGATCATGCGCTCCCACCGGACAATGTGCAGCTGGTGCCTGACACGACCATCGCGCATCGCACCTCGCCGACCAACATCGGCATGGCCCTGCTGGCGACAGTGGCGGCTCACGACCTCGGCTTCATCGCGGTCGATGACATGGTTGACCGTCTCGACGCCACGCTCACGACTGTCGAAGCACTGGAACGATACGAAGGCCACCTGCTGAACTGGTACGACACGCGGACGCTGGCGCCGCTGCCGCCGTCGTATGTCTCGACGGTGGACAGCGGGAATCTTGCGGGCGCGTTGTTGACGGTATCGGTCGCGCTCTCGCAACTGGCGGGCGCGACGGATCCCGCCGATCCTGCCGCTGAACGGGCGCGGCTCGAACGGCTCGCGGGCCGCGCCATGGCGCTCTTCGACGGCATGAACTTCCGGTTTCTCTACGAGCCTCAACGGCAGCTCTTCACCATCGGCTATCGTCTCGCCGACGCCGACGGCCCGGGCCGCCGCGATCCGTCGTTCTACGATCTCCTCGCGTCCGAGTCGCGCCTGGCGAGCTTTCTCGCCATCGCGAAGGGCGACGTGCCGGAGTCGCACTGGTTTCATCTGGGACGATCGGTGACCAACGTAAAGGGCCAGGTGGCGCTGCTGTCGTGGAGCGCCACGATGTTCGAGTATCTGATGCCGCTGCTCGTCATGCGCAGCTACCCGGACACCCTGCTCGAACAATCGTGTCGGATGGCCGTGCGCCGTCAGATCGATTACGCCGCCGCGCGTGGTGTGGCGTGGGGCATCTCGGAGTCCGCATACAACGTCGTCGATCGACACGACATCTATCAGTACAAAGCCTTCGGCGTTCCCAGCCTCGGTCTGAAGCGAGGGCTTGGCGACGAGCTCGTCGTTGCTCCCTACGCGACGGCGCTCGCCGCGATGATCGACCCGGTGCGAAGCGCCGCGAACCTGCGGCGGATGAGCGACGTCGGCCTCGAGGGCGATATTGGCTTCTTCGACGCGATCGATTACACCAATCGCGACGCGGACGCGCACGATCACACGGCCGGCCGCGAGGCCGGAGTCACGGGTACCGTCGTCCGGACCTATCTCGCGCACCACCAGGGCATGACGCTGGTCGCGCTGGCGAACACGCTGCTTGGTGATCCGATGGTGACGCGCTTCCACGCCGACCCGCGGGTGCAAGCGACGGAGTTGCTGCTGCAAGAGCGCCTGCCCCGCCACGCGCCGACGATTCACCCGCGGCCGCTCGACGAAATGCGGGTCGTCGCGCCGCCGCCGGCCGTGCCGGTGCGGCGGTATCGATCGCCGCAGACGCTGTTCCCGCACGCGCAATTCCTCTCCAACGGCAACTACGTCACGGTCGTGACCAACGCCGGCGGCGGGAGCAGCTTCTGCCGCGGTCTGGCGGTCACACGATCGCGTCACGACGTCACGCGCGATCCCGGCAGCGAATGCGTGTACCTGCGCGATGTCCGCAGCGGGCTCGTATGGTCGGCGGCCTATCACCCGACGGCACAGGAGCCGGAGGACTACCTCGTCACCTTTCGCGCCGAGAAAGCCACGTTCCGGCGGCGCGACGACGAGATCTCCACGCAGCTCGAGATCGCGGTCTCCACCGAAGACGATGTGGAAGTGCACCGGGTGACGGTCGTCAATCAAAGCACGCGGATTCGCGAAATCGACGTGACCAGTTACGCCGAGATCGTCCTGGCGCCGCCGGCCGACGATCTCGCGCATCCGGCATTCGGCAAGCTGTTCGTCGAAACAGAGTATCTGGCAGACAGCGCGGCGCTCGTCTGTCATCGGCGCCCCCGCGATTCCCGTGAGACCGGCGTATGGGCCGTGCACGTGTTGAGCCTGGAAGGCCGGCCGCAGGGGCCGGTCGAATGGGAGACCGACCGCGCACGATTCCTCGGTCGCGGCCGCGACACCGACGCCCCCGCCGCGCTCGACGGACGCTCGCTGTCGGGAACGACCGGCGTGCCGCTCGATCCAATCGTCAGTCTCCGCCAGCGCATCAGGCTCGTCCCGGGCGCGTCGGTGCGGCTCTCGTTCGCGACCGGCATCGCCGCCGATCGCGAAACCGCGGTCGCGCTCGCGCACAAGTACCACGATCCCAGCGCCGCGTCGCGGACGTTCGCGCTCGCCTTCACCCATGCCCAGAGCGGCCTTCGCCATCTCGGCATCTCGAACGACGACGCGCTCCTCTTCGAACGGCTCGCGTCGCGGGTCCTGTTTGCTGATGCGTCGCTGCGCGCGGATCCCGGCCGGCTCGCCGCCAACGAGCTCGGCCAGGCCGGACTCTGGCCGCATGCGATTTCCGGCGATCTGCCGATTCTGCTGGTGCGCGTCGTCGGCAACGACGATGCGGCGCTGGTGCGCGAGGTGCTGCAGGCGCAGGAGTACTGGCGCCTGAAAGGGCTGATCGCGGACGTCGTCATCCTCAACGAGCATCCGATCAGCTACATCGACGAGATGCACGCGCAGCTCACCGCGCTGCTCGACAACGGCCCGTGGCGCGCGTGGAAGCACCGTCCCGGTGGCGCGTACCTGTTGCGCGGCGATCTGATGCTCAGTGCGCAGCGCACGTTGCTCGAGGCGGTCGCACGCGCCGTCCTCGTGGGAGACCGAGGCGATCTGCGCGCGCACCTCGACAAACCGCATCCGCGTCATGTCCGCGAGATCCCGGCCACCTTTGCCGACCTCGCGTCGACCGATTCGGGCGACGCGCGAGATGCGTCCATCGACGCGCCGGTCGACGTGCCGCCGATGACGCTCATGAACGGGCTCGGCGGATTCACAGACGGCGGGCGAGCCTACGCGGTCGTCCTCGAGGGCGACGACGAAACGCCGATGCCGTGGACGAACGTCATCGCCAACGCCC
>Ga0075425_100006476_pt1 | contig 12278 bp, 9 predicted proteins | sample SoiMethybrSBSTD4_FD_75300 | JGI IMG/M metagenome (GOLD analysis project Ga0075425, IMG submission 75300) | Bulk soil microbial communities from a Populus tree surrounding site in Tennessee, USA - Soil MetaG P. TD hybrid SBSTD4 | ecosystem: Environmental > Terrestrial > Soil > Tree plantation...
GCATAGACGAGCGCCGAGCCGGCGACGAGCAGACCGAGCCGGCTCTCGGGGCGCGCCCACCACATGTAGGCCCCGGCTGCGATCCATGCGGCGATAATCAGGCCGCGGAGGATCCCTACGGTCTCGGCGTTAACGAGGACCGAGCTAGGGGCGGCGAGCCAGATCGTCCCGGCGGCGGCGAGGACGCCCGCAAGCAACAGGCCTCCTGTGCCCACAGCGCGGGACGTGTTCACCGAGAGCGGGGCATTGACTGGATAGGTCGCCATTCGCTAATCACCCGTGTTGCGCGCAGCCAGCCGACGTGGCCATAGGCCGCAGTCGGTCGCCTCGCTTGTCCTGCACCGCGGGCCCTCCCTTCGGTGCACGTCCGGGTGGCTAAATGATGCCGTCAGTAGGTGCGGTGCGAAAGCGGGCATCCGTACCCGCACGTCTACGTCATTTGGCGCAGGTTTGAAGCAGGTGTAGCCTCTTACCGAAAGGAGGTACACCCAGCGGAAGAGACACCGTTTGCGGCCTCCCGGCCGATAATCCAGTGGAGGCCGGTCGCGTCCACGCTGCGCCCACGGTACTTCGCCGCCGTCCTCCTCTTGGCTGCGGCATACTACGCGTCGGCGAAGCTCGGCCAGTCGCTCAGCTACACAGCGTCGGTTTCCGCGATCTGGCCGCCCGCCGGCGTCGGCATCGCCGCCCTGTACCTCTGGGGGCTGCGCCTCTGGCCCGGGGTGTTCATCGCAGAGCTGGTCGTCAACGGTCAGCTCCTCCATTCGCTGCCGGTGGGAAGCCTCATCGGCCAGCAGGCAGGGAATCTCGCCGAGGTTCTTGTCGGCGCGTTGCTTCTTCGCCGGCTGATCGGCCCGCACGCTGCCCTCGACCGGCCGGAGCAGGTCGGCGGCGTGCTCGTGGCGATCGGGGCCGCAACGGCGATCAGCGCGACCGTCGGGACGATTTCGATGCTCTCGGGTGGAGTCATCGGAGCGTCTGAGATCCCGAAGCTCTGGCGCACGTGGTGGCTGGGCGATACGGCCGGAGGACTCGTGGTCGTGCCCTTGATGCTTGCGTGGGCGCCCGATCCCGCGGCGGCCTGGCGGCGCATCCGCAGCTGGGACGGACTCTTCCTCGTCGCGTTCGTGATCGCGCTTGCGTTTGTCTCTGTCTCAGGAGCCGGCCCGGTGCTCTACATGGTCTTCCCGGCACTCATCTTGGCGGCCTTTCGGTTTGGGCCTCCCGGGGCGACCGTCGCGATTGCGATTACGACCCTGGTGACGATCGGCGTCACCGCTCATGACAGTGGGCCGTTCTCCCAACAGCCGATCGACCATAGAACCCTGAGCACGCAGATCTATATCGTCATCGCCGCGCTGACGACACTTTTCCTGAGTGCGCTCGTTGCCGAGCGAGAGCGGTCCGCCGAAGCGCTGGCCGAGGCCCATCGCCGAGAAGGTGAGCGCGCAATCGAGGAGAGGCGTCGAATTGCGCGCGACCTCCACGATTCCGTTTCGCAGGCGCTGTTCTCAACCGCCCTGCACACCCGTACTGCGGAGAAGGCACTCGAAAGCAGACGGGCCGACTCTTCCGGCCAGGTCCGGCAGTCACTGAACGCGATCAAGCAGTTGACGAAGGTCGCTCAGGCGGAGATGCGCGCCTTCATCTTCGAGTTGCGGCGACAAGCTGTCGAGCGCGGTCTTGTTGCCGCCCTCGTCGAACAGGCCTCGACCTTGAGCGGGCCGAGTCGGTTGAGGATCGACGTCGAAGGACCCGACACGCCGCTTGGAGTTGACCCGCGCACGGAGGAGGAGTTGTTCGCGATCGGTCGCGAGGCTCTCGCCAATGTCGCGAAGCATGCCGGTGCGCGGTCGGCGACGGTCAGGGTGGAGGCTCGCGATGGGCACGTCTCGCTCGAGGTCGCGGACGACGGTCGCGGGTTCGACGCGAGGGCAGCTCGCCCCGGCCACTACGGCCTCGAGTCCATGCGAAGCCGGGCGGCTGAGCTCGGCGGCGAGCTGGCCGTCGCAAGTGCGCCCGGAGTCGGGACTGTCGTTCGAGTCGACGTCCCTGTGCGATCGGGGGACGGCGCCGGATGATGGCTGCTAACGAGGCCGACATCCGCGTTCTCGTCGTCGACGATCACGCAGTCGTTCGTAGCGGCCTGCTCGCTTTTCTCCAAGGCGAGAGCGACCTCGAAGTGGTGGGGGAGGCGCCGGGAGGGGCTGAGGCGCTCGACCTGCTCGCACACCTCGACGCTGATGGGGCGCGCCCTGACGTCGTCCTTATGGACTTGCAGATGAAACCGATGGACGGAATCGAGTCGACCCGGCGGGTTCGGGCCGAGTATCCGGACGTCGAGGTGGTGGCCCTGACGTCGTTCGGAGAGCCCGAGCGTGCGCAGAAGGCGCTCGAGGCCGGGGCGTCCGGCTATCTGCTCAAGGATGCCGACGCCGACGAGGTGGCGGGGGCAATACGGGCCGCGCACCGCGGGGAGCTCCAGCTGGATCCTGCGATCGCCGGCCCGTTGATGTCTTCGCTTCGCGAAGAAGCTCATTACGACGGCGCAGCTCGGCTCACTCCTCGTGAGCTCGATGTCGTCACCCTTGTCGGCGAGGGCAGGGCGAACAAAGAGATTGCACGCGAGCTCGGGATCGGCGAACGAACAGCGCGGACGCACGTCTCGAGCGCCCTCCACAAGCTCCAGCTCACCTCGCGAACGCAGCTTGCGCTCTGGGCCGTCGGCGAAGGGCTCGTCAGCGTCGACTCGAGCCACGCCCACACGACCGCCGAGTAGCCAACCCTAATCCGGGCTGTGGTGCTTGCAGCCACGAAAATTGTGGTGTTTTCCACCGTTGCAAAACGCTTTCGGCACGAGATACTCGGCGTGGGAGATCAGATCTTCGGCAGGTGAACGCACGTTCGAAGGGAGTGGGATGCCGCCCGTCCGTCGCTTTGACGACTTGTCCTCGTCTCGCCCTGTACGGGTCGACGAGTGGAAAGGATTCGCATCGTCGTCCTAGAGCCAGCAGGCCGTCTCAGGGGTTACGCCGCGCCGCCGATCGGTGCGCTTCGAGATGCCGGCGCGAAGGCCGTGCTCGTAGAGCCCGAGCGGGGTCTTGCATTCGACGTGATTACGTCGAAGCTGACGATTCCAGGCGTTCGCCGGGGCAGTGTCTCGCGGACGGCGCTGGTCAACAGACTCCGTGCAGCCGGCGCCTTTCCGTGCGTCATGGTCGTTGCTCCGGCGGGCTATGGGAAGACCACCGTTCTCGCGCAGTGGGCGGCCAAGGATGCGCGACCGTTCGCGTGGCTCTCGATCGACGCGCGCGACAACGATCCGATTGTCCTGCTACGGCACCTCGTCGCGGCTCTCGATTCGGTCGATCCGATCGAGCCACGCCTGCTCGAGGCGCTGGGTTCAGGTCAGCCCTCTGTCTGGAGCTCGATCATGCCGCGTCTCGCCGCACACTTGGCAGCCGGCAAATCACCGTTCGTGCTCGTGCTCGATGATGTCGATCTGCTCGAGTCGAAGGACTCGATCGCGATCGTCACGACGTTGATCGAGAACTTGCCTCGACGCTCAATGGCTGCGCTGGCCGGCCGCCGCCAGCCGAACCTCCCGGTTGCCTCGTTTCGCGTCGGTGGACCGCTGCTCGAGTTCGGCCCCTTCGAACTCGCACTCAGCCGCCGTGAGGGGGAGATGCTGCTAAGAGCCTGCGCAGTCGACCTGGAGGAGGATGGGATGGTCGACCTGCTGGAGCGGACCGAAGGGTGGGCCGCCGGGATCTACTTGACCGCGTTGGCAGCTCGCGATTCCTCAGAGTCGATCGACGCGGCCGGCGCGGTCCAGATTGGTGGCGACGATCGCTATCTCGCCGATTACCTCGAGGACGAATGCATGGCGGAGCTGTCGCCGGAGCTCCTCGAGTTCCTCAGGCGTACGTCCGTACTCGAAAAACTGTGTGGGCCTCTCTGTGATGCCGTCCTCGAGCGCACCGATTCCGCCGCCCTCCTGGCTGCGCTCGAGCGACTGAACCTGTTCCTGGTCCCGCTCGATCGGCATCGCGAGTGGCATCGGTACCACAACCTTTTCCGCGACCTTCTCCGTCGAAAGCTCGCTGATGAGGAACCTGAGCTGGTTCCGGTGTTGAACGCTCGAGCCGCCGAGTGGTTCGAGGAACACGACGGACAGGAATCGGCGCTCGGCTACGCGCATGCTGCGGGAGACCGCGATCGCGCCGCCCGCATCCTCAGTTCGATCGCGCTTAAGGCTCAAACGAGCGGCCGGGCTGCGACGCTCGAGAGCTGGCTCCGCCCGTTCGACGACGACGATCGGCTAGAGCAGTACCCGGCGGTCGCGATCCACGGCTGCCGGACACATGCATTCCGTGGTCGCCCAAAGGAGGCTGAACGGTGGCTGAAGGCTGCTGAGCGGGGCGTGGTCTCGCGGAGGAAGGGCGTGGCCTCGGTCCGTCCGTGCATTTCGGTGATGCGATCGGCGATGTGCTCGAGCGGCCCGGCGCAGATGCGGACCGACGCCGTTGCCGCACGCACGAAGCTTCGCCGGGGCGCCAGTTGGCGCCCGTCCGCGCTGCTCGTCGAAGGCGCCGCAGCGATCCTGCTCGGCAACGACGCGAAGGCGGATTCGATTCTCGCGGAGGCTGCGCTCGAAGCCGAGCGCCTCGGCTCCAATGAGACCCGGGTCATAGCACTGGGCGAGCGCTCCGTTCTGGCCGGGGCAAGAGGCGACTATCGGGAAGCCGAGGAGCTTGCAGCCGAGGCATGCGACGTGATGGAAGACACCGAGCTCAAGAACTACTCAACGAGCGCACTCGCACTCGCCGCGTCTGCCCGGGCGATGCTCCGGCACGGCACATGGGAAAAGGCCCGCCAGCAGCTCACGCTCGCGGAGAACCTCCTGCCACGTCTCACCTACGCGCTCCCGTGGCTCGCCGTCCAGGTCCGTCTCGAGGTCGGCTACGCCTGCGTAACGATCAGAGACCGCAACGGCGCGGAGAGGATGCTCGACGAAGCGCGCACGATCCTCGGCGTCAAGCCCAAGCTCGGGGTGCTGTCGGCCGGAATCGACGCTCTCGCAGACGAGGTCGAGGACATGCCCGAGGACGGGCCGACTGGACACTCAGCGCTGACCGCTGCGGAGCTACGACTGCTGCCGCTGTTGTCGACGCACCTCTCGTTTCGCGAGATCGGCGAGCGGCTCTTCGTCTCTCGGAACACGATCAAGACCCAGGCGATATCCGTGTACCGGAAGCTCGGTGTGTCCAGCCGCAGCGAGGCGATCGCCCGGGCGAGCAAACTCGGCCTTGTCGGACCGGAGGAGCAAGCCCTTGCCGCGCGGCCGCTTGACGCGACCAACTCGGCGACTTCGGCTAGCTAGTTACCAGCCTCGGCTTCGGCGTAGCGCTTCGCGCGCGAGCGGTCCATGAACCAGGCGACCACCGCGAGCACCGCGATCACGAACAGGAAGCCGCCGACGAATCCCCAGGCGTACCACGCCCAGCCGATGATCAGAAACGCGATCAATCCGCCGATCCCGATCGCGAAGATCACGCCGATCGCCTTTAGCCAGAACCCTGCGCCTAGCCCGTCGTCGTCCACGCTTCTCCTTTCGGTTGCAGGCCCTTCTCGTCCACAGGTTGCGACCCAGGCGGAGACCCGTCGTCATCCGGGCGGGATGATCTCGACGCATTCACGTGCTGACAGCCGGCGCTTCCGGCGGCACCTCCGCGGCGGCAGGACTCTCGATCGCGGCAGAAGCGCGCGCTCGAGCCAGGTCGGCAGAGATGTGAACAGCCGCTGATGCGATCGGGGCGGCGAGGATGAGCCCGATCATCCCGAAGACACAACCCGCTCCAATCGTGAGCACCAGCACCGCGAGCGGATGGAGGTCTAGAGCCGCTCCCATCGCGAAGGGCTGGACCAGGTTCTGGAGCAGGCCGTTCGCAAGGATGACGACGATGAGCATGATGACCGCAGTGGCCGTTCCTTTCGCCCCGAGCGCGATGACAACCGCGAACGTTCCGGCGACGAACGCGCCGATGAACGGCACGTAAGCGGTCACGAACGTGACGACCGCGATCGTCCCAGCCAGCGGAACTCCGAGGATCAACGCCGCAAGGCCGACGACGGTCGCGTTGAACGCCGCGACGAGCGTCACACCCCGGAAGTAACCCTGGAGAGATCTGATCACTCCGCCCGTGATCGTCCGAGCGACCGGCACCGGCACGCCGAGGTGCCGGTCGATCCAGGCGCGCATCGTCGGTCCGTCCTTGAGCAGGAAGAAGAGGCTGAGGGCGGCGAGCGAAAGCCCGAAAACGAGCGAGGTAAGGCCCTGGATTCCGTGGATCACCCCGGTCGTCAAGGCCGAGATGATCTGCGGAACGTCCCGCTCGACGCCGGATTTTGCGTTCGATGCTCCGGAGTCGTTTACCCCGACGTCTTTGAGCCAGGCTTCGGCCTTGTTGGCGGCCTCGGTGGCGTGCTTGCCGATCACCGGGTTCTGTGAGGTGATTCCCCCGATCACGACAACGACGACCAGGACGGCAAGCGCGACGGCGCCGAGCAGCACGATCGCCGCTCCGGCCGTACGCGGTATCCGATGCGCTGTCAACCAGCGAACGACCGGCGCCGCGACAGTGGCAATGATCGCCGCGACCACGACCGGCCCGACGATCGTCTGTGTCGTCCCGAGCAACCAGACAACGCCGGCAAGGAGGAGGAACAGCCCAACGAGGAGCCAGGACGCTCGTCCCAGATCACGCAACCATCGCGGCGCAGCGAAGACCGACGAGAGCTGGCCTGCCTCGAGGGGACTGAGCTCGACCGGCGGCGGCTCTGCCGGTTTGCCGGCCCCGTCTCGTTTGAAGAGGTGTCCTAAGAGATCCATGCGGCCCGCCGCTGAGTGGATCGTTCTCGGCCCTCGAAAGGCGAGCATCATCCGGAGAGGGTGATGTGTCCGCGAGCGCCTGAGCGGCAGAGTCGTTTCACCCGCTCGGCACGACGACAGCGGACGACTCAGGCGAGAAACTCGCAGACGGTGGCCAACAGCTTGGACCCGCAGTTGGAGCGAATAGACGCACTGTTCGTCCAAGGCGCTGCGCGCTTCTCAAGCAGGCAGGACACGATCACCTTGCACGGCTTGGCGGACTCGACCGTCTATTTCGCCGACCGTCCGCGGCGCGAGATCGGGCATATCCCCTCCCACCGGTTCGTCGAGCTCTGGTCCGCCGGCGTCCACAGTTTCGCGGTCGACCCGCCCAACGCTGTGATCTCGTTCCTGGACGAGGAGGGCGACACCTCCGACGTCGTCGTCGTCCTGCACGAGGCAACGCTCGAGGGTGACGACCTGACATACCGGATCGACGTGCTCGAGGGGACGCTGCCCGAGGAATCGGGTCCCTGCTCGCTGTTCATCGACGTCTTCGGGCGGCCGCTTTCGCCTGTCTCCGTTGCGGGCTCGAAGCGGCGGCCGCTGCGCCAGCCTCGCCGCTCTTAGGCCGGTTCGTTCTGACGCAGGCGGTACCGGCGCCAGGTTGCGCCGGCCACGGCGCCGATGACCAGCGTCGGCACGATCGTCAGGAAACGGAAGAGCAGCACTGATGCGACCACGCCGGCTCGGTTCCCGCCGAAGCCGACCAGCACCGACGTCAGGCCGACCTCGACGAGCCCTAGACCGCCCGGCGTGATCGGCAGCGAGCCGATCACTCGCGCAACCGACCAGCCGGCGAAGGCTTCGATCACGCTGACCTGGGATGGCGAGACGCCGAGCGCACGCAGCGACGCGACCAAGACGAGGAACACGGACAGCTGGCCGGCGAGCGTCGTCAGCGTAAGGATCCACCAGCGGCTGCGGAGGATCCCGATCGCCTGCGCCCGGAACCTGACGAAGCTCTGTCCGTCCCACATGACTGGGCCCTTCCGGATGAGCCTGAGGAGGCGGTCGGCGACGCGCGCGGCGAAGTCGCCGACTTTCACGGCCATCGATGCACTGGCGATCGCGGCCGCAAACGAACCGGCGACCAGGACGAAGGCGACCAATCCGAGCACCGCGACCGTCTGCAAGGCGGCGCCGCTCTCGCCGTTGAGCGTCAGCACGGTGAATGCGACCGTGGGGAAGCCGAGGATCGCGAGCTGGTTCCAGATCCCCGTCAGCGTCACCGCCAGGGTGACCGCTCCCGCGGTGAAGCCCCAGCCGAGCAGCATCGCCGCCGAGAGCCCGACACCGACCGCAGGGCCTCCGGGCGCCAGGTAGGTCGAGGCAGTCGAGGCCTGTGTGACCGTCAGCGCCGGGAGGAAGCGGAGACCCGGCAGGACGGCCATCCACGGCGGCGCGAATGTCACGATGTTCAGCGCAACGCTGGCAAGCAGGACCGCGATCCAGCCCCACGAGAGCTCCTTGACCGCCGCCCAGACCTCGCTGTAGTTCGCGAACCGCGGCAGGACGAAGATGTAAATCCCGAGGATGACTACGAGCCCGACTCCGACCGCCACACCTCTCTTCAGCCAGCGGCTTCGACGGTGGGGAACGGGCTGTTCCAGCTGCGCCGTCACAGCGTGAGCGTCTCACCGATCGAGAGCACACGCACGTCGACTTCCGGAGCGAGCTCGTGGGCGATCCGGACGAATTCCAGGGCCGGCCGGTCGTCGGGTAGGTCCGCGAAGACCCTCCTGAACGTTCCCCAGTGGATCGGGAACGCCGCCTTCGGCCGGAGGAGCCGAAGCGCCTCGGCTGCCCCGGCCGGATCGAGGTGGCCAGCGCCGAGCCGCGGGCCCCAGCCGGCAACGGGCAGCAGGGCGACGTCGACCGGCCCGATCGTGCTCATCTCCGGAAAGAGCCCGGTGTCACCGGCGAAATAGATACTGCTCCCGGCTTCGACGAGATACCCGAGCGAAGGGGTGTTCCGAGAGAACGGCCCCCGATTCGATTCGTGGTCGGCCGGGGTCGCGCGAACCCGGACGGCTCCGAGCGGGAGCTCTTCGCCGACGTCCAGCTCGACGACGCGCTCGAAGCCGCGCCGTCGGACGAGGCGACCGACGCCGCGTGGTGCGACGACCAGCAGCTTTCGGTCGAGGCGATCCAACGAGCGGAGGTCGAGGTGGTCGAAATGCGAGTGCGAGACGAGGATTGCGTCGAGATCGCCCAGCGCGTCTGAGGAAACGAGCCCGTCCCTTCGCAGATGCCAGATGCGGGCTCGCAGCACCGGGTCGGTGACGACCCGCGTGCCTTCGAGGTCGATCACGACGGTGCTGTGCCCCAGCCAGGTGAGCCCGCTCAACGGTTCTCGTACCGATCGAACAGCGTCGGGGCGCCGTGATCATCACCCACTTCGGGTGAGGTAGCTGGGGATGAGGCGCTGGAGAATCGCTGCGAAGCAGGCATGCGATGACGACAGCCACGCAACCGGACTACGGCCGTGCTGCGACCTGGAGCCCGGCCCGCCCGAAGCTCCGGCCGCTGCGGCTGCTTGTCGCCTGGCTGGCGTCTGCGGTTGCGCTGTTCGCAGCTGCGTGGATCGTCCCCGGGGCAACGGTCAACGGATTCGTCGGCGCTTTGGTGGCGAGCCTCGCGATCGGAGCCCTGAATGCGGTCTTGCCGCCTTTGGTCGCCGCGCTTCGGCTTCCGTTCATGGTGCTCACCGGGCTCGTCCTTGTCCTGGTGGTCGACGCCCTGATCCTCCTCGCCGCCGATCGGATCACCGGCGGTGATCTGAAGGTCGACTCGTTCTGGTCAGCGCTCGGTGTGGCCTTCGTCGCCTCGGCCGTTGCCGTCGCACTGGACGTCGTCCTTGGCACCAACGACGACGACGAGTACACGTTCAGGGTCGTTCAGCGGATTGCCCGGCGGAGCGGAGGCCGGACGATCACGGATGCCCCTGGAATCGTCTTCCTCGAGATCGACGGGCTCGCACTTCCTGTTCTGCGACGCGCGATGCGCGACGGCAGCGCGCCGACGATGGCTCGCTGGCTCGCCGAGGGAAGCCATCGATTCGCCGAATGGGAGACCGACCTTTCCTCGCAGACCGGCGCGAGCCAGGCTGGGATCCTGATCGGCTCGAACGAGGACATCCCGGCTTTCCGCTGGGTCGAGAAGGAGTCGGCGAAGCTCGTCGCCTGCTCGGGCCCGGCGGATTGCGCGGAGATCGAGCGCCGCCGTTCCTCAAACGACGGCTTGCTCGCCGACGGTGGCGCGAGCCGGGGCAACCTGCTCTCCGGCGGCGCCGACTACGTGATCCTGACCTGCAGCCGAATCGACGCCGAGAAGCATGCGAACCCGGGCTACAGGGCGTTCTTTGCCAACGGCTTCAACGTCGTTCGCGTTCTCGTGCTGTTCGGCTGGGAGGTGATCCTCGAGTGGTCGGCTTCCGGACGGGCGAAACGCCGGGACGTTCGGCCCCGAGGCCATCGCGGCGGGATCTACCCGTTCCTGCGCGCGGCCCTGTGCGTCGTCGTTCGCGATCTGATCGTCTACGGCGTCCTGACCGACATGATGAAGGGCCGCCCCGCGATCTACGCGACGTTTTCGAGCTATGACGAGGTTGCGCACCACTCGGGGCTCGAGCGCGCCGACACGCTCGAGGCCCTACGTAAGCTCGACCAGCAGTTCGGCCGGATCGAGCGCGCGCGCGTGTACGCGGCCCGTCCCTACGAGCTCGTCGTCCTCTCCGACCACGGACAGACCCAGGGAGCGACCTTCAAGCAGCGCAACGGCTATGGGCTCGATGAGCTCGTCGAGCGATCGCTCTCGGGCGGCCGCGTGATGGGAATCGCGGGCGGCGACGAGCAAAGCGCGACGGTCGGAAACGCAGCGGCGGAAGCGACGGGGCAGACCCAGAAGCGGCCGAAGAACGACGTCTCCGACCGCGAGGTGGTCGTCCTCGGCTCCGGGAACCTCGGCCTGATCTACCTGATGGAGGAGCGCCGGCGGCTGACACTCGAGGAGATCGAGGCCCGCCACCCTCAGCTCCTGTCGTCGCTTCGCAACCACCGTCACGTCGGCTGGCTGCTCGTCCGCTCCGAGCGCGACGGGCCACTCGTGCTCGGCGGGCAGGGGACCCGCTACCTCGTGGACGGCCGTGTCGAAGGCGAAGATCCGCTCGCGAACTTCTCTCCCAACGCCCCGAAGCACCTGCTGCGCACGGACGGGTTCGAGCACGTGGCCGACATCATGGTCGGGAGCTTCTATGACCCCGAGCTCGACGAAGGCTGCGCCTTCGAAGAGCTGATCTCGTTCCACGGCGGCATCGGTGGAGCGCAGACGCGGCCGTTTCTTCTGTACCCAGCTCACCTCCCGATAGGCGGCGAGCCGATCGTGGGCGCAGCGGCAGTCCACCGTGTTCTCCTGGATTGGCGCCGCCTGCTCAACGGAACGCCGGATGGTGAGTCGCCGCAGGCGGCTGACCAGCGGACGCTCCAACCGGCCGGCTCGTGACCGAATCGGCCGTCACCACAGCCGACGCAACAGCATCGGCGCGCGCGAAGGGAGCGACGGTCGTTCTCATGACGCTCGCGGCCGGCCAGTTCCTGATGACGCTCGACAGCTCGGTCATGAACGTGTCGATCGCGACCGTCGCCAAGGACGTCGGCACGACCGTGACCGGAATCCAGGGAGCGATCACGGCCTACACCCTGGTGATGGCGGCGTTGATGATCACCGGAGCGAAGATCGGCGCGATGATCGGCCGCAAACGCGCGTTCGCGATCGGCTGTGTCATCTACGGCTGCGGGTCGCTGACGACCTCGCTCGCGCCGAGCCTGCCCGTGCTGCTGTTCGGCTGGTCCTTCCTGGAAGGGGTCGGAGCCGCGTTGATCCTGCCGTCGATCGTCGCGCTCGTCGCCGGAAACTTTCCAACCGAACGCCGACCTGCCGCCTACGGCCTCGTCGCGGCCGCCGGCGCGGTCGCTGTTGCGGTGGGCCCGCTCGTCGGGGGCTTCTGCACGACCTACTTCTCGTGGAGGTGGGTCTTCGCCGGCGAGGTCGTGCTCGTGCTCGTGATTCTGGTCCTCGCCCGCCGGATCGCCGATGCTCCGCCCGAGACGCGCCCGCACCTCGATCTCGTCGGCGCGGTTCTCTCCGCCCTCGGTCTGGGCTCACTTGTCTTCGGCATCCTTCGCTCGAGCGAGTGGGGCTGGATCCAGCCCAAGCCGGGCGGGCCGTCTTGGGGGGGTGTTTCGCCGACCGTCTGGCTGGCGCTGATCGGCCTGTTCGTGATCTGGGTCTTCTTCCGCTGGGAGGCCCGCCTGGAGTCGAAAGGCGAAGAGCCGCTCGTCCGGCC
>Ga0075425_100006477_pt1 | contig 12277 bp, 12 predicted proteins | sample SoiMethybrSBSTD4_FD_75300 | JGI IMG/M metagenome (GOLD analysis project Ga0075425, IMG submission 75300) | Bulk soil microbial communities from a Populus tree surrounding site in Tennessee, USA - Soil MetaG P. TD hybrid SBSTD4 | ecosystem: Environmental > Terrestrial > Soil > Tree plantation...
GGGCACGAGCACCATCAAAGATCGACGGCATGATCCCGATAACTGTGGACGACAGGCCGTCCAGCACGAGACTGCGTCCAATCGCCGCAGGATCACGCGAAAACGCCGTTGTCCACAACAGATCGCTGATGACGATGAACGAGGGCGCGCCCTCGGCGTCGTCTCCCTCGACAAACATTCGGCCAGCGACGGGAGCAACGCCGAGCACCCTGAACATTCTTGGAGAAATGCACTCCAACGTGATCCGCCGCGCCTCTCCGCTGCCAGTGAGCACTGGACTGGCTCCCCAGAGCGCCGCAATGGAATCGAACGCACCTTCCTGGCGCCGCCAGGCCTCAAACTGCGCCGGAGTAATCCCAGCGCTCAATCCACGCGGCGTTTGTCGGAGGATCGCGACGACCCGTTCCGGATCGCGAAGCGGCAATTCCAACATGACCGCATTGACGACGGCGAACATCGCGGTACTCGCCCCAACTCCGATCGCCAGCGTCACAATGATCGCCGCGGTCGTCAATCGCTCGTGCCACATCATGCGCAGCGCGTAGCCGGCGTCGCGTTTCAGCGCGAAGACGTGCTCGCGCGACGCGACGTCCGCAATCCCGGCGAGCGTGCGACCCCAGAGCCGGGCGACCGCCATTCGACCGCGCGCCGAGGCTTCGGCGCGCTCTTCCTCGAAGACTTGCGACATCTCGTCGCCGAAGTCGCCGCGAAACTCCGACGGAAAGGCGCGCAAGATCCATCGATAAAGCCGGGAAAAACGCCATCGCGTCTTCATTGGAATCTCATACACGCGTGGGCTTGTCGAGCAGCCGTGTCGCGCGTGCAACCGATACCATCCGCTCCAGCCGTCTGGCCTCGGCGACGGCGACGCGCCGGCCGAACTCGGTCATTCGATAGTAGCGACGGCGTTCATCGTCATTCGACGCCGGGCGGCGACGCGATTCGACGATCAGTCCTTCCACGAGGAGACGTTTGATGATGCCGTAGAGCGTGCCGGTGCTCAGCATCACCTGGTCGCCGGTCTGACGCGAAACTTTTTTGATAATTGCGTATCCGTGCTGCTCCTCGTCGGCCAGCGCGACGAGGACGTGATAGACAGGCGTGGTGAGCGGAAGGTACGCTTCTGGATCGCGAGCTGATGGCGTCATGGTAACTACGTCGCGTGACTCTATATCGTGACACGACGCAGTGTCAACACCTGTAACATCGCTGGCTTCCTAGCGAACGGTCACGGTCATCGCTTGGAAATCGATCATTACTTCGGCAGCTTGACTGAGTACATCCAGACCAAGATTCCCATGTTGAAAATCGTTGCCGATCGGTGGTGAAAACACGTTCGCGGGCTGCAGCAGTCCACCCCACCCGCCAACGCGTAGACGAAGTTCCGGAATCGAGACAATCTGTTGTTCGGTAGCGCCGCCGATCTGGTGTACCTGCTTCGTGCCCTTGCTCCCGGCCCTCACGACGTCCGGGAAATCGCGCGCGAAACGCTCCCACAGTTGCGTCCCGCCCTGGTTGCCGGTGTCGAGCACAAACTCGAGCGGCCTGTCCGAATAGTGGACGCGGATCAATGGCGACGCGCCGTCTAACGCGAGGTTGCCGTCAGGCGCTGCGGTGCGAATCGGATTGGAACCCAGTTGACACGTCCCGTCTTTCGTCCACCGGATTGCCTGAAGAGCCAGGATGACTGGAAGACCGAACGTCCCTCGTTTACCCGATGTTTGGCCGTTCCAGGGCGGTTGTGAATCGGGGAACACCAGCACCGGCACGTTGCGCAACTCAGCGTCGCCAATAGCGACGCGCTCGGCGACCGCTGTTCGCATCGGCGCCGTCCCACCAGCGAAGTCTCCCGCCGCCGCGCTCGCGCCCTGCACGGAGATTCCGAGCATCCGAGCTTCACTCTCGGACATCGCTGTATGACTGAACGCGCTGTCAAATAGCCAGTGCACGGTCTTGCCGTTGATCAGGCCCGGCAGCACGACACCCTCGGCACTCACGTCGCATCGAAAGCGTTGATGGTGGCCCGGTCGCGCGGATTGGTTCGGGAGACCTCGAAACGACTCGAAGGCCTGCCGGGCGTTGCGGAAATCGGATCTGGAAGGCGCCGTAGCGATCGCGTCATCGAGCACTCGGATCATGTCCGAGGATCGTCCGAGCCGCATGTACAGATCCACCAGCCCTTCACGAGCGTCATTGGCGGCCTCCGGGCTGGAGGCTTCACGAACAGCCCGCTTGAAGAGGTTTTCGGCGTCGCGGGTGCGGTTGAAGGCGGACGCGACGGCGCCCGCGTACAACGCAGGGACTGCCCTGCCCGCGATCGCGTCACGCAGTTCAAACCAGCTGTGACGCTCGTAGAGCTGCTGGAGTGAGAGCTCCTTTGGCGTCTGGGCCACCACGCCAGACCACAATCCGGCGATGACGGCAACCCTGAGAAGAGTATTCACTGGCGTCGACGGTATCACGGGTCAGGGCAACTCGGTCCGGACCGAGTTGAACATTTGGCACAACATCGGTGCCAGTCGTCGCAAGACGTTCAGCTTCGGCGAGGCTCGCGGTAGCGGTGACTACTTGGTTGTTGAGACCCACCGCCAAGCCCGCGCCGTTATCCGCGGGCTTCGGACGCGCCTTGGGCTGACCCTACCGCACGCCTAGTGCAGGGCTACACCACACTGAATGCATTTCCACACAGCCCGTGGATACCACAATGGAAATCCAATGAGCAGCCACGTCAGAAATGTGAGGCGACGACCGGGATGAACCAAATGGGATGACTTGGCACCACAATTCGCGCAAGGGTCCGGGGACGGCATGTCTTCGAACACAGTGTTGCTGCTCAGCACGGCTCGCGCCTCCTCCACCCTCGTGGCCGGCACCTGAACCCTGAGGCCCTGTATGGCGTTGGCGTATACCCAATTCAGGCGAATGATATTTGCATCCTGGAGACACGAAGGTATGCCCGCAGCTTCCAGAAGACTGGATGCCACCAGTGCTTCATGAAGCCACAGGTATCTACTGACAGTTGTCAGCTCTTCAGCCATAGGCGGTAACGTCACGGGAGCCGGCGCCGTCTGCGTGACGAACGCACACGTCTAGCGACTGTGATGCTGGGGGATTGGACAATTGTAGCAGACCGCTCCAACCAACATCGGTTACAGGAATCTGCAGGGCGCGCGCGCCGAATAGAAGGCCTCGGGCGAGAAGGCGATCGAGGTGCGGCGAATCAGCGCATGCACCGACTGGTTAGCCAGCTTTGGCGTCATCTGGTCTCCCTTTCAAAAAAGAACCAGCGATGGCCTTCGAGATCTTCCGCGCGATATCGTCGGCCAGGCGGCCCCTCTTCGATCTCGGAGAGGATCATCGCACCAGCTGCCTTGGCCCGCGCGAGGTGGCGCTCAAGGTGATCCACATAAACCAGCACCCCATCGATAATCCATGGCACCGTCGACCACAGGCGGGCCTGTGCGCAGACCTCCCGATGACGCTTCGGGCCGTGGTAGTCGGGCGTGGGAGATGCAAGCATGATCATTCCGTCGCCGGCGCGCATCTCGCCATGCGAGAGCCTTCCGTCCGGCGCCGAGAGACGTGCCGTTTCCCGAAAACCAAAGGCGCTGGCAAGCCACTCCAAGGCCCTGATGCCGTCCTCGTAAGAGATCATCGGGATAACAGATGGTGTGCGCCGTGCCCGGTCACCCCTCTCGTGGGTCGCACGACGCTTGCGCGTCGTTGCCGCCCTTTTTCCGGCTGGTCGACGCTTCCGAGTAATGGCCGCTTTCTGATCTGCCGCACTGCGCTTCCGGGTGGCCGCTGCATTTCGAGATCCGGATGGGCCCATCGGTAAGCTCCTTTGTCGTGTAGCTATTCGGTCTGGCTAAGGTCCTGCCGTTCAGCCCCATCTTCGCCTTCGGCTTCGGCGGGCGGGCTGCGAGCGCGAATCAGCAACTCGTTCCGGAACGAGTTGAATGTTGGCACAACATCGGTGCCGGCCGACGCGCGCTTGAGTGCTCAATCAGTGATTGTTACCGACGACGGCGTTGTGGCGTCTGAATGGCCGGGCCGCGTTTCACCCTCCATGCACCAACGGCATTCTCGAGCAGCTTCTCTAATCTTGGATGGCTCGCGTCGGCGACGGTTCTGACGACGACGTAGCGATGCCGTTTTCCGGTCCCCTCGAGCAGACCATCCGGGTCGCGCAGGTTCGCCCCTTCGACGATGCCGAGCTTGATCCCCTTTTGACTTGGAATGATTGTGCAAATCAGGTCCGCATAACCGCTGCCGAATCCATAACCGATGATGTTGGACGATCGGTCGACCATCTCGATGACGCCGGGGACAGTAGACAACACAGCCTGCCGAAGTTCGAGCGCGACCACCTGTATGTCGGGTGGAAAGTCGCTCAGGAAATCGCGCGCTTCTTTTGCAGTGCTGGCCACTTGGTTGTCCGGCCTACCTCTGAAACCAGTACACGATCTTGAACAGCAGCACGTCGTTGGCCGGCGCGGCGAACGTCTCGCCGAAGTCGCGCCGGAATGCGAACTCACCGGGATGTGTCTGATCCTGCCGCTGCTCGGTCCAGACCACATACATCGCCGAACCCGGCTTCCACTCCCACCGAAAGATCGCGTTAAAGCGCAGCGACTTGAAGTTGAAGTCGGGGTCAGCGAAGCTGAACGTCTGTCCCCCGTCCCCAGGGTCGACAGTGTATCGCCGCTGTGCCGCATCGTAAGTCAACACTCCGCGGTCGATCCCATAGCGCGTGAAATCGAACGTGCGCGGCTGTGCGAATTCCTTGAACTCGAAGTAGTCCCCGACTGATACGAGCGGCTGCAGGTATACCTGCAAGGACATCTTCGGGGAGAGGACGTAGTTCACCCGTGTCTGCAGACTGAACTCCTTCTGATTCAACGTCGCAAACACGTACCGTGACCCGAACGTCGGTACTGCTACCGGATCGACGAACTGATCGACGTATTGCGCCAACGCATGCGTTCGGCTGAAGCTCGGACCGCTCGAGATTTCCAGCGAGGTCGCTGGAATGTAGCGAAGACTGAGGTTGGCGTTCAGATTCCACCCGCCGGCCACGTTGCTTTCATAGTTGCTGTTCCAGGACAGCCGAAGCCGTTTACGTCCGTCACTTTCCACGCCAAGAAAGCCTCCGCTGCTCGAAGGAGAGGCCATCGAAGGGCCGCCGCGCGTCGCGCGATCGTCCTGCACCGGCCGAAAATAGAGCGCGTTGCCGAAGACCGTCCAGTAATTCTTGAACTGCACATTGCCGAGCGCAAAGAATCCATCCGTCTGCACCTCACGGGCGTAGTTCCAGGTGTAGAACTTGGCGAGCGCGGCAAACCGTTCACGCACCACCTTGTTTACTTTTGGATTTCTGTATTGATACGCCACGTGCATGCCGGCGCGATCGCTCATGAAGTTGAACCCCGCGTCGCTCGAGTCGAATCCGGGACTCACCGCCCATAACGCGGCGTTGAGCCCGTGAACGCCGCTCTGGCGGTTCAGGTTGACGCTGCCGGTCCAGCCGCCCAGCGTCTCGGCGGTGGGATCGAACTCGAGATGCGGGGCGTCCGGACGCTGGAAATAGCGCTGCGGCTCCTTCTGGAGGCGCGCGATGGCGCTCGCGCTCCCCTGGAGCTGGCTGCTGGCAATGCGGCCGTGAATGACCCAATCACGTTTCGCGTCGAGGAAATAGTGCCCGTCGATCCCTTCGACGTAGGCCTGTGCGGGAAGATCGTCGCGAAGATTTTCGGCCGAGAGATCGCGATTGACCGCCGTCGCAAGAGCGCCGATCGCTCCTCGCTTCGCGATCTCGCGCTGCGCGCGGACGACCACGTAATTCGACAGCGGCTCGACTTCCGTCTCGGAGCCCACGCCAGCGGTCATCGTTGTCGCATGCTCGCGCCCTGTTACCGCGTCGAGCAGCCCGAGGCTCCAGCCGCTCCGCGTCTTGCCGGTCAGCTTGGCTGCGCCAAGAATCGTGGTCGCGGTCGGCGCGTCGACGAAGTCCCCACTGGCCGAACCCTGCGGCGCGCGACCGATCCGTCGTGAGTAGAAGATCATTGGTTCGGAGCGATTGAAGCCCCAGAAGTTGTTGGCGCCGGTCTGGCCGAAGTTGCTGAAAATGTTCGCACCCTCGATGAAGAACGGGCGCTTCTCCTGGAAAAATGTTTCGAAAGCCGTCAGGTTCACCACTGCCGGATCGACCTCGACCTGACCGAAGTCCGGATTGATCGTCCCGTCAAGCGCCAGATTGCTGCTCAGGCGGTATTTGAGATCGACGCCCATGCCGGCAAAGGCGCGCGCGCCATCGTTGAACGGATCGGCAGCAGATGAGCGCTCCAGAAATTCGGCGCGGCTGACAACGTACGGCAGGAACTCGACCGTGTGGTGTGGAACGATGCCATTCAAGCCTTCCAGGTGTCCCATGCGCGACGCGAGGCCGCTCTCGGTTTTCGGAACGTGCACGAGCCACGCCTGTTCCTTCTTGCGCTGAATGTAGCGCATGGCGTTGATCCCGAACGTCAGATGATCGGCCGACGGAAAACGCAGCTGCGCATACGGGATTCGCATCTCCACCGACCAGCCAGACTCGTCGATCGTCACCGCCGACTCCCAGACGGCGTCCCACGACGAATCCTGAGAACTGTCGTTGTAGATAATCGCGTCGGATTGCACGCCGGCGGCGGTGACCGAGAACGAGGCGCCGGTCAAATGATCGTGGTGCGGGTCGAGCATGACGACGAAGCTGTCGGCTTCCGCGTCCTGATCGCGCCGCGCGAGCTGTCTCGCGATGCGCCGCGGCTCCCGATCCTTCAACCGCGCGCCGACATACAACGCGGCATCGTCATAGGCAATCCGCAGTTCCGTCTCCTCGGTCGCCGGCTTGCCCTCGTCCGGATCGCGCTGCGTGAATGCGGTAGCCGCCGGTGCGCGCAACCAGACTTCGTCGTTCAATTGGCCATCGACAACGATTGCCGCCGTCGCCCGGACGGCCTGGACCACAGGCACGAGCCCGTGCGTCGACGGTGCCTGCCCCGCCCACGCCGTCGACGTGCAGATCGCGAAAACAAAGGTCGCAATCAGGCGCATAACCAATGATCTTTCGACGAACACGCTCCGATGATAGTTCTAGCGAGGCTTCGCCTCAGACCCTGCGGGCGCATCCGGAGGCTTGTTTACAGCATGTTGTCCTCGTGATATACACATCCGCCCCTCAGCGACCGTGTTGGGCAACTCAAATTTCGTTCAGTTCACAGCGCGCCGTCGAGGATGCGAGGGACCCATGAGGACCGCCTTTTCCGCTTTCAGGATTGTGGCTGCAGTTCTTGTCGTAAGTGTCGTCGGTATCCTGGCGAGCGTGGTGCCGTCACGTGACCGCGCAAACGCGCGGAGCACGGCCCCGCGCTTCACAGTCGAGCGAAATACACCAGCAGCAGTTGCGCGTCACATGAAGCGGTTCGAGGCGCTTCCGGGAAGCGAGGGAATGTCTCCTGAGGGGCCTGGCAGTGCCGAGGTCGAGCGGTTCTTCGCACGCGCGTACCCGGACACCGATATTCCCCTCGAGCGCATCGAGGCTGCGCGCAGCGCCGCCGCGAGGCTGAAAGCAAAAGCCTTCCCGCGCGGAAAAGGGCGGCCCGACACGTGGGTGACTCTCGGTCCCAGCACGGCACTCTACCCCTTGACACAATTCCGTTCATCCTTCGGGTACGTTCCTAACACCTACGTGGCAGGTGGGAGGATCACTGCCGTAGCGGTCGATCCAAATTGCGCACCCGGACACTGCCGCTTCTGGGTCTTCGCCGCCGGTGGAGGCGTGTGGCGCACCAAGAACGCGCTGAGCGGACAGCCGAACTGGGAATTCCTGTCGCCCGACTTCGGCATCCAGTCGGGCAGCTCGATCACGATCGATCCAAACGATTCGAGCGGCGACACTCTCTATGTCGGCACCGGCGAAGCCAACGCGTCCAGTGATTCCGCTGCCGGCACCGGAATGTACAAGTCGACCGACGGTGGGAATACATGGACCGGTCCGCTGGGCCTCTCCGTCTTCAACGGACGGGCAATCGGCACTATCGCGGTCAAGCCAGGAGATCCGAACACGATCTACGCGGGCACGACACGGGGCGTCGCCGGCGTGTCGTCTGTGACGGGCGGTGCCGTTTCGCTGATTCCCGGTGCGGCGCCGTGGGGCTTGTACAAGTCCACCGACGGTGGCGCGACCTGGACGTTCCTCCACGACGGGGCCGCCAGCGCCGCAGCCTGCGACACGGTCGCCGAGGAGACCGCGGCCGGAAGTCCGTGCTCCGTGCGCGGCGTTCGCCGCGTGGCAGTCGATCCATCCAACACGGACACCGTATATGCCGGCTCGTACAGCCGCGGCATCTGGCGATCGACTGACGGCGGTGCCACGTGGACACAGATCAAGCCCACGCTCGCCAATCACCCGGCCGACACCAACATGCGGCCAGAGTTCGCCGTCACAACGCTGCCCAACGGCAAGACCCGTATGTACGTGTACGAGGGATCGAGTTCCGGCAACCTCGCGAATCCTCCGCCGACTCCTCCGACGCCGATCCCCACGGCCCGGCTGTTTCGAAGTGACGACGTCGCGACGGGCGTGCCCACGTTCCTCAGCCTTACCAGCAGCAATCCTGCCGATCCTGGCTATGGCACGTACGACGCCTGCGCAGGCCAGTGCTGGTACGATGAATACGTGCACACGCCGGCAGGACATCCCGACATCGTCTATGTCGGCGGGTCGTATAGCTACGGGGAACAGTTCTCGAACAAGCGCGGCGTCGTGCTCTCGACCGACGCCGGGGTCAGCGCGACCGATATGACCATGGATTCGACAGATCCGCTGCACCCGAACGGCCTGCACCCGGATCAGCATGCGCTCGTCACCAATCCGAATAATCCGTTCCAGTTCTTCGCGGTGAACGATGGCGGCCTGATGCGGTCCAGCGGATCCTTCGCGGACGTGTCGTCGTGGTGCGACAACCGGGATATGAATGTGCCGGCGACGACCAATCTGGCGCTGCGTGCCGCGCGTCTCACGCGCTGCCGCGAGCTGCTGTCGCGCGTCCCTTCGGAGCTCGCGAGCCTCAACCATGGCCTCTCGACGCTGCAGTTTCAGAGTCTGTCTGTCAGCCCATTCGATGTGAACATTCTGCAGGGTGGCACGCAAGACAACGGCACCTGGGAGACGCCGGGCAGTCCCGTCAAGTGGGAGAACACGATGATCGGCGACGGCGGGCAGTCGGGGTTCGACGCGAGCAACCCGGCGTTCCGCTTCCACACGTTCTTTGGCCCGAGCCCGGACGTGAACTTCAGCAGCGGCGACATGGCCGACTGGAACTGGATCGCCGATCAGATCTACTTTGGCGGTGAGCCGGCGGCGTTCTACGTGCCGATCGTCTCCGACCCCAATGTGCCGGGCTCGATGTTCGCCGGGCTCGGCCACGTCTGGCGCACGAAGACATCGGGCATGGGCGCGCTCGATCTTGCTGCGTTCCGGCAGCGCTGCAATGAGTGGTTCGGTGCGTTCGACAACTTCTGCGGCGACTGGCTCCCGCTCGGCGGCACTGGCTACGTGCCGCAGCCGTTCCCGCTCCTGCCGAGCCCCGGAAGCTACTCAGCCACGCGTCTCACCGCGTCCGGTGCGCTCTATGGAACGGACCGCGCGGGAGGCACCGTCGCGGCGGTGGAACGCACAGGAGCAGACACATCGACACTGTGGGCCGCGACGAGCACCGGCCGCGTGTTCATCTCGAAGAACGCCGACGCGAGTGCGGCAAGCGCCGTCACGTTCAAGCGTCTTGACAGCCTGGCGACCAACGATCCCGGCCGGTTCGTGAGCGGCATTTACGTCGATCCGGGCAATCCGAACCGCGCGTGGGTGTCCTATAGCGGGTTCAACGCCGCGACGCTCACTACACCCGGGCACGTGTTCGAAGTGACCTACAACGAGTCGGCAGGGACCGCCACCTGGGTCGATCGCAGCTTCGATATCGGCGACATCCCGATCAACGATGTCGTCCGCGACGATGTGACGGGAAACCTGTATGCCTCGTCCGATTTCGGGGTGTTCCTCCTGCTCGCTGGCAGCAGCGACTGGGTGGCTGCGGCGCCCGGAATGCCCAATGTCGAGGTGGCGGGACTGACGATTGTTCCTGCGGAGCGGAAGCTGTTCGCCGCGACACACGGCCTTGGCGCCTGGGTTCTCAATCTTCGATAACGACACCGCGCGATGCACAAAAGGCCGCTCTTTTTTGGGGCGGCCTTCCGCTCGTTCGATTCGGATTCGATCATTAGCGCCGTAACCGTGGGCAGGACTCGAAAGCGACGGGCAGAATGCCCGTGCCTACACCCCTGGCTTTGTTTGATGTCTGCCGTTCAGAAGACCGGCTTCAGGACCAGCCGGCCGTACGCGATGAACGCCATGAGGAGGCCCAGCACGCAGCTCAAGATGATAGGCGGGATCTCGTGGTACTGGACGTGCACCCAAACGAACACGAGGCTCTCGATCGCGAGGGCCGTGGCTGCTACCACCGTGAGTGCCGGATTCCAGTGAAAGGCGCCAGGTACGATCAGCCCGACCGCGCAGATGAGTTCGAGGATACCGAGGATCATCCAGGCCCCCCGCGGCAACGCACCAAAGGACTGGACCCCCTCGCGTATTTTGTCGAACATGAACACCTTCATGACGCCCGACGCTCCGTACATGAGTGCAGCCAGGACCTGCAGGACCCACAACAGGATATTCATCATCCGCTAGATGCCAGACGGCAGCGCGGGCGACCGCTGTCCAAAAACCCGCCACGCAAGCGGAACCGTGGTGATGGCTCCCACAAGCACAAGAGTTCGGCCGATGGCGATTCTGCGTTCGTCGTTCAACCTGCCGGCGGCCAGCAGACCAATCCCTGCCCCGAGCATTCCGCGTGTCATGGCTATCAGCACGATGTCGGACAAGTTCAGCCGTTTTTCGTTCTTCATCGTCATGCTCCTCGAGTCAATTCATGGGTCGGCGACGGGTAGACTCTGTTGCATCAACCATACCGGTGGCCGGCGGTCGAGGATGTCGCACCTCGCGGCGGACGAAAGGACATCACACACGACGTGTTCAGGAAGCGACGACTCCCCAACAGTCTGTTAGCGCGTCGCGTCGAGAACCCTGACGTGTCCCTGCTTCGCGTAGCTCAGGACGCGATCATCACAAGTCACGAGGGCTGCGCCGGTGAGGCGAGCCGTCGCAATCAGGATGCGATCGGCAGGATCGCGGTGAACCTGTCCGGGAAGGGTGGCGCTCTCGATGGCAATTGATGGAGATAAACCTTTGAAGCGCACTCCCGGAAAACTGAGTGCGCGTCCTACCCAGGTACGCACGTCTTGTGACAGCTCGATGCGGCGAATGGAATTTAGGACGGCGATCTCCCAGACCGAGATCGCCGAGATCAGCAGTTCGCCGCGCTGAACCGCGGCCTCGACGAGAGGCTCGATGCGTCGCGCGAATCGCCGGGCATCGTTCTCGACGTACCAGAGCCAGATGTGCGTGTCGAGCAGCAGCGCCCGCTCCACCTCACGGCTCATCGTCCCAGCCTTCCAGCGCATCCCATGGTTCGTCAAGCGGCTTCACGACATCGCCGCGCGTGACTACGGTGCCCTTCATGCTCCCGAGCAGCGGCCGTCGTTCGAGTCGTGCCGGAACCAGTTTCGCCACAGGCACGCCGCGTTTGGTGATGATGTATGCCCCGCCTCGCTGCTGTACCTCGTCCATGATGGCGAGACACCTTGCCTTGAACTCCCCGGCAGGAATTTCACGGATGATGCCGGCACCGGCGTGTGCGTCCCTTTCGTAGGCCACGGTTGGCTCGCGAGCCGTGGCGCCTGGTGGAATCGTCTTCTTGGCTCTCGTGACCATAGTGTTATGACCATGGTAACACAACCCAGTTCGGCGCTTTGCCAGCGGAGGGCGATCACGACCATCGTCGTGGGCCCTTCAATCCGCTGCAACCGGCGGCTACTGTGTGCTCGCAGCCGCGTCGACGGCCAGAACCTGCTCGATCACAAGAAGACTGCAACAACCAAGGTGCCCGTAGCCTCCAAAGAAATCACCCTTTGGCGTGCGCTGTTTCAGGCCGGCGAAGAAGCGGCCAATCAGGTGTGAGCGGAAGCTGACGTCACCCTGACTTCGAACTCGCGCGTCGAAGCGGCGAAAAAGTGCATCGTCGATCAACCGGGTCGTGATTCCTTCGACGGTCAGCGGTGCGGC
>Ga0075425_100006480_pt1 | contig 12274 bp, 9 predicted proteins | sample SoiMethybrSBSTD4_FD_75300 | JGI IMG/M metagenome (GOLD analysis project Ga0075425, IMG submission 75300) | Bulk soil microbial communities from a Populus tree surrounding site in Tennessee, USA - Soil MetaG P. TD hybrid SBSTD4 | ecosystem: Environmental > Terrestrial > Soil > Tree plantation...
TCGGCATTCGGCCCGGCGGATTCGGCATCGCCATGACCCGTTCCATGGCCGATGAGCTCATGTACAACGAGGCCCAAAACGAGGTGATCTTTGTGAAATACTTGACATCCGCCAGCGTCTCTGAAACTGCGGTAAAGTGACTCCCGAGCCATTGCCACACGGCACAGAGCAGTCCGAAGGCCATGGCTGCTGACCGCGGTTCGGACCACATGCAGCCAATTGCAGCGTCGCAGCAAGTTACCAGCCGGCTTGGCCCAATCGTTCGCACTGGGAAGTAAGACTCTGCGTTCTTGCTCTGCGGCAGCAGAGCTTCGTCGATTGCGGTGCGGCCATCCGCATTGCGAAGGTTCGAATCTCGGCACCTGCGTCGAGCAGAATCTTCACAAATTCGGTTGGATCAAGAAAGAAGCGGCCTTTGAGGACTCGATTGAGCGGTTTGTCGCCGTTCGCGTCGCGCCAATTTGGGTTCGCTCCGTGTTTAAGAAGAACGGGGTGTAACACCTGTTGACGCGACCATAGCAGCCGGCCTCCATACAGGAGAGTTGTACGGTGGGCGATCGGCAATCGCCCCATGCTCGAACAGGATCGTTGCCGACAGTGGTTAATCCGTAGACCGCCCGTCCCAGCGGGGATTCGCCGGTGTTAGGTCGTTTGCCTGACTCGGATCGCACTTGAGGATTTCTCCTTGAGGATTTCTCGAACACAGTCGTTGATCCCGTAGGCCGCTGCTCCGCAGACGTCGTTGGGCAAAACGTTAAGGGAGTCAGCATTACAGGGAACAATGTGGGAGACTCTTTGCAGACGAATAACTGCGGGGACCAGCATCGCGGGCAAGGCGAGTTGCACGATCAGTGTTATGTTTAGATGGGGTTATTGGGTCCTGATCGCATCCACCAGCAACTCCACCGATGGCGCCACCATCAGCAGAAGCACAGACTGTGGCTTTGCGCACAGCTTCAGAAATTCGATATTTCTCTGCCGCGCATCTGCAGGGATGAGACGATTTCCTTGCAGGTCGTCCAAAGCCTGCAAGCCAATCTCAGCAACCCGGGCCAAGTTCTGCGATACCGGAGCCAAATCCTGGGTCAAGAACGATCGTCTTAGTAAGGGCTGGAGCTTGGCGTCATTATCGCGCCACGACACGAGCCATTCACGGGCTTGACGCCAATCCTGGGGAGTTGCCTTTCCTGAAGCGATCCGATTGGCAATCCCGTTAAATTGGCGGGCGGTGTCGCTTTCCGGCGGCACGGCATCGTCAAGACGGTTGAGTGGGGTAAAGTCGGTGAAGGCTCGTAGTTCCTGACGCTGGTACAACCTGGGCGGTTGTAGCACGGCCGCGAGCACTTTTAAGGGCTCTGGATTCATCTCGCCGCTCATGCGCTCGAGCATTTCATCTGTGATGAGCCGGTGGCGCAGACCGTAGTAGCCGAGCTTCTGCGAGACGATCGCGAGCCTCTGGTACATGGAGTCAACATCCTGCACTTGTTGAGGTGACCACAGGCGCTCTGCGATAGCAGCCGTGCGCGGCCATACGCGGTTGTCCATGTTTTCGTGAGAGACAATATCGGTCCACATTGTCGCCTCGCCACCCAGAACCCGCGCTTTCTGGTCCGAGGTGAGGGTTGCAGCGCTGGTCCCTAACGGGTCGACCAGGTAATGCTCCGCCGCTGACTGGTTCAGGTCGATGTAGTAGCCGGAAGAGAGCACGCCCCGATACCCGTTCCGTGCGGCTTCTGCCAGCGACTCGGGTCCGCGCCAAGACTGAATGACGACAGCTTTGGGTGTATCGGGGCGAAGTACTTCGTCCCAGCCCACCATGGTCTTCCTCTGGCCCGCGATGATCTTCTCTATCCTGGCTGTGAAGACCGCTTGCAGGGTCCCCCCATCCTTGATTGCATGCGCTCGCATGAACTTCTGAATGCGCGGGTTGCCCTCCCACTCCTTGGGGTCGCACTCATCTCCGCCCGCGTGAAAGTACGAATCGGGAAACAGGGCAGCCATCTCGCCAATGAATCGACTGAGAAACCTGTACGTGCTTTCCCGAGTGGGATCAATTGCGGAGCTTCTCAAGGGATCCTGACCACTGGACAACTCAGCGTAGCCGAGGAACCATGATGTTGTGTGGCAGGGCATGTCAAACTCTGGGACCACCCGCATGCCGCGGTCGTGCGCGTAGGCGATAATTTCCTTAACTTCGTCTTGGGAGTAATAAGAGCCGCCAGCGCCTTTTTTCTGAAGTAAAGGAAACTTCTTGCTTTCGACGTGAAAGCCCTGGTTGTCTGCAAAGCGCCAATGGAAGACATTGAGTTTGACCGCTTCCATTCCATCGAGATTAGGTTTAATCACGGAGATCGGTACAAAACGATGTCCAGAGTCGATCAAGAGCCCACGCCAAGGGAAGCGTGGCTTGTCGTCGATAGTAACGACGGGAACGCTGAAGTTTTTCGGAGTGACGGTCTGGAGTCCGCGAAGGACCCCGAGCGGGTTTGCGCCACAGCTGAACACCGGTGGTTGAGATCTCAAGGCGGTAAGATTCGTCCTCGCCCAATTGCTGGACCGCCGCACTCGGTCCTGCAGTTTGAATTATGAAATTCGGTGCGTTGAGGATTGCTTCGCGCCAGAGCGGGATCCCGGTTTCCCGCGAAAGCATGTCAAAAAAACGCTGCTGTGCTCTTTCCAAACGGGGTTCCTTGTACCCCTTCAAAGCGATGCCAAGATTTCCATCAATAGGAAACTCACCTTCGCCCAGCACAGCGTGTGCGGGTAGAGGCATGATGGGGAGCGAGCTTTTTCCTTGCGCCCGCAAAATACGAGCCGGGCTGAGCAGGCACAGGACCACGAGGGAAAATACAAAAACTGACAGATGACCTTTTTTCATAGCATCTCCAAGAAGAGACTCTATTGACAGAACTTTTTCCCTTATGCCATTGCTCTTGGTTGCGGTTGCCGGTTGCCGAACTATCCGCCGCCCGCGCACGCAATCAGATTCCCAACGTTTGGATGGTTTCAGTCAACTAGTTGGCAGATCTGCGGACCCGACAAATATCCGAACCTTATTTGGCAGGCTTGCGACGGTAAGTCGTCCTCGTAACTCACTCACGATGGCAGTGGCGATCGCACGAGCAGCGCGCGCGTTGGGATGTCGGTCCCAAGGCAGACGCCACGACGAATCAATGTCAACGAAGACGTACGGTATGTTCGCGTCGTCGAGAATCCGGCGACGCAATATCTGTTCAGGCTGCTCTTCATGCCCAAACTGCAGCACGACGAGAAGCAGCGTCGCCCCGTGCGCTCGTGCCAGTTCGCTGCTGGCACGAAGCACCTCCCGGGTCACAGTTACGCCGCGTTCGACCGTTGTGTCGGCGCGGTATGGCACGAGCAACTTCGCGAGGGATGAGAGGCGCGAACGCTGTTCTGCCGGCAGCCAGACAAGACCTGGACCAAGGTGCGGTCGATCCTGATCGAGGTTCCGCCCGAAGAGTGCCGTCATGAACAGCGACACTACGGCCACCGGCCGGCGAAAATGGGGCAGTTCCCTCTGCAGCCTCAGGTACGCCTGATCGTTACCATAGCCGTGAACTGCCAGATTCGCAGTCTGTACTTCCATCATCGCGCCGACTTGCGCAGGTATGCTCTCTGCATAAGTGAGTCCCTCACCGAACATAACAGACTCACCGGTAAATAAGATCGTCGGTCGCTCAGGATCTACCGGTTCGTCTATACGGCTGACGCGATATCCTGCGGGATCGATGGCGTAGTCGATGACACGCCCGCCGACGTTCTTGTGTCCAGTGCGCTCCGGCACCCATGTCCAGCCCAGTCGCGGGTCGGGCTGGCGGCGTGGTTCGTCTTCGGCCGACAACCATTCGGCCGGGCGCAGGTGCACACGGCTCAACACGAGTTCACTCGTGCCGAGCGCTAGCACCACAGCACTGACGATGTAGAACACTCCGGCAGGCGTTCGCGCGGCGAAGCGTCCAGCACGGCGACGTGCAACGAGGGCTAGCCACGTACCGAGGATCGCCATCGCCAATCGCCCGGACGTTTGTAGTGCTACGTACCAATTACGCGGTAGGAAAAAAGAAGGCACGAAGTGCCTGTCAAGAAATCTCTGATTCGCGATGAGTGCACACGTTAAGAGCGCGGTTCCAAGGGATGCGACGGCTGTCTCGGCTATTACTCGGGCCCAGAAGGACTTCCGCGGCCCCTGACGCGCAGGAAACATATTCTCCAAAGATCGCCTCGACTCTTTGTCAAACTCGGGATGGCTGATGACGCCACAACTGAGCACTGCGCATACAGTCATCCCTGTAGTTGCACCAGAGCGGCGGTTTCAGCCCACCTTTTCTTCCACTTATGTGTAGCACGTCAGGGGACGCTCCTCGCCCTAAGTAACGAGAAATTTTGCGAATCTAACAAACTAGTGACAAATCTGATTTCCTAACTCAAATAAAATTGGCAATCACGATGGATTCCGCTCGGCCCAAGGAGCGACCCACAGCATTTGATCGAATGCTGGCCCCTGTACATCGCTGGATCTGGAGCGATACCGATAGGCGTGTACAGAAACTGCTCCGTTTCAGCGAAACCGAAACTGACGGAGGGCGCGATATCTTGCGCGCAGCCGAGGTTACTTCAGATCCGCTATTACGACGCCTCTATCTAGAGCACGCGATTGACGAGTTTCGTCATGGCGTTCTGTTCCGCCACCGGGCGGCAGCGCTTTTGAAAGTCTCTCCGTCCGGTTCCAATCCCGGGTTCCAAGGCGACTGGCTTGCCCCAGGTGGCCACGGTCTCGATGACCTTCAGGTTGATGGCGAATCGGACAGCGACATGCTGGCTTTCCTTCATTTATCGGAGAAGGCAGCTGCCAGCCGCTTCACTATCTACCGTGAAGTAATGCGGCACGACCCGCCGACTCGCGCCGTGTTTGAGGAAATTCTGCACGACGAAACCTTTCACATGAACTACACACTCACACAACTCGCCCGGGTTGAACCCGAGCGGCACAGGCGTCATTTGTGGCGTGCACGGCTCAGCCGGATCTGGAAAGCCTACTTGCGGCTGGCGACGGGCGTTGCGGGAATACTGGGTTCAATGTTGCTGACAATTCAGTACTTCGTCTTGTTGCCGCCATTCGCCTGGCTGGCCAAGCGTGCCGCGCGCCGCGAACCTTCTGGATGGACGATGGTCTCACCCGGGCAGAGTGCCTCACTCGACAGGCAATATTGAGATGAAAATTCTTGGCATTTCGGCGCATTACCACGATTCAGCTGCCGCCCTCGTTGTCGACGGTGTTCCCGTCTGCGCTGTCCAGGAGGAACGCCTATCACGGCACAAAGGGGACGCTGCCTTTCCGCTGTTGGCGATCGAATCATGTCTTCAGCATGCAGGGATCGCGCCGGATGAACTGGACGCCGTAGTTTTCTACGAACGCCCGATGCTGAAGTTCGACCGGATACTCACCTGTGCGTTACGCGCCTTCCCACAATCCTGGCGGGCATTCCCCAAGGCCATGAAGAATTCGCTCGGAGAAAAAGTGTGGATGCGCGGGATTATTTCCTCGTACTTAGGCGTGCCCGGACGCAAGGTCCTGTTTACCGAGCACCACCAGTCTCACGCCGCAGCCGCGTTTCTCACTGCGCCAACGCGCCGCGCAGCAATCATGACGGCCGACGCGGTGGGCGAGTGGGCGACACTTTCAGTCGGCGATGGCGAGCGCCTGTTAAACGGTGCCACAATAATCAGGCGGTTTCGTGAAATCAGGTTCCCGCATTCTCTGGGGATGCTGTATTCGACATTTACCGCGTATCTCGGCTTCAAGGTGAATGAGGATGAATACAAGGTCATGGGCCTAGCTGCCTACGGCCAGCCCAAGCTAGTCGAGCAAGTCCGTAAGCTGATACGGCGCACCCCCGATGGCGCGTTCGCCCTCGATTTGAATTACTTCGAATTTCACACCACCGCAGAACGCAGTTATTCATCGCGTTTCATCGAACTCTTTGGTCCGCCGCGAAATCCGTACGAACCGATTGATCTGGACACCGCGGAAGGGCAGCGGTTCGCCGATTGCGCTGCCAGCGTGCAACGGGTCCTGGAGGACACAATCGTGGAGCTTGCCCAAGCTCTCCATCAGGAAACTGGCTTGACGGATTTGTGCTTCGGAGGAGGTGTAGCCTTAAACGGCGTAGCTAACGCACGTCTTCTCGCAGAATCAGGCTTCGAGCGCATATTTGTCCCGTCTGCGCCGGGGGACGCTGGATGCGCAATTGGCGCCGCGCTTTATTGCGACCGCGTGCACTTTGGAAATTCGGATCGCGATCTACCCGATCATCCTTTTTGGGGACCTTCGGTTGATGGATCCGAGTTGGCGCGGCTCGCACGAGAAGACGGTCACTACGCCGTGGAATTCCAGGACGGCGCGCTCATCGATCAGGTTGCTGACGATTTAGCGGCCGGCCACATCGTGGGGTGGATGGAGGGCGCTCTTGAATTCGGGCCGCGCGCGCTTGGCCACCGCAGCATTCTTGCGGCACCTCATACGGCCGAAATGCGCGATCGCCTCAACCGCGAAATCAAGTACCGCGAGCCATTCCGCCCTTTTGCACCGGTCGTGCCCATCGAAACCGCAGCGCGCTATTTCGACATTCCACCAGGCGGCACACGCTTGGCGCGTTTCATGTCGGGGGTGTTTCCGGTTCGGCGCGAATGGCGGTCGCGGCTCCAGGCGATCACACATGTCGATGGGACTGCTCGACTGCAGGCGCTGGAGCCTACGATGGCACCGCGCCTGCACGCATTGCTGGAGGCGTACGGGCGGCGCACCGGGATACCAGTGCTGCTCAACACATCGTTCAATCTGGCGGGAGAACCGATTGTCAATCGGGCGGTCGAAGGGTACTCGGCATTCCTGCGCTGCAAGATCGATGTTCTGGTTGCCGGAGGGACTCGAGTGATAAAGCGCCCCTCGGCAACGGCAAGAACACAAGTAGACAAACTAAAAATAAGGGAGGAGGTTGCGTGATTAAGACGCGTGGCAGGACCCGACGTGGACTAATCGTGTTTGGCAGCACGTTCGGATCGATGGCACAGCTGGCCCACGGATTATGGCAAAGCGATTCTAACAAGCGCTGGCTCACGCCGCTGGCCGTCTTTCTGTGTGTGACGGGGCTGCTGCTCATAGTAGCAACAACGGTAGAAGCGCTGGCTCCGTTCATCTACTCTATCTGGTAATCGGTGGACGCTTTCCTGGAGTTATTAGCGTGTCCATCGTGTGCGGGCCCGCTCAGGACCGATTGGTCCTGTCGCGACTGCGGTAGGTGCTACGAAGCTCCCGGTGGCATCCCTAACTTACGACTGCCGGGCGACACGCGAACCGAAGATGTGCGCCGCTTTTACGAGCGGGCACCCTTCCCCGACTACCCGCCACGCGGCAGCCTGAGTTGGTTGCGAGCACGCGCTGAGCGCAGTGAATTTGCGCGCATGATCGACCGGGCGATTCCCGGCGATGCGCGCGTCGCAGAGATCGGGTGTGGCACCGGCCAGATGAGCTTGTATTTGGCCCGCGCTGATAGGGTTGTGATTGGCGCGGATCTTACACGCGCATCGCTCAGGCTAGGCGTTGCGGCAGCCCGACGTTTCAAACTCAATCAGGTACAGTTCATCGAAACCGACTTGCATCATCCCGGCATGCGCGCCGACGCTTTCGATGTGGTCTACTCGTCTGGGGTTTTGCATCACACGCCAAACCCGAGTGCGGCATTCGCGCGCATCGTGCGCCTGGCACGCCCGGGTGGGATGATTGTTCTAGGGGTCTACAACGCATTCGCACGCATTCCTCTCCGGGCCCGGCGCTTCGTCGCGCGGCTGTCTGGCTACCGATTCATCCCGTGCGATCCGGTGCTACGCGACCGAGAGAGTGAGCCGGCACGGCGCCAGGCATGGCTGCGAGACCAATATCAGCATCCCGAGGAGCACCGTCACACCTTGGCTGAGGTCCAGAGCTGGTTTGCCGAAAATGGCGTCGAATACCTGCGCGCTTACCCAAGTGCAATGCTCTGTCAGGAGTCGGAGGAGTTGTTCGCTAGCGCTACAGACAACTGGCGCGTTGAGGGGTGGCTGGCACAGCTTGGATGGATTGGCGCTCTCGGGCACGAGGGTGGCATTTTCGTTACTGTCGGTCGGCGCACTTAGATCTTAAGAATTCGCAAACCTGCCGTCCGCCGGAGTGTTGCCTTGCTGAATAAACTTGTCTTTGAGAACCTACGCCAGCGGCCGGTCCGCACATGTTTGAGCGTGCTCGCCATCGGCGTTGAGGTCACGATGATCCTTACGCTCGTTGGGATCAGTTACGGAACGCTCGATGAAACAGCCCGTCGTGCCCGCGGAGTCGGGGCGGATGTTATAGTCCGGCCCCCTGCGAGTTCCATCATTAGCCTTAGTTCCTCTCCAATGAGCGAAAGGCTGGTGCCGTTCTTGATGAGGCAGCCCCATGTCTCATTTGCGACCGGCACGATGGGTCAACCCCTGGGTGGGTTTGACGTCCTGACGGGTATCGATCTCGCTCAATTCAACCGATTGAGCGGCGGCTTCCGGTTTGTCAGGGGTGGCCCGTTTGAGAAGGATGATGATGTCATTATCGATGAATACTATGCGAGGGAGAAGAAACTAAGCGTTGGGAGCACAATCACACTGGCAAATCACGCCTGGCGGGTATCGGGAGTCTTCGAGTCTGGCAAGCTGTCCCACATCTGTGCTCGACTGAATGTCCTTCAGGCTCTCACCGGAAATCTCGGGAGACTCAGCCAGATTTACCTGAAAGTGGATGACCCAGCTCGCGCACAACTCGTCGTTGACCAGTTGCGGGACAAAATGCCGGGCTATTTCATCTACACGATGGAGGAGTTCACTTCACTGTTAACAATCAACAGTGTTGGGCTGTTGCGAGACTTCATCGGCGTTGTAATTGGCGTTGCCCTAGTCGTAGGTTTCATAGTCACGACTATGGCCATGTACACCGCTGTGCTGGAAAGAACACGAGAGATCGGAGTACTGAAGGCGCTCGGGGCTTCGTCCGGCTACATTCTGAATCTGCTTTTTCGGGAGACCCTGGTGATCGCGATACTCGGCAGCGTTTTAGGAATTGTGATGACGGATGGAACCAAATGGCTGATGATGCATGCTGCTCCCGCAAGCTTGACCCAAGAAACTGTATACAATTGGTGGCCTATAGCATCAGGCGTTTCGGCAATCGGGGCGCTATTGGGAGCCATCCTCCCCGCATGGAAAGCAGTGAAGCAGGACGTTATCCAAGCATTAGCCTATGAATAATAATCCGCGTCGTCTGGTACGACGACGGCAGCCGCGTCAGCCGTGTTCGGGAAAACATGCTTCGGCTTATTCAAAACGACCGCGTAGATGTTCCGCGAATATTGTTATGTCGGAATGTGTAGCTTCAGTGGAGCAACTCGCAACTGGCGGGAATTCTCTGGGTACCGCAGTCGCGGGACGTCGGCACCGCGCGGAGGGCTGCTGGATGCAGCACGCCGCTGATCTAAGAAGAACCAGTTTTGGTTTGCATGGCTGAACGAGGACCCGGGCTTGTAACCTTTCCATTTGGCGATAACCGAGCAGCGTACATGCCTTTCGATCCAGATATTTTCGATCCAGCCGAGATTGCAAATCCAGCCGGAAAATGGCCTTCTCTTCCGCCTTCCATTTGGGGACCACCGCGGCTCTCCACAGAGCCGAAAGTAAGTTGAAGGCGTTCGCTGCCATCAACCTTGCTGCGCCGAAGTGTTCCCTCAGGAAAAGCGACATAGGTTAGCCAGTAACGGTCGCGTGAGACGTCCACCTCGGTCGCTGACATTCCTCCCAGATACGGCATGAATTGTCGTACCGTGGCGTCAAAGTGCACCAACTCCCCGCGTTCCGGTGAGCCGATGGCAAACAATCTTTTGCCGTCAGTACTTACAATCGGCTCGAAAAACGAGCTGGACCTGCGGTCAATGGGGTTTCTCTCGATCTCCGGAAAATCGAACCGTTTTCACTCAGGACCCAAATGTTTTCGCATTCCAAAAAACGTAGTACTTACCGCCCCCCGAGACCACGAGCCACAACACTCCCGAGGTACATCATTTGCTTCTGCAATCGGTGCAGTCCAGTGCCGTTCGCCCTCAATTCCCAGAATACTTGGGACTTGAACCCTCCTGGACATCGCGTCGCTCAGCACACGCTTTGCGTACTCCGACTTGGCTGGTTTCAGGATGGGGATATCGGGGTCGGCGTATCTCCGCTTCCTTGAGTTGAAATGACCGGAAGGTTGAAGCTAAGGTAGCTCCACTTCGAGCGAATAGATCTCGTCGACGCTCACATCACGAAGGAAGAGGGGAGCGCCTTCGGGACTCACACCACTCCAAAGTCCGCGCAGATCCTTCAAATCAAGGATCAGTTCAGAGCGGGTTGTCCCACTTTGACCCGGCGATATCCAGGGGCATTCGAGGGGTTGGCGTAGTAGATGTATTGCCCGTCTCGCGACCAGGTAGGCAAAGTTATCACCCCGGGTTCAGAGACCCAGTCTGTCCATTTCTGAGACTGGGAGTCGAAGATCAAGAGTTTCTTGTTGTCGGAGGTGACGGCAGCGAGGCGCTTGCCATCCGGCGACAAGCGAGGACCATACAGGTTCTCCGAGCCCGGAAAAACAGACACCTGTTTGGAACTAAGATCCAGGACCTGAAGGGCTACCTTCTCCGAGCTTCCCGGAATAGACGGAGTGCGCCCGAAGATCATCCTTTTGCCATCTGGAAACCAGTGAGCATCTGCCTGATACTCCTTTTCCGAAAGCATGGGCTGGGGTGTCTCGCCCTGCGCCGATATCAGGAAAATTCTCCAGGGTTGTCCGACTATTGCATTGATATAGGCGATCTGCTTACTGTCGGGAGACCAGCGTGGGAGGGAAACCGAATCCGGTGGAAAGGTCAGTTGGACCCGTTCACTACCGTCCGTGCGACTGCGCCACAGGGTGCACTCGGGGTAGGAGACGTAAGCGAGCCAGTTGCCGTCTGGGGAGAAGTCGAGGTCACCGGCGAAATACCCGAAAGAAATGGCAGGAACTGGTGGGACTTGCTGTCATAAACAGCCAGTTCGCCACGCGGCACGTGGCCATTTGCAAATAGCTTCTTGCCATCTGGACTTGGTACCGGAAGGCCGAGCGACATAGGGCCATTTGTCAACTGGAAGGGCTGTGAGTGCGCTTTGTGAAACAGACCCGCAGATTCGCGCATTGCCCAGAGATTGAAACCATCGGCAGCGCCGCTGACGAAGCCTAGTAGATTGAATCCTAGTAGGTCCTAGTAGGTTCTAGTAGGTTTTAGACAGTTATCCTGGCTCGCATCGCGAGAATCCCGCACCCCGCGTGCCCCGCGCGGCTTTCCGTTGACTGAACCCGTTTGCTAGCGCATAATCCGCACGGCTCTGGGCGAGCCAGCCGCTGTGCCAGCAGCTCTCGTTCTAGTTGTCCCAGCGACCTTCCTTTCGCCTTACTAGGCTGATCGGTCGAGGCAATGTCTACGAAGGAGTCGACCATGAGTTGCAGAATATTGACCTGTATTACCGCGATGACTTTATTCGCGCTGACGATCCCGGTTCGCCTTTCAGGGCAGGAGCAGCAAGCGCCGATTTTCACTGTCCTACACGCGTTTACAGGGTCGGACGGAGCATTCCCTGTCGCAGGTGTGCTTCGGGACGCGGCAGGCAACCTGTACGGCACAACCAGCGCTGGCGGCCAGGTTACATGCTCCAACGTTTCCGACCTTTGCGGAGTGGTGTTCAAACTAGGTACGACTGGTAAGGAGACTGTGCTGCACAGCTTCACTGGCAGAGCGGACGGCGCACATCCCGCCTTTGGAAGTGTGCTTAGAGACGCGGCAGGCAACCTGTACGGCACCACCTTCGCTGGCGGCTCCACTGCGTGCCCGAACGGGGGTTGCGGATTGGTGTTCAAGCTGGGTGCGACAGGCAAGGAGACTGTGCTGCACAGCTTCACTGGCAGAGCGGACGGCGCAAACCCCTTAGCGGGGTTGATACAGGACAATGCAGGCAACCTGTACGGCACTACCTTCTCCGGTGGTTCCACGGCATGCGCCGGCGGGTGCGGAGTCGTCTTTAAGCTGGCGCCGACCGGCAAGGAGACCGTGTTGCACAGTTTCACGGGTGGAGTGGACGGGGCAAACCCCTTGGCAGGATTGGTCCGGGACCTTGCGGGCAACTTGTACGG
>Ga0075425_100006482_pt1 | contig 12274 bp, 9 predicted proteins | sample SoiMethybrSBSTD4_FD_75300 | JGI IMG/M metagenome (GOLD analysis project Ga0075425, IMG submission 75300) | Bulk soil microbial communities from a Populus tree surrounding site in Tennessee, USA - Soil MetaG P. TD hybrid SBSTD4 | ecosystem: Environmental > Terrestrial > Soil > Tree plantation...
CAACGCGCGTCGGGCGAGGTACGGGCGCCACCCGATGGTGGCGTCCCGGCGGATGCGTCTCCACGCGCGGACGATCAGCAAGACGTTGAGCGCAAAGATCGCGATGAAAACCCAGTTCATCAGCTCGACGTACACGGCATCGAGCAGCAGCCGCGGGAACCGCAGAATCTCGAACATGACGAATCCGATTGCCTGCATCGCAATCAGATCGACGTTCCGGGGATTGTCGAGGCGATTCCAGTCGAACCCGACGAGCAGCGCGACGATGAGCGAGAGCCAGAGCACGCCGCCTTGATTGGGCAGCATCCGCCTGAGGAACGCCTGCCCGGACGGCGTCCGCAGATCGCTCCAGAGATGGGACAACGTGACCGTCAACGCGGGCGCCGGGGGGACGTGCGGAAAAGTCGGCGTGTAGACCTCGGTGAGGCGTTCCGGATGCGTCCGTTCGGTCAACGCAATGCCGACGAGCGCGATGCCGACGATGATGGCGCCGGCAATCGCCACGAGGCGGGGACGTGTCATCCGCGGGCTCAGGACACCATCTTGAGCAGCCGAATGACGCCCGGCCGCGCGCGCTGTTTATGAGCCGACACCCGCGAGCGGGCTGCGATGTCCGCCAGATGGCGGCGGTAGTAATCGAACGCCTCGAACAGCATCTCTCCGTTGGTCAACGTCGGCTGCCAGTCGAGCGTCTCCTTGATTTTCGTGGTGTCGAAGGCGAACGATTCGGCGATCATCCGATACTGGTACGGACCGAGCGGCGAGACGCCCATTGCATGGGCGAAGCGCATCAGCGGCAGCGTCGGCCAGAGCGGCAGCGACGCGACCCGCGCGTCCGTGCCCGCGCGGTGGATCACATAGCGGTACGTTTCGCGCAGAGACGGCACGTCGTCCGATCCGACGTTGAAGACGCCTGTCGCGCCCGAGCGGGCCGCGCGCACGCAGGCGTCCGCGAGATCCGGCGCGTAGACGAACTGATAGCGGTTGTCGCCCGCTCCGACGACCCAGACGCGGCGGCCTTCGAGGATGAAATCGAACAGGATCGACAGCAGGCCGAGGCGGCCCGACGCGATGATCGTCGGCGTACGCAGAATCACCGCGCGATCGCCGGCGATGGATCGCAGCGCGCGCTCGGCCGCCCACTTCGATTCGCCATAAATCTCGCGCGGGCGCGGCGGATCATTTTCGGTCACCAGCCGGCCGCACGGATCGGTCCAGAGGCAGTTGGACGAGATGAACACAATGCGTGCGGAGCCGTGCCGCACCGCCGCGCGGGCGACTTCTTCGGTGCCGTGGACGTTGCACTGCCAGAGCCGTTCGCGATCGCGGACGTCGTGCGCCAGGATCGCCGCGCAATGGAAGACGGTGGAGAATCCGTGCTCTTCGAAAAGCCGATCCAGCAGCGCCCGGTCGCGGACGTCACCCTGAACGGTCTCGAGCGCCGGATGGCGCGTCTCGTCCGGCTGCAGATCGAGGCTCACGCAGCGCACGCCATCGGCGAGCAGGCGACCTTTCAGAATTTCTCCGAAGAAACCCGCACCGCCAGTGATTAATGCGGAATTATGCAAGCGGACGCTTGCAGTATCAGCGACGGCGGATAAGGAATCGAGAGGGGAGCGGCGGCTATATCGAACGAAGGACCGCAGGCGGCGCCGATTATGCCGTCCTTATGTCGCGCGATCGACTTCCCATGGAACGATTGGCTGCGTCTGCTCGACGTCGTGCGCGTCCTTGATACTGTCGAGACTGACTTCCTCGTGATACTCGTCGTCCGCGTTGACGCCCCAGACGTCGTGATGCGCGCCGAGCAGATTCTCGACGGCCAGCATTGCCGTCACCATCGAGTGGTCCTGATTGTTGTATTTGTGCATGCCATTGCGGCCGGCGACCTGCAGGTTGGCGAACGCCGCGAGATAGCCGCGAATCACGTCAACCGCCTGTTCGTACCCCTGATCGTAGACCGGGTAGGCCTTCGGCATCCGGACGACGGTGCCGCCGATCACCCTGGCGGGATCGACCAGGCCGAGCGCCGCCGTTTCCCGGCGTCCCAGTTCCACCAGATCGGCATCCGCCATCGTCCAGAGTCCGTCGCCTTCGAAACAGAAGTACTCGAGCCCGAGGCACGTCAGCTTCTGATCGGGCACCATCTCCGGACTCCAGTTCTTGAAGTTCTGGATCCGCCCGAGCTTGACGTTCTCGTCGTGGACGTAGATCCAGTTGTCTGGAAAGAGATCCGGCGCATCGACGATGAGCGCGACCGTCAGGAAGTCGCGATAACTCAAGCGATCGGCGGCATCGCGGACCGTCTGGGGCGCGGCGGGCGACATCGCGTACACGAGTTGACGCAGCGGCATCGTCGACAGCACGGCGCCGGCCGCGATGCGCTCGGTGCTGCCGTTGCGTTCGATCTCGACGTGCGTGACGCGGCGGCCGTCATGAACGAGCGCGCGAACGCCCGCGCCCAGTTCAACCCGGCTGCCGAGACGGACGATTTCGCCGTGGAAACGCTCCCACATCATCCCGGGGCCGTACCGCGGGTACTCGAATTCGTCAATCAGCGTCTTGATCTGCGCGCCGCCCTTGAAACGGCCAAAGAGCGCGTTGGTAATCGCCGTCCACAGCGACAGCCCCTTGATGCGCTGCGCGGCCCACTGCGCGCTGATGCTGCTGCAGGGAATGCCCCAGACTTTTTCCGTGTAGGTCTTGAAGAAGATTCGATAGAGCCTTCGGCCGAAGCGATTCGAGACCCAGTCTTCGACGCTCACCTCGGGCCGAATCGGCTTGATGTGGCTCCAGAGATACGAGCATCCCGCCAGCATCGCCGTCCAGAGGCCAAGACCGAACAGCGCGTTCGCGGGCTTCAACGGGTAGTCGAAGAACTTGCCGCGGTAATAGATGCGCGAGAGCCGGGGCCGGCGCAGAAAATCGCCGCCGAGCATCTTGCGCCAGAGCGTGTTGACCGCGCCGACCTTGGTGAAGAAGCGGTGGCCTCCGATGTCGAACCTGAAGCCTTTGTACTCCGCGGTCTGTGCGAGTCCGCCGACGCGTTGATCTTTCTCGTACACGCGCACGTCGATGCCGCGTCGCGCGAGCAGATACGCCGCCGTCAATCCAGCCGGCCCCGCGCCCGCGACGACGACCGGGCCGTCGACAGGATTGAACGGTGTCTGACGTTTTTCGGTCACCGGGCCACCGCGCACGTACGACAGTCGAGCTGGTTGGCGAAGAAGCGTAACAGGTTACACACTGAAGCAAATCTGACGGAACGGCTGGGTCAGGCGCATTTTCTTCGGACTCAATAGTTTACTGCGATCAGAACGGCTGGAGCGTTCGTTGCAGCCCTGAAGATGGTATGGCTGAGCGAATTTGCACGAACCGCTGGCCGCTCGATTGTCGCACGATCCTGCTCGTCGCGCTGCTCGCGTCCGGCTGCGATAAAGCCTCGCCAGTCGCGCCGACAACGCCATCTCCGGATCCGACGCCACAGACGCCGGTTCCCAATCCCGTTGTGTCTCAGGTCACGGTCACTGGTCGAATTACCGAAGCGCCGCCGACGAACTGGACCGGCGTCGAGGGCGCGCTTTTCAAGATTGTCGACGGCGTCAACGCGGGACGATCCGCGGTCGCAGACGGTGACGGATTCTTCACGCTGACGGGCCTGACGCCCGGGATCATTCACGCCTCGGCGACGGCCGAGGGGTACGTCTCCGCGTCGCTGACGCTCGACGGCAGTCGTGACACGACAGCGAACCTCTATCTGTTGCCGAACCCGGAGACGATCACGAACACCATCAACGGTGATATTGCCTCGACCGACGGCACCTGCAGCGATGGCACAGCCGATCGGCCGTGCCGCATCATTGCGATGCCGATTCACAACAACGGGGCGGCCGACGCCACGCTGACATGGAGCGGTTCGTCCGATGTCGCGCTGACGATCACTCTGTTCCAGACCGGTTCGCCGACACCGCTCGCGCGCTCGACCGCCGCGGGAACGAGAGACCAGCGAGTCAGCGCGATGCTGACGGGCGGTCAGGACTACGAGTTTCGAATCACGGTGGTCGGCGGTACCGGCAGCACGAACTACGCGCTGCGCGTCACGCACAAGAACTGATTGGGGAAGGGGAGTTTGATGCGGAGCGCGAGGCGTATCGCCTCGCGCTCCGGTGGACGTTACTTGTTCGCCGTCGCGGGACGCGGCCGGTTCGAGAGCCACACCTGGCGGATGATCGCACCTTCCCATGACGCTGGTGAGTCTCGCGTGCCGGGCGTGTACGGGCGTCCGACGAACGCGTTGTGCGGACTCGGGTCGTACGTGCCGTTGTAATGCTTTCCGAGATCGTAGATGGTTTTGCCGCTAAAGCCGCCTTCGCGGAAGGTCGCGGTGAACGTGCCGTCGCCCCACTTGCCCTGCACGAAGTACGTCAGGGCCTCGTGGAACGGATAAACGACTCGCTCGGCGCCCACGGTTTCCGCATAGGTCCCGCGTGCGGCGATGAATCGGAACGCCATCGCGCCGTTGCCGCGCACGTCGATGCTCATGCGGTACTGATTGTCGTTGAACGCGGTGCCATCGTCCCGCGCCATCGTGATGAGGCTGTTCTTGGGGTCTTCAATCGCACTGACCGTGCCGACGTTGGTCACCAGCGCGGAGAACTCGCCGCTCGTGAGGCCGCCCGGGGCCACAGAGTAGGTAATCCAGCTCGATTGCGAGAGCAGCTTGACGCCGACGCCCGGAATGAACTGGACGGGTCCGTTGATCTGACCGACAGTCTTTCCGTTGATCAGCGGGTCGTACACTTCGCTGCCGCGGATGTAGCCGCCAGTCGACGAGATGAACGATCCTGTCGCGGACCACGGTCCAACCGCCCGCGGGCTCGACGTCTGGCACGTCGCACGGACGCGCCATGTATGCCGCGTTTCGAACGCGAGCTGCGCGGTGATCGTCAACGTGGGAGTCGCCTGCAGGTCAGTAGGGATAGTGGTGTTGTTCGGATCCTTGACTTCGAACTCGTAAGAGAGCGCGCACGCGCTCGATCCGTACGTCGAGCCGACGGCGTTGGCTTTCAGCACGGGGGCGTCGTCGAGTTTGGCGTCGCTGACTGGCGACACCAGCGTCGGCGCCGGAACTTTCAGTGTCGAACCGTCGGCCGCTGCGGCGGTGCTCGACGGCGACGTCGAGGACGGTGAAGCTGGTGTCGGACTCTCTTTACTGCAGGCAAGCGCGAGGGCGACCGCGGCGATGGACCCTGTGATCAGTACCTTCTGTCGTGACATGCACTTCCCCCAAGTACAGAAAAAAACCGCCAGTGTGAAAAGGAACCTGCGTATGGTAACCGAAAAAGGCGGCATTCGCAGCCGCCTTTTCGGGGCAATCGCATCTGAACCATTACTTCGGCGCCGCGTAGATCCCCGGATCGCTGTAGGCGAAGAAGCCCCAGGTCGGGCCGTTCGTCGTGCCCGGCGAAATCAGAACAACGAAGTCCGCTCCATCGGGGAACATGATGCTCTTGATCGAATATCCGTTGCAGCTCGTGCCGCTCTTCTTTTTGAAGCCGGCGCCGTGGCCCATGTTCCGGGCGGCGCGATCGACGATGCTCCACGCGCCACAGTCGCCGCTCAAATCCCTGCCGGCGGCCTGCAGCTGTGCCTTCGCTTCGGCGAGGAAGCAGGTGTTGTCGCTCGTCGGACCGGATCCGGTAAACGTGCAGGTGGTCCCGCCGCCACCACCACCGCCACCCGTGGGCGGCGGCGGCGCGGGCGCCGCCGGCGTCTTGAAGACCGCGGCGTCGGAGAACGGACCAGTCGTTGTCGGATCCGAGCCGCGCACGTGCCAGAAGAACTGCTTGCCGGCCGCGAGCTCGTTTGGTACCAGGACCGACGTCTGATTCGGCTGCTCGCCAATGGTCCATGAGCCGAGGACGTTGCCGAAGGAGTCGCTGTCGGCGAGCTGGACCGTGTACGTGATCGCGCCGGCCGGGCCCGAGCGCGGCGCGTTGCCGATGACGAAGGTGGGACGGGTATTGGCCGTCGTCGTCCCGTTGGCCGGCGATACGGGCGCCGGCCTGCCGATCACAATCGGCGTGTAGACGGCGAAGCTCCTCATGGGCGAAAAGTCGCCGGTGTTCGCCCCGTCCAGCGCGCGCGCGTGCCAATAATAGCTGCGCTCCGGAGTGAGGGCATTCGGCAGCGGCACCGACGTGCGGCCGCTTTCGGACGGCGTGATGCCGTCACGCGAGAAAACCTTGTTCGTGAAGGTGCTGTCGAGCGCGACCTCGACCACATAGCTCAGCGGGCGAACTCCGCTGGTGCTTGCGTTCTGGACGATCAGCGTGATCGGCTGTTGATCGACCGCGATTCGCGCGGCGTTATCGGGCGACATCGGTCCCGGCGTCGAAATCGACACGCCGGGGATGGGACCGCTGACGGTCGGACTGAGCGGGTTCGAGCTCTTGCTCGCACCGACGCAGGCGCTGGCGGCGAGCAGCGCGAGGACGGATCCGGGCAACAACGGGTTCTTCATGGCCTCACCGGTACAGGGCTACGCACTGGCATCAGTCCGTTTTATCGGTTCATACGAATGCGCGCTTTAGCGAGTCGATTGCGGTCGATGCGGCGAGCTGGGACCCGTCCGCGGGCGAGCTGGGAGAGGGTGAAATTGTAAAAGAGCTACTTGGAAGCTGTCAACCCGTGTTCTCGCCCTCCGAACGCGTACAGCAGGCCGCCCGGGAGATTGCCGACGATCCCGAGCGCGACGAAGAGCACCGACAGAGCGAAGGCAGGTCCCGCCGCGACCCCGACGCGGCCGAAGAACCAGACGAAGGCCGCCTGACTCGTGCCGATCCCGTTGAACGTCACGGGCAGTTGCATGACGAGCAGGATGATCGGAATGAAGGCGAAGTACGCCGCGAGCGGCGCGTCGATGCCGAGGCCTCGGCCGAGAAAATATGCCTGGATCGTGCGCAGGACCTGCACGCCGACCGAGAGCACGAGCACATAGACGAGCGGGCGATGATGCGCGCTGTAGCGTCTGAGAGCGTCAAGCAACTGGCGACCGGCGCCGGCGAGGCGCCCCGGGGCACGATCGAGCATCGCCGCGAGCACAGTGACGGCGCGGTCGCTGAAAACCAACAGGAGGGTAACGCCGCAGGCGGCGGCGGCCGCGCCGAGCGCCACGACGATCGTCCAGTTGGTCGCCAGCTCCCGGGCGAGAAGCAGTCCAGCGAGCGCCATCAGCAGCAGCGACGCAACGCCGAGCATCTGATCGAGAAAGACCGACGACACGGCATCGGCCGCAGAGACGCCGAGCTTCGAGAGACTGTACGCGCGCACCGCGGAAATGCCGATGCTGGCCGGTAGGAACGTTCCGACGAACGTGCTGACGAAGAAAATCCGCATCAGCGCGCCGAACGGAGGGCGCTCGATCGTGCAGAGAAGGCCGATCCAGCGGTACGCCATCAGCGTGCGATCGACCAGCACGAGCAGGACGGCGATCGCGACAGGCCGCCAGTCCGCGTTCGCGGCCGCGGCGGCAACGTCGCGCGGATGGCTTTTCCAGAGAATGTAGCCGGTCAACCCGGCGGCCACCACTATCCGGAGCGTGCGCCCGAGCGCCTTCAAGGCTGAGGCTGGGGAAGCGTGTCGAGGTGCCGGCTGGGGTCGTGCTTGACGCGGTAAGCGCGGACGAGGAACCTGGCGTACGGCAGGACCTGCTTCATCGCGCCAACGTTCACCTGACACGGGCTCAGACAGGTCGGGCAGACGTCCTGTTTGATGTGCTCCCGGTGCGCGAGGCTGTCGGCGCGGAAGTACAGCTCCTCGGCGGGCGTCTCCAGGACATTGCCGATCGCCTGCGAATTCTCGCAGTAATGGAGATCGCCGGTCGGATTGAGCAGCAGCCCCTGGCTGCGGAACGGACACGGCATCGTGCGGTGATAGCCGTTGGCGATCATGTCGGCGTAGTGGAGGTACATGAACGCCTGACCGGAGAGCACCGATTCCTCCTGGACGCGCTCCAGGAAGAACTCGCGCATGAACGCCTCCTCGCGCGCCTTGAAGCCGATGCTCTCCTCGAGATCCCGGTTGTTCAGCATCGCGTCGGTGAAGCGCAGCATGTTGAAGACGACGTCGAGATTGTTGGTGCGCGCCCACGCGAGGATGTTCTTCGCGTCCTCGAGGTTGGCGGCAAAGATCGTCGACGCGATCCCGAACTGGAAGTGCGCGTGCTTCTCAGCCAGCGCCTGCATCGCGCGAATCGTCTCGCACGCCTTGTCGAAACCGCGCTCCACGTGGCGGACCTGGTTGTGGATGTCGCCAATGCCGTCCAGCGAGACGCGGACGCTGACGAGCAGGTCGTGGGCAGCGCAGAACTCGACGATCCGCGTCAGCATCGGGATCGCGCGGTGCGGCGTGAGTCCGGTTGTGTTGATGCCGATCTTGCGCATCCGCGGCAGACGACGGTGGAACATCTCCACCATCTCGGGCAGATCGTTGCGCGTCGTCGGCTCGCCGCCCGAGATGTTCAGGTTCTCGATCGCGTTCCAGAAGGGATGCACGAGCGCCGGCTCGAGCTGGGCCAGCGTCATGTCCGCCTTGCGATCGCCGTGCTTCCAGTTGTTGCACATTTCGCAGCGGGCGTCGCACACCCAGGTGCAGTTGTAGATGAGGACCGTCGGACGGATCGGTTTCACCAGCGCGATCAGGCTGTTGCCCACGTCGCGCGGGACGCCGACGGCGGCGCGCGCAAGATAACGAAGCGTGAAGGTGCTCTTGGACACGCGGCTCCAATTGTACCGGATCGGGACGCGATCGAACGCGAATCGTGTTAGCATGACCGCCGCGCGCGTTTTTTTGCGCGCGCCTTCCTCGACTTCTGGAGCGTAGAGCATGATGAAAACGACGACTGTGTGTATGTGGGTGGCTGCAGTGTGCCTCTCGGCGGCTGCGGCGAGCGCCCAGACGGCGGGCGCGACGGACACGAAATTCTTCGTGGATGTGAACGTCGGCGGCCAGTTTCTCCACCATTCGATCGACAGCACAGTCAGCTTTCCGCTTTACGATGAGACGGCCACGGTGAGCAGCTCGCAGAGCACCGGCAACGGCTTCGTGTTCGACATCGGCGCCGGCTACAAGTTCACCCCCAGCCTCGCCGCCGGCCTCTCCTTTTCGACGTTCGGCAGCAAGGCCGACGCCTCGGTGACGGCGAAGATTCCGCATCCGCTGTTCTTCGATCAGCCGCTGACGGTCAATACGAGCGCCACCGGTCTCGAACGCACCGAGCGCGACGTGCACGTGCGCCTGTTCTGGTTCCTGCCGGTTTCCGACAAAATGGACGTGGCGCTGTCCGCCGGACCGTCGATCGTCAAGCTGTCGCAGCAGCTGGCCTCCGGCACCGTCGCCAACGGCACGCAGAACCTCACCGTCACGACGACCACCGAGTCCAAGACCGGCGTCGGCTTCAACCTCGGCGCCGACGGAACGTACCTCGTCACGCCGAAGATCGGCGTGGCGATCTTCATCCACTACGTCATCGCGAAGATGGATTTGCCGAGCGTGAGCGGCGTCGGCGCCGGCGGTGTCCAGGCGGGTGTCGGCCTGCACTACCGTTTCTAGGATGTGGTCAGCCGTCCACTGAACATCCTGCAGGTGTGCGACCACCTTGGGTGGGAGGGGTCGCGGATGCACGGGGTCAAGCGGCTGTTCAGCTGGATGATCCCGCGGTTCGACCGCGACCGCTTCCGCGTCTCGCTGGTCAGCCTCCGCAAGAAGGACCTGTCCGAAGAAACGCTCGACGCGCTGGGCATCGACATCGCGTATCTCAATCGATCGAAGTTCGACCCGCTGACGCTGCCCGCGTTGCTCCGCATCGTCGACGAGCGGCAGGTGGACGTCCTCCATCTGCACGGTTACGGAGCCACGACATTCGGCCGTCTGGCCGGTGCGCTGCGGCGCGTGCCCACCATCCTGCACGAGCACGCGAACCTGACCGACACGCCCTGGTTCCAGAAGATCGCGGACCGCGTGCTGGAGCCATTCACCGACATCGCGATCGCCGTTTCGCAGAGTACTGCGGACTTCGTCGTCGGCGCCCGGCAGATTCCCCAATCCAAGGTCAAAGTCGTTTACCTCGGAGTGCCTCTCGAGGACTTCAGCCGCCCGCGCGCTGCTGCCGAGATCGCCGCCGCCCGGCGGGAGCTGGGCATTGGTCCGGGCGAATTCGCCGTCGGTACCGTGACGCGGCTGCACGATTCGAAAGGCAACTCATTCCTGGTGGACGCCGCCGCGCAGGTGGTCGCGGCGCGGCCGCAGGCGCGGTTTTTCATCGTGGGGGAGGGACCGTTGCTGCCTGATCTCCAGGCGCAGGCGGCGCGGCTCGGTCTCGGGGATCGGTTCGTGTTCGCCGGCTTCCGCCGCGACGTCGCCGCCACGCTCTCCGCGTTCGATCTCAGCGTGTTTCCGTCGCTCTGGGAGGGGACGCCGATCACGGCATTCGAAGCGCTGGCGATGGGGAAGCCGATCGTGTCGACCGACGCGGACGGCCTCCTCGACATCCTGACCCACGATCGAGACGCGCTGATCGTCCCGCGGCGAGACGCCTCCGCACTCGCATCGGCGATCGAATTCATGATCGACCATCCGGACACGCGCGCCCGGCTCGCGGCGTCTGCCGCGGAGAGTGGACGCCGTTACGACATCGATCGGTTCGTGCGGCGGATGGAGCGGCTCTATACGCTGCTGCATGACGTCTCCGCGGCGACGCATCGTCGCGGCATCCTGCGCGAGGATCTGGCCTTCCTGACGTCGGAGGCGGCGCTCGACGGGCGATGACCGCAGTCCCGTCCGACGATCGCGCCATCGCCGCAGCGCCCGGCGTCGTCGGACCGATGGCTTTCGTGGTGCTCATCCTAGCCCTCGCGGTCGCCGTGTCGGTCGATGTCGTCCGCGCCGGCTACGGCGTGAAGGGCGACGAAGCGACGTACGTCGGCATGGCGCTCAGCATGGCGTACGACCACGACCTGACGTACGAGCGGCGCGATCTCGAACGGTTCTGGGGTCTGTATCAGACGGGACCCGAAGGCATCTTCCTGAAGCGCGGCAAGCGGATGCGGATCGGCCTGGCGCCCTCGCCGCCCTTCGTCCAGATCACGAAACTGCCCGACACGCGGAGCGATCGGCTCTACTTCGGCAAGAGCTTCGCCTACTCCGTCGCCGCGGCGCCCTTTGTCCGACTGCTGGGGATGAATGGCTTCCTCGTGTTCCACGTGCTGATGCTCGCCGTCGTCTGCGCCTGCGGGTATCGGTTCCTGTCTGCGCGCGGCCGGCCGGGGCCGGCGATCTTCTTCACGCTCGCGTTTCTGTGCGCGAGCGCCGTTCCGGCCTATGCCGTGTTCCTGACGCCGGAGATCTTCAATTTCGCCGTGGTCTTCGTCGCGTACTTCTTCTGGCTGTACAAGGAAGTCGGCGAGCCCGATTCGCGGTGGCTCAACGGCCGCGCATCGGATCTCGTCGCGGCCGCGCTGCTCGGCCTCGCGGTGTACTCCAAGCCGATCAACGCGCCGCTCGTGGCTCCGCTCGTCCTCCTGCACTGGTGGCGGCGCCGGTGGAGCAGCGGACTGATCCTCGGCGCCGTCGCGGTCGCCGCGGCGTCAATCCTCTTCGGCGTCAACGCCGTCGTCTCCGGCGAATTCAACTACCAGGGCGGCGATCGCAAAACGTTCTATTCGGATCCGCATCCCAACGCGCCGGCCCCGGCGGGGTTCGCCTTCGACGCGCCGGACGCCACCTGGGAGCGCCGCGGCTTCGGCGAAGGGACCGACGAGCTCGGGGCGCAGGACAGCCTCGTGCCGTCGGAGGTCGTGCGGCTCCTCGTCATCAACACCAAATATTTCCTGTTCGGGCGGCACTTCGGATTCGTGCCGTATAGCTTTCCCGGCGCGGTGGCTCTGCTGTTGTGGGCGTTCTCGCGCGAGCGCTTCGTGCCCTGGCGTCTGCTGACCTTCTTCGGCTTCGCGCTGACGACGCTCGCGATCCTGGTCGTGTTTCCGTACACGTGGAGCGGCGGGGGCGGGCCGCCGGGCAACCGCTACTTCATGGGCGTGTATCCGGTGGTGTTCTTCCTGATGCCGCCGGTCGGGTCCTGGGCGCCGGCGCTGCTGGCGTGGGCCGGCGGCGCGCTGTTCGCGGCGAAGATCCTGTTCAACCCGTTCGTCTCGGCGAAGTTCACGTGGGAGATCACCGAGCGCGGACCGGCGCGCCGGCTGCCCGTCGAACTGAC
>Ga0075425_100006483_pt1 | contig 12274 bp, 10 predicted proteins | sample SoiMethybrSBSTD4_FD_75300 | JGI IMG/M metagenome (GOLD analysis project Ga0075425, IMG submission 75300) | Bulk soil microbial communities from a Populus tree surrounding site in Tennessee, USA - Soil MetaG P. TD hybrid SBSTD4 | ecosystem: Environmental > Terrestrial > Soil > Tree plantation...
TACTCGCTGGAATGGGCTGGTACACACACACGGTGGAACAGCTTGCGGGAAAGCAGTCGATCGACTCGACCACGGTCAGGCGTGTCGGCACCCACGCCGGGTTTGGAGCTGAGCTCCGCATGGGACGCCACGCGGCATTCCATGCTGATTATCGCTACACATTTCTGAGATTCGGCGGATCCGATCCGATCACCGCCGATACGATCGCCGGCGCCGTCAGTAAATCCCACCTCACCGGCACTGGCTCCGGCGGGCACTTTCTGCCGTCCTATCAAGGATCCATGTGGACGACGGGGTTGACCGTATACTTCTAGCGAGGCTTCGCCTCAGACCATCGAGGCTCCGCCTCGCTAGACGATAAGTTTGATAACGCCCCGCTGGCGCGGGGACGGTCTTGACCCAAGAAACTTGACTCATTTGCACAAGTTCTGAGTGGTCAAGACCTCTAGGGTCTACGTGGTTCTGCCAGGTTCCTCGTAGAACCTTGGCGAACCCAGCGGAACCTCGCAGAACCCAACAAGAAAGGACGCGCGCATGAAACGACTGTGTGCGGTCGGACTGATCGTGGCGTTTGGTGTCGGCGCCGCGCCGCTCCGGAAGATCCAATTCACGGACACAAAACTCAAGAACGGCCTGCGCGTCATCATCTCCGAAGATCATGCGGCGCCGGTGTTCTCCATTGTGGTCAATTACAACGTCGGATCGCGCGACGAGCGCAAGGGCCGCACGGGATTCGCGCATCTCTTCGAGCACATGATGTTCAAGGGATCAGAGAACGTCGGCCAGAACGAACACCCGTACCTCATGTTCATGAACGGCGGGACCATGAACGGGACGACCAGCAAGGATCGAACGATGTACTACGAGACCTTGCCGGCCAACCAGCTCGATCTCGCGTTGTTTCTCGAAGCGGATCGGATGCGGTCGTTGACGATCACGAAGGACAACCTGGATAACCAGCGCAACGCCGTTCAGGAAGAACGGCGACTCGGCGTCGACAATCAGCCTTACGGGAAAACGTTCGAGGCGATCGATGAACTTGCGTACGAGAATTTCGCCTACGAGCATTCGGTCATCGGTTCGATGGCCGATCTGAGCGCCGCGAGTGTGGACGATGTGGCTGCGTTCTTCAAGATGTACTACGCGCCGAACAACGCGGTCGTGGCGATCGTCGGAGACGTCGATCCCAAGACGACGCTCGCGAAGGTTGAAAAGCACTTTGGCGGCATCGCGGCGCAACCCGCGCCGCCCAAAGTCGATGTGACCGAGCCGCCGCAGAAAGAAGAACGGCGGTTGACGCTCGAGGATGGCCTCGCGCGTCTGGCTCGAATCGACATGGCCTACAAGATTCCTCCCGGCTCCTCTCCCGACAGGGACGCGCTCTCGGTGCTGGGGACGATTCTTTCCGGCGGCCGCAGTTCCCGATTCTACGAATCGATCGTGCGGCAGAAACAGCTGTCGAACGGCGTGGGCGCCGGCACGGACGGCAGCATCGGCCCAGGCCTGTTCGCGGTCTCTGGAACAGTGCTGCCTGGAAAAACGCTGAAGGAGCTTGAAGAGGCCATCGATCAGGAAACCGATCGCGTCAAGACCGCCCCGATCGCCGACTGGGAAATCGAGAAGGCGCGAACCGGCGCGCGGCGTTCGTTAGTGGCGGGACTCGGCAGTTCTGTCAATCGCGCAGTGCAGCTTTCGGAAGACGCGCTGTTTTTCGACGACCCGGATCGAATCAACACGCAGGCAGACCGCATTGCCAAAGTCACCGCTGCAGACGTGCAACGGGTTGCGAACCAGTATCTCGTCAAATCGAATCGAAGCGTCGTCTGGACCGTGCCGAAACCGCCGGCCGCCGGCAGAGGAGGTCAGTAATGCCTGCCCTCATCTTTGTTCTCATGATTGGGTTGATCGCCGGTGCTTTTCCGCAGGCTCCGGCTGCGCCACCGCAACCATCGACCACGCAGATGGTGCTGAAGGGCAAAGCACCGGTCTCGAATGAAGTTCTGAAGGTGAAGCTCCCTCGGCCGCAGGAAGCCGATCTCCCAAACGGACTGCATCTGATGGTTCTCGAGGATCACCGGCTGCCGCAGGTCACCTTCACGCTGATCATTCAAGGGGCCGGTGGGTACTTCGATCCGCCCGACAAAATCGGACTCGCGAGCTACACCGCCTCTCTCATGCGTGAAGGAACGAAGACGCGCACCTCGCCGCAGATCTCGGAAGCGCTGGAAACCATGGCAGCGACGCTCACCGTTGGGAGCGGTCTGTCGGGAACGACAGCGACCGTTTCAGGTGGTTCGCTAACCGAGAACTTCGACAAGCTGATGGATCTCACGTCAGAGGTTCTGTTGAGTCCCTCATTTGATCCCGGCGAGTGGGACCGCTTCAAGACGCGGACGAAGGCAGGTCTGATTCAGCAGCGGACGAACCCGGGGTTTCTTGCCAGCGAAACCTTCAATCGTGTCGTGTTTGGATCGCATCCTGCCGGCCGCATCTCACCGACGGCGGCAAACCTCGACGCGATCACACCGGAGGCGCTGGCCGAATTCCATCGCACCCATTACGCGCCCGATAACTCCGCCATCGCGTTTGCCGGGGACATCTCCATGGCCGACGCGCGCAAGCTCGTCGAGGCGAAGCTCGGAGGCTGGAAGAAAGCCGGGGTCGTGAAACCGACCGTCACCGATCCCGACCTGATGGGCCCGCCGAAGGTGTACCTGATTGCCCGGCCCGGTTCGGTGCAGACGACGATGTATGTCGGCACACAGTCGATGAGGCGTACGGACCCCGACTACGCTGCGCTGACCGTGGTGAACCGCGTGCTCGGCGGGACGATGGGCCGGCTGTTTCGTCACCTTCGCGAGGAGAAGGGCTACACCTACGGAATTGGCAGCGGCTTTTCCGCGACGCTCTATCGCGGCTCATGGACGTCGTCGACGAGCGTCCGCACCGATGTGACGGAACCGGCGCTGACGGATCTCCTCGCCGAGATCGCGGAGCTCCGGGACAAGCCCGTCCCTGAAAACGAGATCGCTGATGCGAAGCGCGCGATCGTCGGCAGCTTCGCGCGCGATCTCGAGAGCCCGCAGCAGGTGCTCGGCTACTACATCGACAACTGGTTGTACGGATTGCCGGCGGATTACTGGGACTCGTATCCTGCGCGGATTACGGCTGTCACTGCAGCCCAGGCGCAGGCGGCGGCGCAGAAATACTGGGCGTCCTCGCGGTTGCAGATTGTTGCCGTCGGTGATGCCGCGAAGGTCACCGACATCCTTCGCAAGAAGGGGACGCTCGAAGTGTTCGATGCGGATGGGAACCCGATGAAATAAGCGTTCTCCCGGGATTCGGGATCCGATCGGATCCCGGATCCCGCACCATGGATCCCGACGTCGAAGCGACTATTCAACGCCATTCGTCGCGATTTGCTCCATCGCTGCGGCAAAGGTGTCGATCTCTTCGAGTGTCGTGTAGACGTTCGGCGTCACTCGAAGCCCTTCGAATTCCTCGTGAACAATCGGCGTGGCGATGATCCGCCAACGGTCCCATAGCCGGGCGACTACCTTCGCCGTTGGCACTCCGACGATCTGCACGTTGGCGATCGCACACGACTGCGCCGGATCCATGCTCGTATGAATTTTGAACTTCGCCTGGCGCGCAAGCCGGCTCGCCCAGCGATCGCGCAGATATCGGAGGCGCGCGGCTTTGCGCTCGGCGCCGATGCCTTCGTGAAAGTTCAGCGCCTCGACGATCGCGTTATGGTTCGCGGCCGGGTGCGTGCCGATTTCCTCGAACTTGCGAATGTTGCCGGTCTGCGATGCCGCCGCCGGCTGGAGTGGCCAGAGCCCGGCGATGTTCTCACGCCGAACATAGAGAAATCCGGTTCCTATCGGTGCCAGCAGCCATTTGTGAAGGCTGGTGCCGTAGTAGTCGCAGCCCAGATCGGCCAGCTTGAACGGAAACTGCGCAAAGGCGTGTGCGCCATCGACGATCGTCTTGATCCCGCGCCGCCGCGCGTCGTCACAGATCTTTTTCACCGGAAAGATCTGTCCGGTGAGATTCGTGATGTGACAGAAATGGAGAACTTTGGTGGCTGGCGTGATGGCGCCGAGAAGACGCGCCGCCAAATCGTCCATCGACGGGGGTGGTACCGGAAATGAGATCTTTTTCAGCTTGATGCCGTCACGCCGGACCCGTTGGTCCCACGTCGTCAACATGCGTCCGTAATCCTGGTTGGTCGTGACGACCTCGTCTCCCGTCTTCAGATCGATGCCGAGCTGCGCAATCTGCAGCGCCTCACTGGCGTTCCGCGTGATCGCGAGCTCCTCGGCATCGCAGCCGAATTCGGCGGCGAGCCGCCGCCGCACGCTCTCGATGTTGGGCTCGAGAATCTGCCACATGTGGTAGACAGGCGCCTGATTCGAGATATCGAGGTACCGTTTGAATGCCTCGTGCACGACGCGCGGACTCGGAGAGCAGCCGCCGTTGTTCAAATTGATGATCGTCCGGTCAAGTGTGAACGCCTGCTGGATCTCGCGCCAGTAGGACTCGTCCATGGCTGTGTCAGCCGCGGCGACGTGCTCGACGCGCCGGCCCGCTGCCTGGATTCGCGACAACCCGCCTGGTGCGAATGCCGCGACCGCGGCGATTCCTGCGGTTCCCGTTGTGTGAAAGAACGCTCGTCGTGTCAGCATGGCGTGCTCGTTTCTTATCCCGGATGACGGATCCCGCACACCGGATCCCGGCTTTCGTGACACAATACCCGATCGCACGGAACAATTGACTGCTCGTGAACGGCGGCGCACGGCCGCATCGACAAAACCCGTGAAGAGTCCCGACGTTCGGCTCGGCGGCGCGATCATCACCAATCCTGCCAAACCGTTCTGGCCCGACGAGGGCCTGACGAAGCTGGATCTCGCGAGATTCTACGCTCGCATTGCCAGCCAGATCCTCCCGTGGATGAAGGGTCGGGCGGTGACAATGGAGCGCTGTCCCGAGGGCGTGCGGGCGTCGTGTTTCTACCAGAAACGCGCGCCGAGCAATCTGCCCGACGCGGTTCCGGTGGTCAGAATTGCTGCCCCTTCGGTCGGCGACGACGTCAACTACATCGTCGGCGGGACGCGAAAAACCCTGTTGATCCTGGTGAACCTCGGCTGCATCGCGATGCATGTCATGAACTGCCGCGTCGACGAGGTCGACAAGCCGGATTGGCTCGCGTTCGATCTCGATCCGTCCGACGGTTTCTCATCGGCCGCGCGCGCCGCCCTGTTGCTCCGCGCCAAGCTCGAGGATCACGGACTCGAGCCATTCGTGAAGACGTCGGGAGGTCGCGGACTCCATATCTTCGTTCCCCTTCGTCGTGGCGCCGCACAGGAGCGAGTCCGGGCGTATGCATCGGCGATTGCCAGCGAGATGGCGCGCGAGCACCCAAAGCTCGTGACGATCGAGACGCGCAAGGCCAAACGCCGTGCGCCCGTGTATCTCGACGTGATGCGCAATGCGCATGCACAGACGATCGTGCCGCCCTATTCGGTCCGGTGGCGCCCGCGTGCTCCGGTTTCGATGCCCCTCGACTGGGACGAGGTCAGTCCCCGGCTCGATCCCGCGTTGTTCAACATCAAGACCGCGGAACGCCGGATGCGCGCGAAGTCTCCATGGTCGAACTTCTTCGGCCATCGTCAGACCCTGCCGCGCGTGTAAAAGATGGAACTTCGCGATCGAGCTGCGCTGATCACGGGAGGCAAGCGCATTGGCGCGGCGATCGCGGTCGATCTGGCCCGGCGGGGGATGGACATTGCGCTCTCCTACAACCGGTCGCGTGCGGAAGCCGAGGATGCGGCCGCTGCCGTTCGAGAGGCCGGACGACGAGTGGTTCTGGTTTCCGCGAACTTGTCACAGGGAAGCGAATGCCAGCGACTCGTATCCGAAGCGGTCCAATCGCTCGGCCGTCTCGACGTGTTGATCAACATGGCATCGGTCTATCGATCCGTGTCGATCGAAGAAACCGACGAAGCCGCGTGGGACGCGGTTGTTGATGTCGATCTCAAAGCGGCGTTTCTTTGCGCGCGCGCGGCATTGCCGCATCTGCGCGCGTCAGGCACGGCCCGCATCGTCAACTTTGCCGACTGGGTCGCGGCAAGCGGCCGGCCGCGATACAAGAGCTACGTCCCCTACTACGTCGCCAAGCGCGGCGTGATCGGATTGACTGAGGCGCTCGCGCTGGAACTGGCAGGCGATCAGATCCTCGTCAACGCAATCGCACCGGGCCCAATTGTCGCGCCGCCCGGAACCACCGCCGAGGAGCACAGCGCGGTCGAAGCGTCCACGCCGCTGGGTCGATGGGGCGGTGAAGCCGAAATTGTCAAAGCTGTAGCATTCCTCCTCGAATCCGATTTCGTCACTGGCGAAACCCTCCGAGTAGACGGCGGCCGGCACGTCCGCTGATTCCCCGCCTCGCCGCCCGCGTCCCTTCAGCTTCCGCGAGGCAGGCTAGTGCGGGCAGCGGATTTGCTGCGTGGCACTCGTGCCGTTTCCGGCGGTGTATGAAACGATGGCAGGACAAGCTGGTTTCCGTCTGCGAGGCATTCGATCTGTGGGTTCCGCCGCGGCAACCGTCGTGACGCTGCGGTGGTGAATACATCAGGTTCAACCACTCGCATCCTTGTCGTCGAGGATCAAGAGGACGTCCGACGGATGCTCGTTACTGCCCTCGAACTCGACGGACACCGCGTCGACGAAGCCTCGAACGCCGAGGAAGGGTTGAACCGGCTTCGCGAATCACGATATAACCTCGTGCTCAGCGATTACGCGATGCCGGGCCATACCGGCACGTGGATGTTCAGTGAGGCGTATCGGCTCGGCCTGCTGCACGGCGCCGCGACAGTGATCGTCACCGCACAGCCGTTCGTGCGTGAGACGCCCGAGTTTGCGGTCATCACCAAGCCGTTCGACCTCGACAGCTTTCTCGATCAAGTTCGGCGGCTGCTCGAGTCGCTTGATGTCAGCCGGCGGAACGGAGCGAATCCCGGAGGCGCCGAGATGGCCCGCGAAGGGTCACAGCCACGAGGGCACAAAGTGGAGCTCGTGTTGTACGTCAGCTCCGCCTCGGCTGCGTCAATCCAGGCCCGACGCAACCTGGAACACCTGTTATCGCGGTTTGCAGCCACTCAGGTCCAATGGAGCGTGCGCGACCTCGGGCGCGACCCGCTCGCAGGTGTCGAGGACCGCATCGCCTTCACACCGACGCTCGTCAAACGTTTCCCCGAACCGCGTATGTGGGTGCTCGGTAATCTGCGCGAGACGGATTTTCTGGCGGACATGCTCCGCCTGTGTGGAGTTGAGTCGAACGAATGAGCGCTCTCAAAAAGCTTGAAACCGGCGTGCCTGGGCTCGACACGCTCACACTCGGCGGCATACCGGAAGGGCGCTCGACGCTCATCGCCGGCAAGAGCGGAACTGGAAAGACGGTGATGGGGTTACAGATTGCCAGCAACCTCGTGCGCCAGGGCATCAGCACCATCATCGTCGCGGTTGAAGAGTCGCCGGAAGATCTTCAGGACACCGGCGACGCCCTGAATCTCGGCACCTCGCGCCTCGTGCGCCAGGGCGCACTTCACTTCGCCGACATCACGCGGCCGATGGACGGCCCGACGCTGGTGTCGGGGGAGTACGATCTGTTCGGCCTCGTCCATCGACTCGAAGCGCTGGCCAAACAGACCGGCGCGCGCGCCGTCATTGTCGATTCGGCGACCGCCCTCTTCAGCCCAAGGCCGCCGCTCGAGTCGCTTCGCAGCCACTTCTTTCAACTGGTGTACGCGCTGCGCAAGCTCGGTCTGACTGCGATCATCCTCGCTGAAGCGCCAGCGGACTACGGCCAGTTGACGACGATGGGCGTTGAAGATTACGTGTGCGATCTCACGATCATCCTGCGCAACATCGTCGACGGCGGACGACGGCGGCGTTCGATCGAAGTCAATAAATACCGCCGCAGCGCGCACTACAAAGGAGAATTCCCCTGCACCATCACGACCAGGGGCCTCGCCGTCTTTCCACTCGACGCGAAGGAGCCGCACGACATGGCCCACGTTGAGCGGTACTCCAGTGGTGTCGCCGGTCTGGACGAGATGACGCACGGTGGGTGGCTGCGCAACTCGATCATCATCGTTCGCGGTCCGACGGGCAGCGGCAAGACGCTGCTCTCGGGCCTGTATGCCCGCGCCGGCGCCGAGCGCAATGAACGCGTCGTCTATTACGGGTTCGAGGAAACGCGCCCGATCCTGCTGCGAAACTATCGCGAGATCGGGATGGCGATGGACGAGTACATCGAAAAGGGAAACCTCAAGGTCGTCTGCCGGTACCCCGAGGCCACGAGCCTGGAAGATCTGCTCGTCGATCTTCGACTCGGGCTCGAAGAGGTGAAGCCGTCGCTGGTCATCATCGACAGCATTTCATCGATCGAACATGCGTCCTCGGAGAATGGCTTTCGGCAATTCATGATCGGCGTCGCCGCCATTCTCCGGGAGCACGGCCGCAGCGCCTTGATTACGCAGACGATCGCGACCTCCGAACTGGTCGAACACACCGCGCCATATCTCTCAACCATCGCCGATGCAATCCTGACGCTTGATTACTCGACCGAGTCCTACGAGATCGACCGGCAAATGCGCGTCATCAAGATGCGTGGATCGGATCACGAGCAGCATCCATATCGCCTCAACATCGAAGCGGGGGGACTGAAGGTCAAGAAGCTGACGGCCGAGGAAGTGGCGACGCAGAAGCAACGGGAGCGCCGGTTTGCCAACCGGTGATACACGGGCGACTCACAGCTCGAACCCTTCCGATACACGCTCGGCATCCCGCCTCAGCGCTACCGCGACAAGTTCTTGAATGTCAGTGATTTGCTGGAACGTCCGGACACGGCAAAGAGATTGCTCTCTCGCTGGAAGCGGGCAGTCCCGCGGGAGAGTGTATGAAAGATCGGTGGAACGCCGACGAAGGAAAGGTCGGCGACTGGTGGATTCGTTCGGAGATGAGACGGGCCTTTGACGGCGCCAGCATTCTCGTCGTCGAGGATGACCCGGATATTCGCGATCTGCTCTCGACACTGCTCGAGATCGCAGGCTATACGACGAAGGCGTGTGCGACCGCCGAGGAAGGGCTGAACGCGCTCCGCGAGGAAACGTTTGATTTGGTGCTGACCGATTATGCGCTTCCGAATCGGACTGGAGGGTGGCTGCTCCGAGAGGCTGAACGCGAGGGACTTCTCGACGCGACTCCGGCGCTCGTTGTGACGGCGCATCCGAATCCCTCCGATGTCGACGGGTTCGACGTGTTTCAAAAACCGTTCGACCTCGATCATCTCGTCTCGCACGTGCGTCAACGGCTCGATGACGGCGGGCCAGCGCGACCGCAGAGTCACTCGAGTGGCCGCCCTGCCGCCGCGCGAAAAGGTAGCAACAACGGCAACAAAAACGACGACGACGGGTGCCCGGGCCCTATCGAGTTGATTTTGTACGTGAGCGCCGACTCGCCACGTTCGGCGAATGCGATTACGAACATCAAGCGCGTGCTTTCGCGCTATCGATCCGACAAGGTGACGTTAACGATTTGCGACCTCGCGCAGAATCCCATGATGGGACAGGCCGACAGCATCGCGTTTACTCCGACGCTCGTCAAGCGATCGCCGGGGCCACGCACCTACATTCTCGGCCACATCACGAATCCTGATGTGCTGATCGAATTGCTGGACGGGTGCGATCTCGACTCGTGAAAGGCGGGGTCTGAAGACCCCGCCCTACGATAGCAATTCCCTGTAGGGCGCGGTCTTTAGACCGCGCCACGGTCTGCCGTTTCAGCAAAGACGCTGTGCATCGACTCCAGGGCCCCGGTGAGCTCTCTTCGGTCGCGCGCGAAGCAGAACCGAACATAGCCCTCGCCGTTGAGACCGAAGTCGACGCCCGGAACGCAGCCGATCCGGCCTCGCGAGATCAGGAACTCGGCCATCGCCCACGAGATCGATCCTGATTCCGGCATTCGATCTGGGCGCCAGGCAGGATCGATTTTCAGAAACGCATAGAACGCGCCTTTGGGCGGGGTCCCCGTGAAAATCCCGCCGGCATGTTCCCGGATTCCGGCATAGAACAGATCGCGGCGCGCCTCGAGCTCGCGACAGTACTCCGCAACCGTCTCCTGCGATCCTTCGAATGCGCCGATCCCGCCATACTGAATCACCGACGACGCGTTGCTGGTCGTGTAGAACAGCGCTTTCTTCATCCGTTCGCGAATCGACTCATTCGCCAGGGCGACGTATCCAAGCCGCAGTCCCGTCATCGCGTACGACTTGCTCAGAGTAAACACGGAGATCGTTCGCTCGTAGGCTCCAGGGATCGATCCGGGACTGACATGTTCCGCTCCATCGAAGAGGACATCCTCATAGGCCTCATCAGAAATCAGCCAGAGATGCCGATCCTGGCAGAGATTCACGATCGCGACGACATCCTCTCGCGTCAGCACCCCCCCGGTCGGGTTATGCGGCGAGTTGATACAGATGGCCTTTGTCTTCGGCGTGATCGTCGCCGCCAGCTCATCGAGGTCGTACCGCCAGCCGAGGCCCTCGTGAAGGCGACACGGAACCGGCACGCCGCGCGCAGCGCGGATGTTGCCCATGCACGGTGGCCACTCAGGATCCGGAACGATCACTTCATCGCCAGGCTCCAGCAGTGATTGGCACAGGATGTAAAGGGCGTGGATTCCGCCATTGGTCACCATGACCTCGTCGGGTCCGCCAACGGGAATCTGATTGATCGATCTGAGCTTCGCGACGATCAGGTTCAGGAGCCGCGGAATACCGGTCGTCTGCACGTAGTGGCTGTGGTTCTCGTCGATGGCGCGGTGCATTGCGCGCTTGACCGTGTCGGGCGCGTCGAAGCTGACGTCCCCTTGATCGAGACGGAAGGGCTCCTTGACGGCATACATCATGTCCCGTATTCGGATGATTCCGGAAAAGGGCACGCCGTCGAGAAAGTGCGCCATGAGAGCAGTATAAATCTTGGCTGTTGGCTGTTGGCTGTTGGCTGTTAGCTGCTAGCTGTTGGCTGTTAGCTGCTCGCTACCAAGAGCCAGAAGCCAGAAGCCAGGAGCCAGAAGCGAGGAGCCAGAAGCCAGGAGCCAGAAGCCAGGAGCCAGAAGCCAGAAGCCAATAGCGGACAGATCAGTTCACCAGCGACAGAATCCGGCTCAGCGTGACCGCCGCCCGTCCGAGCGGCAGATTGCTGATGTAGAAGTGCCGGGCGCCCGCCTCGGCCAGCGTACGGATCGATCGGGCGCAGATCTCGTCCGGCGTTGCCCCCGAAGAAAACTCTCGCGTCAGTTCGTCGGCCGGCACGGGCAGGAAATCCTTCAGCGCTGTCAGCGTGCGAGGGTTGGCCGACCGGTAATAAAAGATGCCGAACATTCCTGGCAGCATCAGGCGGCGCCGGTTGGCTTCGGTGAGAAAACGATCGACGGCGGAGCGGCTGTGATGCGACACGATCTGCGTCAAGTAGAATTCGGCGTGGGCGCGCTCCTGCAGCAGGTGATCGACTTGTGAACGTGCATCAGCATGCGGATTTGCCCATCCGCCAAGCGTGAGATCGGGGACGCGCTGCCGGATCTGCTCGCGCAGTTGCCACGCATGTTCAACGCACCGCGCCGCCCCGACCCGCTTGTCGCCCCCAAGCACGACGAGCGCTTCGAACCCATGGTCGCGCGCCCGATCGGCATACGCGAGACAGTAATCGATCGGATGCTTGCACGTCAGGAACGGCACGACACTGGATCGAGGGACGTCGACGCCGAGATTGATGACCAGATGCCGCAGGTTGTCTTCTTCTTTCGACCCGACGGCGCTGTCGGTGAGAAACACAAAGGTACCGGCGCGCGTGAGGCTGCGCACGGCGTGATACGTATCGATCCACGCGTCGCGGCTCGCCGACGCCTCCAGCTCGGCGCGCGGTGGGCGCAGCTCGGCGGCAATGACGCGAGTACTGGATCGCAGTTGGTCGAGAAGTGTAGGCACGAAATTGGTGAATTGGTGGATTGGTGAGTTAGTGAATTCGTTACATCAATTGCATGTCAACTCGCGAGTCGCCAATTCACCAATTCACCAATTCGCCAATTCACCAATTGCCACAGGCCCTCCAATTATACTGAACAGCCGTGTTCGAGACGCTTACGCTGCCTCCTGCCCTTCCGCTCGCCGACGCGCCGTCGCCATGCGAGGAGCTTCCTCATCTTCGCCGCG
>Ga0075425_100006484_pt1 | contig 12273 bp, 6 predicted proteins | sample SoiMethybrSBSTD4_FD_75300 | JGI IMG/M metagenome (GOLD analysis project Ga0075425, IMG submission 75300) | Bulk soil microbial communities from a Populus tree surrounding site in Tennessee, USA - Soil MetaG P. TD hybrid SBSTD4 | ecosystem: Environmental > Terrestrial > Soil > Tree plantation...
GAGTCCGGCGGATGGCTGGCTGAATCCAGACTCGTTCTCCAATGCAGCCTGCCCCACGACCACGAATTTCGGCCTCTGGTGCGATAGCCCCACCGGACGCAACACACTTCGTTCGCCGGGATTTGTGAACACCGATTTCGGTTTGGGCAAGTCGTTCCGCTTTGGCGAGAGGATGAAGCTCCAGTTCTTCGCGAACTTCTTCAACCTCTTTAACCATCCGAATTTCGCAGTGCCAACTGGCAATCGGACGAGCGGGACGTTCGGGCTGTCAACCTCCGACTACAACGGACCTCGCATTACCCAGCTTGCCCTGCGGCTTGATTTCTAAGCGCAGCGTACAACAACCCATTAGAATGCAAGAAGGGAGTCCGCAAGGGCTCCCTTCTTCTTTCCATGCCGAGGTTCTTCAAGACTTCGTTCAAGAAGACAGTCACTCCATCCGCACCGCCAGAATTTCCTTCCCTCGAATCTTAACCTCAATCCCCAAAGGCGGTCGCAGATCCGTTCCCTGCACAATCGCTCCCCGCGCCAGCACGTTTCCAGCAATCGCTCCGTATTTCAGCGGGTCATACACCGTCCGGCTGCACGGATTCCCCACCATGGGATGGCTCGCGCCACGATAGCCATAGTCAGTTCTCAACCTCGTCAAGTCTGCGACGTATTCGAGCTGGCATCGGCCATACGCTTCCTTCAACGCGAAGGCCCAATAGCCTGAAGCCTGTGCCGCCGATGCCCCGGGGAGCCGAACAAGCATGGCCGGCACATTTATACCCGTGGCCCTATCCGGAAAACTGAACTGTTGAGACTCCCACGCTTTCGCAAGCTCACCCACCTGCACAATAACGGGATTACCTTCGCTGACCACGGGTACAGTCAACTCGGGCAATGCACTTGGCGGATCCACGGTCGCATCAATCGTAGGAGTTGGCGTGGCGAGGGTATCAGATCGCTTTTTCGAAAGTAATTGCCCGCCTACAACCACCGCTGCCAGTACTGTCGCCGAGCCGACCACAATCAGTACGGGGACCCGCCGCGCTTTGGTCCGGGGGGTGCCCGCGGCACCAATGCCAGGTATCTGTGGCATTTCGGCTTTGAAGCGGTCGCTTGGGGGCGGTTCAGGCTGATCCGGCATGGCATCTCCGCGACTGGGTGCGGTTCTTCGACTGGCTCGTTAGAAACCGAGTGAAAATTTTCAGCGCCGCCGCAGCCGGAGAAGGGGACTGCCATACGAGGCGCCACGAGCCAGTTTTCAATTGCATTCTAAGCGACGGGTTGCGCGGCGGCAATGCCGACGCTTGCAGCCGCTCCGTAAAAATCACCTGACTTCTATTAGTGAAAAAGCAACAACCGGAGCCGCGACGCTTGTCAGTCTCGCCCAGCAAGCCTAGTGTAGATAGTAAGTAGAAGAAGCTCGTTCGGTTTCGGTCCAGGCGTTTCGGATTGTTGCAGCACACTGGCTCCGACACCTTGTGACACGTTCGGCTAGACCATGACCGTTGACACTAGAGCCGCCGCGCGCCAATTTGTCCGCAGTCTCAACATCCTGTTGAAGTTTGCGCGCCTCTACGAGTTTGGCCATGTACGCACCGCCGCCCAATTCGAAACCACCTGGAAAGAACTGCGCACTGCGCTCGATGAAGCCGGCGAAACCGGTCTTTTGCTCGGCGCGTCTGGCGCACAGATTCTGCTCGATGGTGTGCCCCTTGGTGCCGCTGCCGCCGAACGCAGTTTCGCGCAACTCCTCTCGGTGTCGGGCATCGCCAGCATCCACTTCGCGGCCAGTCTTTCCCAGGCACAGTTCGCGCGTTTCGTTCGCGCTTTTCCTACAGGCAACTCCAAGCCGCAATCACTGGCCGAACAGCTGAAACAAGCTCTCGCCGGCGACAACAGCATCAAGGTCAACGAAATTCGTTACGTCGCCGAGGACTCTTCCGTCGCTGGCGTGAAGATCGCCGCAAATCTAACTGCCAAGGTGCTGGGTGCACAGGGCGACAAATTCAGAGATTTCCTAGAAGACCCCAACCGTCTTCTTCAAATGATTCTTGCAGCCGAAGGCTCTCGCGGCGGTGGAGGTTCAGGCCCCGGAGGAGGCGGCCCTGGCTTTGGTGGCGGTGGCGGAGTCCCGGGCGGTTCCGGCGGGACTGGCAGCGGAGGCACCGGCCTTCCCGGCGCAAATCTCTGGGAAGCACGTGGCGGTGCCGGTGCTGCAAACGGATCGGGAACATCCGGCGCCTCCGGAGCTCCGGCGGGATCAGAAGGCTCCTCATTCCCGGCCCTGTCTTCGGCGGCCGCGGCGCTCGGCGGAGCGCCACTCCAACCTTCCGGCAAATGGTTGACGGCCTCGGCACTGCTTCACTCTGGTTCCGGCGGCGGCGCAGACTTCACCGTCCAGGAAGAAGAAGTTCGCTCCATGCTCAGTCTTTTCGCGCAGCTCGGCCGAGCCCGTAAGGACAATAGCGGCGGGATGGATGCCACAACTTTTCAGTCGCGTCTTTCTGCTATGCCGGTCCGCAGCCAGGTCACGCTACAGCAAGCTCTCGCTGGCCTCGCCGCGCAAGCTCCTACCGAAAAACCCGATCAGCCCATGCTTCTCAAACTCGCCGAGCATGTGGCCATTCGTTTTGCTCTCGACAGCTATGAAAAAGGCGAACTCCGGGTCAATGCCGTCAAGCAGCTGCTCGACCGCATGAACACCGAAATCGAAGGGCTGCGCAAAATTCTCACTTCACAAGAGCAACAGATGGCCGCTGCGGGTCTCAACGTTCAGTCGTACACGGAACTGTTGGATCAGGAATTCTGGGAGCAGGTTCCCGACGAAAACAAGAAAGAAGTTCTCGCCTCTGACGAGGCCTGGTGCGTTCCTCCCCGCAACGTGCGCGCTTTCCTCGAAGAAATGCTCCGCCGCGGCGAGCTCAAAACCGTCAACGAAATTCTGATGAAGTACGCCGCGTGCATCGGTCTGGATTCCGACGAGGCTCGCCGTACGACCGCCATCGGCCTCGGCGAACTCGCTGAACTTTATGGCAGTGGCGACGGCAGCGCCCTCATCGAAAGTATCCGGCGCGTCGGCAATCAACTCGCCGCCGAGCGCGACCCCGAACTCCAGACACTCGTCAGCGCGGCTTTCGTGCGCTTGAGCCAGGAAGCCGGTTCGAAGCGCTGCTATCCCGCTATGCAGCAGGCGCTCGCCTCGCTCGACAGCGTCGAAGCTCAGCGCCCCGGCGCCTCCCAAAATTTGCGTCCTCGCATCGGCGCCGAAGAGCGCATTCCGGAATTCGTCGAAGAAACCCTGCGCACCGGCGAAATTGCCGACGGTCTCCCAGACATTCTGCTGCTCATGCCCAAGGCCACGCTCAATTACGTCACCAATCGCTTCGGACACTCTGGCTTCCGCGATGATTGCGAACTCCTCGCCGAAATTGTCAAAGGCCTTGGCGAAGATGCCATCCACCGCCTCACGGAAACCTTGCAGTCTGCCTCTGCCAACGAAGCCGCCGAAGTCGTCGGCCTTCTGGGCCAGCTCGACCGTGACTCCGCGGTCCGCATTCTTCCCGTGCGCCTTTCGCAGTGGCCTCGCTCTGTCCACGACCGCGTCATCAGACAACTCTCCACCGTGCCTCAGCGATCGCGCGGCGTCTTGCTCCTTTCCATCCTGGCTAGCCTCGATAACCTCATTAAGCCGCTGGCTCTCGACGAAATCGGCATGACCGGCCTTCCCGATGCCATTCCTCACCTGCTCGACCTTGCTTCCAGCGACGCAACTCCCGGCTACCTGCGCCTGAAAACCGTCGAAGCCCTGGGCAGGCTGCGCGCAACCGCGGCCGCTTCCATGCTGCAAACGATCTTGGAAGCTCGTCAGGTCTGGCGCTGGCAATATCCTTCCGAGCTTCGCGTGGCTTCTGCACAAGCCTTGCAGCGCATTGATCCCGTCACCACCCTGCAGCGCCTTGAAGCTTGGGGCTTCGAAAAGAAAGACCTCGCCCTCGAACCCACCGATCCGGAATCCAATAGTCCCGTGATCCGCCAGCGCCGTTACGCTCGCCTTAAGTTGAGTCGCAATCTCGTCTTCACCACCACGAACTTGCGCGAAAACTTCAAACTCAACGTGCTGGAACTCAATCTCGGCGGCGGCATCGGCGCGGGCGAACGCCATCTTGCACCCGGCACCCTTGTAAATTTCAAGCTGACGCAGGGCGTCAGGACCATCAAGGCGCAAGCCCTGATTCGCGGCGCCCGCCCGCAAGCCATGGCGTTCGAATTTGTCGATATGGACCTCGAGGATCGGGCCCGCCTCCGCAAAATCCTGCTAGACTTGGGCGGCCTTCCGCAGCCCGCGAGTGTCGCCAGCCGCGTTCGCCGTCGCAGCCGGACGGCACTCTTCAAGTAACGAACCGCGCATTGGCGCAGCTTCCGTGAAACCGATACAATTAGTATTTGCGTACTCCGCGCCGGGCTTCGTTGTGTGCCCGGCCGGCAACCATCAGGCTCATCGGGAAACGACAAATACTTCATGGACGCCGCTAAAATTCTCGACCGCGTGGTCGCCACCTTCATCGGCACCAAGCACGAACGCGACATCAAAAAACTTCAGCCCATCGTCGTCGCGATCAATGCCAAAGAGCCGGAGATGCAGCTGCTCTCCGACGACGCGCTGAAATCCGGATTCGCGAAGCTCAAAGACGAAGTCCAGGACCGCCTTAAGGACATCGATTCCTCCGACTCCACCTATCGCGAAAAACTCCAAGCTGCTCTTGAGCCCGCCATCATCCCCGCGTTCGCCCTCGCCCGCGAAGCCGGCCGCCGCTTCCTTAACATGCGCCATTTCGACGTCCAGCTCATCGGCGGACTCGTCCTTCATGACGGTAAAATCGCCGAAATGAAAACCGGTGAAGGGAAAACCCTCGTTGCCACCCTTCCCGCCGTTCTCAATGCTCTCGCTGGCCGCGGCGTTCACATCGTCACTGTCAACGACTACCTCGCTCGCCGCGACGCGGAGTGGATGAGCCCGCTCTACCGCGGCCTGGGCCTCACCATCGGTGTCATCGTTCACGACCTCGATGACAATCAGCGCCGCGACGCCTATGGTGCCGACATCACATACGGCACCAACAACGAATACGGATTCGACTATCTCCGCGACAACATGAAGTACGACATCACCCACTGTGTCCAGCGCGGCCATCAGTTCGCCATCGTGGACGAAGTCGACTCCATCTTGATCGACGAAGCCCGCACCCCCCTCATCATTTCCGGCCCCGCTGAGGAATCCACCGACAAGTACTATCGGGTCGACAAGATCATTCCGAAGTTGATCAAGGACATTGACTACACGATCGACGAAAAGCACCGCACCGCAACACTCACCGAAGAAGGCGTCAGCAAAACCGAGCGACTGCTCGGACTCGGCAACCTCTACGATCCCGCGCACATGGAAATGATCCACCACGTCTACCAGGCGTTGCGCGCGCACACCCTCTATAAGCGCGACGTCGATTACGTCAACAAAGACGGCGAAATCATCATCGTTGACGAATTCACCGGCCGCCAGATGCCCGGCCGCCGCTGGTCCGATGGGCTCCATCAGGCCGTTGAAGCCAAAGAAGCCGTCAAGATCGAACGCGAGAACCAGACACTCGCCACCATCACCTTCCAGAACTATTTCCGCATGTACAAAAAGCTTTCCGGCATGACCGGTACCGCGGAAACGGAAGCCGCCGAGTTTGAAAAGATCTACAAACTTGATGTGGTCGTTGTTCCGACGAATCGTGCGCTCATCCGCATCGAAAATCCCGACGTCGTCTACCGCACCGAAAAGGAAAAGTTCCAGGCAGTCGTCAACGGCATTCTGCAGGAAGACAATTCACTCACCAATGGTATTCGCCACTATCACGACCGTGGCCAGCCCGTTCTCGTGGGCACGATCTCCATCGAAAAATCAGAAGCCATTGCCGACATTCTTAAAAAATCTGGCATTCCGCACGAAGTTTTGAACGCGAAGCAGCACGAACGTGAATCCCGCATCGTCGCGCAAGCCGGCCGCAAAGGTGCCGTCACCGTCGCCACCAACATGGCTGGCCGCGGTACGGACATTCTCCTCGGCGGCAATCCCGAGTTCATGACGCGCGAGCATTTCCTCAAGAACCGCCTCGCCATGCCGTACGCGCAAGCGCCCGCCGTCATCGGCGCCGAACCGGAAAACGCCGATCCCGCCGCTGTAGCTGCAAACGTCCCCATGGTCCTCTTCCAGCACGAAGGCAAAATCTTTCAGGTCCCGCAGGACCAGTGGAAGCCCGTTTACGACGATTTCGCCAATCAGTGCAAAGCCGAACACGATGAAGTCGTCGCGCTCGGCGGCCTGCACATTCTCGGCACTGAGCGCCACGAAGCCCGCCGCATTGACAACCAGCTTCGCGGACGCGCCGGCCGCCAGGGCGACCCCGGCTCCTCTCGCTTTTTCCTCTCTCTCGAAGACGACCTCATGCGCATCTTCGGCGGCGAACGCGTCAAAGCCCTCATGTATCGCCTCGGCATGACCGAAGGCGTGCCCATCGAATCCGGCCTCATCTCCCGCCGCATCGAAAACGCGCAAAAATCCGTCGAAGCGCAAAACTTCGACGCCCGCAAACACCTGCTCGAATACGACGACGTGATGAACAAGCAGCGCGAAACGATCTACAACATCCGTCGCTCCGCGCTCGAAGGAAAAGACCAGCGCGACTACGTGCTCGGCATCGCCGAAGACATTGCTCGCGAACTCGTGGACACCTATTGCCCGCGCGAACAGCATCCGGGCGAATGGAACACCACGCAGCTCCTGGCAGAAGTTCACAGCCAGTTCGGCATCGACACGGCCGCCGCGGGCATCGATCCCTCTGGCCTCAATCACGATCAGCTTGCCGATGCCGTCGCCGAAGCCGTCACACAAAAATACGCCGACAAGGAAAAACAGCTCACTCCCGATCTTCTCCGCTGGCTCGAACGCCGCATCATCCTCGACGTCGTTGACTCCCAGTGGAAAGACCACCTTCTCTCGCTCGACCATTTGAAAGAAGGCATCGGCCTCCGCGGCTATGGCCAGAAAGATCCCCTAGTCGAATTCAAAAAAGAAGCCTTCATTCTTTTTGAAGACATGATGGCGCGCATCGACAACGAGACGAATCGCTATCTCTTCAACGTACAAGTTCAAGTGGAAGGTGCACCGTCCGCCGAAGGCCCATCGCAGCCGCCGCGCCAATCTCCACGCACCGCATCTCGCCCCTTTGCAGCAGCCGCCAGCGCCGCCGCGCGCGTCGCTGAAGAGCCTGTCCCGCAGCTTCCCGCGTTCGCCCGCGAAATGGAGCGCAAACAGCAGCGCCAGGAACGGGAAATGCAATATCAAACCGGTCCTGCGCAGGCTGAAGCTCCAAAACCGGTTCGCGCCGGCGCCAAAGTCGGCCGCAACGATCCATGCCCCTGTGGCTCCGGCAAAAAATACAAAAAATGCCACGGTGTCAACGCATGAGCGGGGTTTGTAGCAGCGGCGTCAGCCCGTGCAGCTTTCGTAGTGGCGGGTCTTTAGACCCCTTCTTTTTCTTTTTTCGTCATTCCGAGCGAAGCGAGGACCGCCGCAGCTGCGAGCGGTTTTCGCGAGGAGAAGCTCTCTGAAATGCCGCCAGGTCCCGCACCGCAACAAATGCCTGAACGCCAGCCCATCCCGGGCGTAAAGAATCTCGTCGCGGTCGCCTCCGGCAAAGGCGGCGTAGGCAAAACTACGGTCGCCGTCAATCTCGCCCTCGCTCTCAGCAAACTAGGACACAAAGTTGGTTTGCTCGACGCCGACGTTTACGGCCCCAACGTCCCCATCATGCTCGGCACCAACCAAGAGCCGCTCGCCACGCAGGACCGCCGCATCGTCCCCGTCGAAGTCTCAGGCTTAAAAATGATCTCGATGGGTCTTCTGAATCCCGGCGACAAGCCCATGATCTGGCGCGGCCCGATGCTTCACAGCGTCATCACGCAATTTCTCCGCAGCGCCGAATGGGGTGAACTCGATTACCTCATCATTGACCTTCCGCCTGGGACCGGCGACGTCCAGCTCACTCTCATTCAGACCGTCGCCGTCTCCGGCGCCGTCGTCGTCACCACACCGTCCGCGGTCGCGCTCGCCGACGTCCGTAAAGCCATCGAAATGTTTCGCCAGGTCAATGTCGAAGTTCTCGGCGTCGTCGAAAACATGTCCACGTTCGTCTGCCCCCACTGCAGTAAGCCCGTCGACATCTTCGGCCACGGCGAAGGCGCCCGCACTGCCCGCGCCTACGGTGTTCCCGTCCTCGGTGAAATCGAAATCGATCCCAGAATCCGCATTGGCGGCGACACCGGCAAGCCGGTCGCGACGCTCGGCGAAGACGCAGCCGCCGCCAAAAGCCTCTACGCCGTAGCCCGCGCTGTCTCCGCCCGCCTGGACGAACTAGGCTCCTCCACCCTCGGCCCCTTCGTGCAAATCGACTGAGCCTTTTTGGAGCGCGGTAGCCCTGCTACCGCTTTCTTCGAACCATGACTAATTTACCGGTCGCTCCAGCGGGAGCCTTGCTCCCGCCTGCTGTCTTTGCCTGCGCGAACTCGCGTTTTCTTATTTAATCCGATCCTGATATTCGCTATAATCAAAATCGACGTCGCCACCAGGCGGCGCTGCGGCAACCCGGTTGCCGCATTTCGTGTTTTTGGAGGACTTTAACAGGCGCCATAAGTCGTCTAGAATGAATACTTACGCGAACCGCCCTTTCTAACCCTTTTGCAATCAATATTTACAGAAAACAGGGGGAGGCGGGTACCCGCTCAATCTTAACCCGCCTATCTACAATTGTTTATGAGCGCCGCCCGCCAGCTCGACATTCGCCCCTACCGCGGCAAGCACCCGCAAATTGCCGCTTCCGCCTACATTGACCCCGCATCCGTCATCATCGGCGATGTGGTCATCGGAGAAGATTCCAGTGTCTGGCCGCTGTGCGTCATCCGCGGCGACGTAAACTACATCCGTATTGGTGCGCGCACCAACATTCAGGACGGCTCGGTCCTCCACGTCATGAAGGACGAATACCCGCTTATCCTCGGTGATGACATCACCGTCGGCCACTCTGTCACCCTGCACGGCTGCACCATCGTGTCCCGCTGTCTCATCGGCATGCGCGCCATCATCCTGAACGGCGTCGTCATCGGCGAAGGCAGCATCATTGCCGCCGGCACCCTCCTCACTGAGCGCACCACCATTCCCCCGCGCAGCCTCGTCATGGGTACCCCCGGCAAAGTAAAACGCACCCTCACCGCCATCGACCAGTCCACCATCGACATGTATGCTCGCCGCTACGTCGATTACAAAAACATCTACCGAGAGGAGTCTATGTAGCAGCGGCTTAACGCCGCTGCCGCAATCTTTTTCGTGACGCCAGATAAACTTTCGATCGCGAGTGCAGGTAAACTTGTCATTCCGAACGGAGCGAGGAATCTGCTTTTTCTTTAGACATGGCCGCCAAATCCAAATTCCAAGCCATCCGCGGCACGCGCGACCTCCTCCCTCCCGAAACCGCGCTATGGAACCGCGTAGAAGAAACCGCCCGCCAGATCTTCGGCACCTTCGGCTTCGGCGAAATCCGCCCGCCGATTCTCGAACCGACCGAACTCTTTGCTCGCGCTGTGGGCGGCGATACCGACATCGTCTCGAAGGAGATGTACACGTTCGAGGACCGTGGCGAAAGTTCGACAAGTCTGCGTCCCGAAGCCACGGCCAGCGTTTGTCGTGCTTACATCGAGCACGGCATGCAGCAGCTGCCATTGCCGGTGAAGCTCTACTACATCGGACCGATGTTCCGCCGCGAGCGTCCACAGAAGGGTCGCTATCGGCAGTTCTATCAAATCGGCGCGGAAGTTCTTGGCGGCAACGACGCTCCTGCGATCGACGCCGAAGCCATCGAAATGGTGATGACCTTCTTTGATCGCCTGCAGCTTCCCGGCGTGCAGCTTGAGATTAACTCCATCGGCCACAACGCCGACAACTGCCGCCGCGGCTATGTTGCGCAGCTCAAGTCGGCCCTGGAAAAAACCCAAGACAAGCTAAGCGCCGACTCGCAACGTCGCATCGGAACCAATCCGCTCCGCGTGCTCGACTCCAAACTCGAACACGAACAGTCCATCATCGAAACGCTGCCGCGCATCGCCGACCATCTCTGTGACGAATGCAAAGCCCACTACGTCGCAGTCAAACATCAGCTTCAGCTGCGCGGCGTCCTCTACAAAGAAAACTGGCGCCTCGTCCGCGGCCTCGACTACTACATGCGCACCACCTTTGAAATCACCGCGGCCGGCCTCGGTTCTCAGAACGCGGTCTGCGGGGGCGGCCGATACGACGGCCTCGTCGAACTCCTCGGCGGCCCTCCCACCAAGGGCATCGGCTTCGCCATCGGCGAAGACCGATTAATCCTGTCGCTGCTGGAGGCCAAGAACCAGTCACCAGTCACCAGCCGCCAGTCACTCTCCGTCTACATCGCCTGGATGGGCGAACACGCCCACGCCACCGCCATCCGCGCCGCCAAGACTCTGCGCGCCGCCGGCATCAGTGTCGAGCTCCCTCCCGTCGAACAAAAGTTCGGCAAAGCCCTCGAGCGCGCTAGCAAGCTCAACTCGCGCTACGCCCTCATCCTCGGCGATAATGAAGTTGCGGAAGGTTCGTGGACCCTGAAAACTCTGGCCGACGGATCGCAGCAAAAAGTCACCGAGCCCGAGCTCCTCGACTTTCTGCGTCGCAACAAGATTTGAGTGTCATCCTGAGGACCCGATGCAATCGGGGACGAAGGATCTCAACGTAGGCTGCTCGTCGCGGCCGCGAGGTTTGCGATGCTTTGCCCGGCTTGACAGAGGACAGCCTGTTTCTCGCGAAAGGGAATCACAACGTGCTGGACTTTCTCGGTAACCTGAAACGCACACACTACTGCGGAGCACTGCGCGCCTCCGACGCCGGCAAACCCGCCGTCGTTCTCGGATGGGTTGCGCGCCGGCGCGACCTCGGCAATCTGCTCTTCCTCGACGTGCGCGATCGCACCGGAATCGTCCAAGTCGTCTTCAACAAGGAGACGCAGCCCGAAGCGCACGCCAAAGGCGAACACGTGCGCAGCGAATTCGTCGTTGGCATCGAAGGCAACATCGTCAAGCGCGAGAAAGCCAATCCCGACCTGGCCACCGGCGAAGTTGAACTGATCGCGACAAAGCTGCACGTTCTCAACAACGCCAAGACGCCGCCTTTTCCGATCGAGGACCAGATCAACGCGGCTGAAGAGACGCGCCTGCGTTTTCGCTATCTCGACCTGCGCCGCCCCAAGCCGCACGCTAATCTCGCGCTCCGCCACAAGGTCATTCTCGAGATCCGCAAAGTGATGGACGAGATGGGCTTCATCGAAGTCGAAACGCCCATGCTCACGCGCTCCACGCCTGAAGGCGCGCGCGACTATCTCGTCCCGAGCCGCGTCCACAACGGCCAGTTCTACGCCTTGCCCCAGTCGCCACAGATATTCAAGCAGATCCTGATGATCGGCGGCCTCGACCGCTATTTCCAGATCGTGAAATGCTTTCGCGACGAAGATCTGCGTGCCGACCGTCAGCCGGAATTCACGCAGCTCGACCTCGAAATGTCTTTCCCGCGCCAGGAAGACATTTTTCACGTCATCGAGCAGGTCATGGTGCGCGCGTGCGCGGTCGCCGGCATCAAAGCCGAAGCTCCGTTCCCGCACATGCGGTACAAAGACGTGATTCGCAAATTTGGCAGCGACAAGCCCGACATACGCTTCGCTATGGAACTGCACGAAGTGACTCCATGCTTCCCGGAAGAAGCGAAGCAGAAGCTGCAGATCGAAGGCAATGTCTTCGCGCTCGCTGCGCCCGGCGCCGCGAGCTATTCGCGCAAGCAGCTCGACGAACTGACCGAGAAAGCCAAATCGCTGGGCGCGCGCGGCGCGTATTTCGCCAAAGTCGCTGCCGAAGGCATCACTTCGACGGTAGAAAAGTTAATCGGCGCTGAGAATGTCAAGAAAATGGCGGACGCTTGCGGTGCAAAAACAGGCGACCTCGTCGTCGCGGTTTCCGCCAAAGAACAAATCAAAGGCACTGAAGCCGCCGCGCTAATCGCCGGCCAACTCCGTCTCCAACTCGGCGAAGCCCTTGGCGTCATCGACAAAACGCAGTGGAAATTCCTGTGGCTCACTGGCTTCCCGCTCTTTGAGTGGAGCGAGTCTGACAAGACCTGGGTCA
>Ga0075425_100006486_pt1 | contig 12271 bp, 8 predicted proteins | sample SoiMethybrSBSTD4_FD_75300 | JGI IMG/M metagenome (GOLD analysis project Ga0075425, IMG submission 75300) | Bulk soil microbial communities from a Populus tree surrounding site in Tennessee, USA - Soil MetaG P. TD hybrid SBSTD4 | ecosystem: Environmental > Terrestrial > Soil > Tree plantation...
TCGGCAAGCTCCTTTGCCTCACGCACACGATCCAGCTGTTCACGCATCTCCTGAGCCGTGCGCTCGGCGGCTTCCTTGGCGCTCTGTTCCTGCTCGGCGGTGCGCTCCGCGATTTCCTTTGCCTGGCGGACACGATCCAGCTGTTCATTCTCTCGCCGGTCGTGTTCCTTGGTGCTGCGCACTTGATCCAACTCTTGCCGAACCTCGCGAACGATATTCTCGGCGGCATTTCTGGCTCTTCGCTCCTCCTGCGTGCTCTTACCTGCTTGCTCGGCCGCGCGCTCCGCCGTTTCCCTTGCTATGCGCTCGCGATCCAATTGCTCCAACGCCACTCGCTTCGCGCGTTCAGCGTCCTCTCTCGCGGTCGACGCGGTGTTTAGACGCTCTTGCGCTGCGCGCGCGGCGCGCTCCTCCGCTTCCTTGGCCACAGTCTCCAGCACGCCCTGTCCGGGCCCAAGAGTGATGTGCATGCTTCTGGCAGCCAACACAGATGCGGCTATGATCGTCAGCAACCCGAACACGACGAACCACCGCCGCATGCCGCCCCTGTTACGCACGGCCGACTGCGCGGGCAGACCGCCAGGGTGTTTTCCCTGCCAGGGATCGTAGGTACCGAAGTTCCAGATATGACCTTCGGGGTCGCGGCATGCGTAGCTCCGCCCGCCGAAGTCATCGTCCTGAATGTCGAAAATGATCTCAGCGCCGGAACTCTTGGCTCTGGCGCAGTGTGCATCCGCATCGCCGACTAGAAGATAACAACTCTGTGTCTCGGCGCCACCGATCTCATCCGGCTGCTTTATGTATCTGTTGAGCCCGGTACCTTGGACCGATGTGAGCATCAGCATCGCGTTGCCGAACGTCAACTGAGCGAAGTGCACTAGCCCCGTTTCGCTTGTGGCGACGAAGTGCCTTTGGAACCCGAAAGCGGTACATAGCCAATCGCTAGCCGCAGCGACATCCCGATACCGCAGTGCAACACTCAACATCACTTTGGCCCCGTCCGCGTAGTGGCTCACACACGTTGCCGAGTACGGTACGACCAATTCGCACAGCGACCGCCATGACGGCGGCGCAGGCGAATATTAAAGCCGGAGCATACAGCAACGACGCCTCCATATTTCCCCAGGGGGACTGAGGGCGATGGGTAGTGCCCGTGAACAGAGCGTTAAATCCTGGAGCTCCGCCGCCGTCAATGCTCAAGTTTTGCAGAGGGTTGCGCGCGAGCCGCGCGATAAGGCGGACACCTGAAGCAGATAGCCGCCCCGATCAGGGCCGAACGGCACGCGGTGAGCTGCTCGGTTTGTACGTCAAGCAGGTCGACAGCGGCGGCCGCGATGAGTTTGCGCACTGATCGACTTGGACATCGTCGCGAAGGCGGACCGAGCGGTTCAGGTGGGCGTCGGTATCTGCCGACGCATCTTTTCGCGGACCGCTCTGGGTTGGGCGGCGAGATTATCGAGCATTGGCGGGTCTACCACGAAGCCCCATTGCACCGACCAGGTCGAACATTGCGGTCGACAAGGATGGCTCCGATCTTGAGGTCAAGATGTCTGCCAAGAAACCAGGCAAGTGCTGGGAATGACTTAGGGCTTGGGCGAAAGGTTGCGGCTGCGCAAAATCACGAGCAACCAGACAGTGGGGCCCCGCGCGCGGCGAGCTTCGCCGCATTGGCTCTTCGATGCAGCGCTTCTGTGGGGCTCAGTCGGCGCGAGGATCGGACCAAGAGGCTGACCCCAAGGCGGTCCAGCTGGGAAATCGCAGACCGCGCGACGCCAATCTGTTTCCCTGGCTAGCGACAATCAGCTGTCGAAGACAGCAGCCGGGGCGATCCAACACATTCCTCCGGGAATGCATTTTATCTCTAGGAGCAGACTGCCACTGGAGACAGCAAATGTAGATTTTTGGGCTGGAGGCGAGCCGCGCAGCAGGCAGCGAGAATTCACCAGCTCAGCAGCCGGCAGCGCCTTAGCTTACCTGCCTCCAAGGGAGGCGAAAGACGATCTTGAACGTAGCGGCAATCGTAAGCGTTGCCTGTAAGGACATAGTGAGAGTGAGACCGCCAAGGACATTGGTGCTAGCTTGCCGATGGACTGACTGGGACGCCCTGAGGACATCAACTTCGCGTCGCCGTCTTCCTAGCTTCGAACCAGTCAGGCATGGCTGACGGGTGAGCGCATCACCGCCTCTGGCGGGCGACCCGGCGCTGCAAGCAAATGAGCCACTCCGCTTTGCCCGTCTGCCCTGCTTATGGCTCTGAGATTTGCAGCGGAGAAAGTTCATGTCGCAACCAGAACACTATGATTTCTTGATCATTGGCAGCGGGCAAGGGGGCAAGCTGCTGGCTTGGCATTTGGCTCGATCGGGGCACCGCGTTGCGGTCGTCGAGCGTCGTTGGGTCGGCGGCTCGTGTCCAGCTGTCGCCTGTCTGCCCAGCAAAAACGAGATCTGGAGCGCGCACGTCGCGCATCTTACGCGACACGCCGCTCAGTTTGGCACTGAAACTGGTCCGGTCGCGACCGACATGGCCAAGGTTTGGCGCCGCAAACAGGACATGATCGAGCGCGAGATCGCCTTCCACCTCAATGCCTACCAGAGCAGTGGAGCCGAACTCATCATGGGGAGCGGCCGTTTTGTCGGGGCGAAATCGCTTGAGGTGACCTTGAACGACGGTGGCACGCGCGTGCTGACCGGCGACAAGGCCGTCATCAATGTTGGCACGCACGCGGCCATTCCCAGCATTCCAGGTCTGCAGGACGCCCGGCCCCTCACGCATATTGAGGTTCTCGAGCTCGATATCCTGCCGCCGCATCTCGTCGTGGTCGGCGGTGGCTATGTTGGCCTGGAAATGGCCCAGGCCTATCGTCGATTTGGCAGCCGCGTGACTATCATCGAGACTGGCCCTCAGATCGTGGGTCGCGAGGATCGCGACGTTGCCGATGAATTGCAGCGTCTGCTCACCGACGAAGGTATTGATTTCCTAATCGAGGCGGAGCCACTCAACGTGCATGGCCGATCCGGCGAAGAGGTCAGCGTGACCGTACGCGCGGCCTCCGGCGAGCGAAAGATTGAGGGTACCCACCTGCTCGTCGCGGCGGGCCGTGTCCCGAACACCGCCGGCATCGGCCTTGAAAAAGTCGGCGTCGAGCTGGACGGTCGCGGCTACATTCGAGTCAACGAAAGGCTGGAGACGACTGCGCCTAACGTCTGGGCACTCGGCGAATGTGCCGGCAGCCCTCAATTTACGCACGTCTCGGTCGATGACTTCCGCATCATCAGGGACAATCTGAGCGGTGGGAACCGCAACACGCGCGACCGGCTGGTGCCCTATTGCATGTTTACGGACCCGCCGCTCGCCCGTGTCGGGCTGAGCGAGCAAGAAGCGCAACGACAGGGCATCATTGCGCGCGTTGCGAAGCTGCCAATGAGCAGCGTGTTGCGGACAGAGGCGACGGAGCAAACACAGGGCTTCATGAAGGCCGTCGTCGCCGGGGATAATGACCGCATTCTCGGCTTTACGATGATCGGATCTCAGGCCGACGAGGTCGTCGCCGCGATGCAGGTCGCGATCCTGGCGAACCTACCCTACCAGAAGCTCCGTGATGCGGTGATCTCACATCCAACGATCGCCGAGGGGCTCGGCCTTCTTCTGTCGAATGTGCCGCGTCGGGCCAAATGACCATCGATTCGCAGCATTCCGACGCCCAGGCAGCAGCGAGGAGCAATTCTATGAGTCGCTTAGAACCTTGACGGCTTCCCAATGCCTTTCTGACCCGTTCGAGGTCGTCGAAGTGGCGCTTTACACGCATGGCGGCACATTGGTGTTCAATGGCCACACCCACTGAGGTTCGGCGACCTGTTTCACGCGATCGGTTCAGATCCTGACAACCGCGTGATCATTCCACCCGGCACCGGAGAAGCCCTTCATGGAGCCAATCACCCTCGACGACTTCGACTTCGCCACGGTCACGCTCGCCGAGGCACTCGACAGGAGCAGGCGATGAGGAGTTACGATGCCGTTGATGGCCTTAATCACGGCTTCCGCAGACGAGGCGAAGACACCGTCGTTTAGCCGCGGAAGGCGATGGGAATGGAGGCCCATCGTTTCCCTGGGACGGGCATCGCCGCGCGTCGCGATCGCGTCCAACATTTGCAGTCCTGAGCGCTCCTCGCTGTGGGTTGACACCGCGTGCTTTCGCGCCATTGGCGAACGAGTCGGCAAGGCGGGATCTTCTCCGTTCGCCGCTGAAGAGGTAAGGTGATCACCACCCTCCGCGATGCAAATGCATGGCGCGTGCTCTGCGCGACGCGTTGCAACCAAAGAAAACCACACATGCCGACGCCTTGGAGCCGATCGCAGCGGCCAATTGGCCAATCGCATACTGGGGCAGCAACTTTGCGCTAAGCGCGCTAGCGCAAAGAATCGATCCTCTAATTGTTTTTTGTCAGGGCAATTTTCATGGCGGCAATGCCTGTGAGACTGGCGGAACCTTCGCCTTCTATCATTTCGATTGCTTGGGGCTATCGGGCCTACGAGTTGGCCCCCGGCGAAAGTGCGCCGAACGGATCGAAGCAATGGGTCAAGCATTCCTCAGTAGCTACGCGCGTCGCCGAAAACTCGCTGCCTTTGATGCTGCAATAACCTCCCTTGATGCCATCCTGTTGAGCTTTTCGGACAGGCAATTTTCCGAGCGCGTGCGATACTGCGCCACGGTTCGGTGCTGCTAATGAGCTGCTATTATTGGTACGAGGAGCTGGAGCACCATGACGGAGCGCAAGCCTCCCGGAACGAGCTGGGAGACGTGGATTGATGCGCAGATTCGCGTCGCCAGGGAACAGGGCGCCTTCGACAACCTGCCGGGGGCCGGCAAGCCCCTCGCGAATCTCGATCAGCCATACGACCCGCTCTGGTGGGTGAAGCAGCTCGTCCGGCGCGAGCAGGTGTCCGATCTTCCGCCATCGCTCGAGCTGCTCCGCAAGGTGGAGAGGGAGCTCGCTGCGCTCGAGAAGCTTCCCGACGAAGCAGCCGTCCGCCGTCAAGTTGCCGCGCTCAACGTGGACATCGCCAAGGTCAACGCGACCGTGGTGGAGGGGCCGCCGACGCGCCTCGGCACGCTGGACGTCGATAGGATCGTTGCGCGTTGGCGGCGGACCCGATCCGCCAATCTCTGCTAGCTCGGGTTCGCACGGCTTCCCCAAAGCGACGAAGCACTAGGTTCTGATACTCGATTGACGCTGGCGTCGGCGGACATTGAGACGTTCAGCCTCGCGGCAATTGGCAAGAGCATTTGGGGGCCTGAGAGCGCTCGTCTCGGGCACTGCCGGGCGCTCGCGTTTTCACAGCCAAGACCCCCCGACCCGACTTCCAAAATCGCGGCTCAACAGGACTCCACGCGATGCCTCCGATTGCGGGCTCTCACTGCCGGTAAACTTCGCAAGCATCATGGCTCACCGCGGGGGGGTTGATGGGTCAGCGCAAAGCTGAGGGGGCCTCAGCCCGGAAATGGCAAGGGTTGTCCTCATTGCAATCTACACACAACACCCGATGGAGGGAGCATCGCACCCAGACAATGGTTCGATCCCTCCAACTCACATAGCGACGACGGTTCGTTGAAAGTGCCTCCCAAGAAAAGCCAGGATGCAGCGTTCTCCTTTGACGATCTCAGCGACTCATGGCTGGGAGCGGTCGGAATCGCCGTCGCGATTGGCATCGCCTACTTTTTGGCGGCCCGGTTTGGCTTGGCCTTTCGCGCCAAGCCCGGAGGAGTGGCCGTCTTTTGGCCGGCTGCGGGTATCGCCATCGGCGCTTTGATCGCGCTTGGACCGAGCGCGCGTCTGCCGGTAGCTATCGGTGTAGTCGTCGCAACGGTTACGTCCAAGCTTCTGATTACGGGGAACCTCTGGCTCGGAACCACCTTCGGTGTCGTCTGCGCGGGCCAGACGCTCCTCACGGCGTGGCTGATCGAGCGCTGGTTCGGTCGCGCATTCAAGCTAGAGGATGTGCCCCAGGTATTGGGATTCTTGGTAGCGAGCGCGGCCGGCGCAGCCATGGCCGCATTCGGTGCCGTCGCTGCTATCAGCTTTGTGCATTCGAGCGCATCGCCTCTCGAGGTGTGGCGGCCGTGGTTTGCAGCATGCCTACTGGGCACTGTCACGGTCGCGCCCCTGCTGATTGGTCTGGGCGAGGCCGTGCGCAAACTGCCACCACGTCGCGAGCTGATCGAAGGCGCGGTAGGGCTGGTGGTTCTGGCTGCGCTGAGCGTATTCCTCATTTCATTGCCAAAGGGGCATTGGAGTACAGCTTTGCCCGTGGCCCTCGTATTCCCTGTCCTTTTATGGGTGGCCGTGCGATGCCGGCCGGTGTTCGCAGCCGCTGCGGCGTTCGTCGTGGCTTTAGCTATTATCTGGTCCGCAACCTTTGACATGGGGCACTTCGGAGACGCGAGCATACCCCTTGCGGATCGTATACTCTCGGCGCAAACCCTCGTATTGGCAGCAGTATTGCTGTCCCTCGTTCTCGCTGCGCTTTTCGCCGATAGGCGCAACACTGAACAAAAGCTGCAAAAGAGCGAACGCGCGTCCCGTGAGCTGCTTGGGGCGCTGCCCGCAGCCATCTATGTGACAGACGCACTCGGGCGCATTACCTATTGCAACGAAAGTGCTGTAGATCTCTGGGGGGGCAGGCCTAAGCTCGGACAGGACAGATCGTGCGATCTATCGCGGTTCTATCATGCCAATGGCGTATCGATGGCACGAGAAGATTGTCCCACCGAGATCGCTTTGAAACAGGGCCGAATCGTGCGCGGCCGAGAGGGAATCATCGAGCGGCCCGATGGCACTCGTGTCCCGGTTATTCCCTATCCTACTCCTCTGTACGATGGGGCGGGCGCCATCATCGGCGTTGTGAATATGACGGTCGATATCAGCGAGCGAAAGAAAGCCGAGATGGAGCTCGCCGAGCGCAACATGCAGCTTGAACTGGCGGGAAAGGCCGGTCTCGTCGGCAGCTACGCGCACAATATCAACACGGATACGATGCAAGTTTCTGAAGGTTATGCCGCCATCCACGGTTTACCCGAGGGGACTACCGAAAGCTCGCGCAGCGAATGGAAGCGTCGTACGCATCCGGAGGACCTTGCGCGAAAGCTAGCAATCGAGAGAGAAGCGTTTCGCGAGCGACGTGGTGAATATGGCGTCGAGTATCGCATTTTCCGCCATGGTGAGGTGCGGTGGATCGAATCACGCAGTTTTATTTCTTACTACAGTAATGGGAGTCCTCAGCGCATCATTGGCGTCAACATCGACATCACGGAACGTAAGCGGGCAGAGGAACACCAACGCATATTGGTTGCCGAGCTCGATCATCGCGTCAAGAACATGCTCGCGACCGTTAGCGCTGTCGCGTCTCGCACACAGGATGCGAGCGGATCGGTGGAAGAGTTCGTCACTGCGCTCGACGGCCGCATTCGGTCGATGGCATCTGCGCACGAACTGTTAAGTACTCGCCGCTGGCAGGGCATACCGCTGGCAGAGCTCGTACGGCGCGAGCTAGCACCCTACGCCACGAGCAATAACGCCGAGATCGAGGGCCCGGAGGTTATGCTGAGAGCGGAGGCTGGTCAGGCAGTGGCGATGATGATTCATGAGCTGGCAACCAACGCTGCGAAGTACGGCGCGTTTTCCACCCGATCGGGCCGGGTCTCCGTCCGATGGCACTGGAAGCTGAACGGGAGCGCGCAGGTTGTTCTCGAATGGCAAGAAACTGGCGGACCAAGGGTCGAGGCTCCAAAGAAGGCTGGCTATGGCACCAGTGTAGTCCGCGAGCTTATCCCTTACGAATTTGAAGGTACGGTCGACCTTACATTTGACCCCGAGGGATTCCGTTGCCGATTGGAGATTCCCTTTGACCGGCTTAGAACAGATGGTCGGAGTGAATTTGGATTGGAACAACTGCACAATGCAGAGCGGTCGTTCTTCAACCCTCCTACGTTGAACCGATCTTGAAGGATTGTTCGAAACCTGTGCCTGTCGCGGGTTCTCCGAAGGCACGTTCACCCACGCTCATCGCCTGCGACCCCGACCTGCGACTCAAATGAGCGCTCGCGGCCATGAAATTCACATGGATCGCTCTACGTGGGAGGCTGAGCATGTCCGACGAGGTGCGTGCGCCGATGGCGGTCCTTTTCGATTGACGCGCCAGCGCCGATCCACGCCTCTGTGAGCGGCCGGGGGTGAAAATCTCCCGCACCCTAGTCTCAAACTGCATGTCTGGGAGAGGCGGCATTTTTGTTTAGGGGCGCTCGAGGAGCACGACGACACCCTGCCCGCCATCGGCACATACGCTAACGACTGCGCGGCTTCCGGTGCGCATAGCGAATAGCTCCTTGACGCATTGACTGAGATCGCGGGCCCCCGTCGCGGCAAAGGGATGGCCGATGGCGATGGAGCTACCATTTGGATTAACGCGCTCCCACGGAAATGCGCCGAAGTCTCGCGTGAGCCCAGTCTTGCGCTTGATCCAATCCTTGTCTTGCAGTGCCGCGACGTTTGCCAGCACTTGTGCCGCAAAGGCTTCGTGGATCTCCCAGAGATCAATGTCGTCATAGCGTAGGTTCTGACGTTGGAAAAGCCGCGGAATGGCATAAGACGGAGCCATCAAGAGCCCCTCGTTGCGCAAATCGACTGACGTGATCTCGAAATCGGCAAGCCGAGCGAAGGGCGTGTCGTCCGGGAGGCGCGACAAGCCGGCTTTGGTTGCAACCCAGACCGAGGCGGCTCCATCGGTGAGGGGTGATGAGTTTCCGGCAGTCAACGTTCCCTGACCACTTATGCGATCGAACGCGGGAGGTAGCCGGGCGAGCTTCTCCATCGACGTATCGTCGCGTGGAATCGTGTCGTGATCTGCCGCGCCGACGGCGACAATCAGATCATCGAAGAAGCCTCTTGCGCGCGCGGCAATGACGCGTTGATGACCCTTGAGGGCCCATTGGTCCTGCGGCTCGCGGCTGATATGCCACTCCTTGGCTGTTTCCTCCGTATGCTCGCCCATGCTCTTGCCGGTCGTGCGGTTGACGATCGCCGGGATGTGAAGGCGGATGTTGTTCCAGTGGAGCTCGGAGAACGTCTCCAGTCTGGCTCCGAGTGAGCGCGCCTGCAGGAAATGCCGCAGCCAGTCGGAAAGCTTCTGATTGAGGCCAATCTGAATGCGGCTCATGCTCTCGACGCCTCCAACGATGGCAAGATCACGGATGCCATCCTGGAGCATGCCACCTGCGGCCACCGCCGCCGTTACGCTGGAAGCGCACATGAGCACGAGAGAATAGGCAGGAACAGTCGGATCCAGCTCGGCATCGAGCCAGATCTCGCGGGCGATATTGCTCCAACCAAGATTGGGCACGACCGATCCCCACGCCACGAAATCGGGTCGCGTGTTTGACTTCAGGCGCGCTACCATGGCTTGTGCGACCGGGACCGATAACGCTATCGCATCGAAGGCAGCGAGCGCGTCGTCCACTTTTGAAAATGGGCTGCGAAGTCCTGAGGCGATATAGACATCCGACATCTCTTCCTCGCGTATGTTGCGTCGGTTTCAAAGGCGTCAAGGTGCGCGTTGGTTGGTGTGTGAACGATCTGGACACTTCAAAGTGGTTTTGTTCGCGCGCACACCAAGCTGCTAGGTGAACACAGTAGGTGAATTAACCTGCATGTTTTCAATCGTTCGAAAACTTTCCATGCAGCGCATGCTTGTGTCAGTAGCTTCCTGCCATGACCTGCTTCAGCCGGCACCGAATAGCTCTACGTCTTCGGCTGAAATTTTCCTATCGAGGCTAGCGCCACGCCCAAATCTGCCGAGAGATGGCTCATCACCTCATGAGCTATTGTCGCATGGTCGGACCCGGTCCGGAATGGATTTCCCGTTAGGTTCTTAGTGAGGGTGACGTATCCGCTGGTAGCGGATCAGCGCGTTCCCGCGCGAACGATGCCTAACCCTGACAGCACCTGATGACGATACCGGGCACGATCCTCTGACGTACCTGTGTCGCGGCTGCGCCGCCTTTGCGCTCGCGCATGGCCTCCGGCTAGACCTATCCATGGGCCGAGGAAGCCGACGGCGGGCCGCGCGGCCATGACGGCCGAGGCGCTGGCGAACGCGCGGGGGCGATCCGGCTCGGCGAGGTGGCGTCTGCTGTTGCATGTCGGACTTCAAGTGAAACCCGAGCCGATAGCTCGATAGCGGCGCCAGGTGTCGCTGTGAGCGACCGCTTACGGTGTCACCGACGAAGTCCATTGATCAGCGGACTGTTGAGGCCGGGCATCTTTGGACGCGGCTAGCCCAGGCTCTTCGCCCAACGACCGAGCCCGCACTTCTTGACGCCTGCCTGAGCACTCAAGGTGCGTTTCAGAATTTGTACTTCAAACCAAGGGCAAGCAGATCGGTCGATACGTCGGTCTTACCACTTAAGAGCACAGCCGCCGCCGGCGTTAAAGCATTACAGTGGGTGGTGCCACCATTGAGGAGCGCGTTGGCGATGCAGAATGTCCCATCCTGAAAGAACAGGTGCGAATACCCAAAGTCAACGATGAGCTTGTCTGTAACCTTGTAAGATGCGCCCGCGCTCAGGTGGAAGCGGTTGCTGTCGGGTAACAGGATGTCTCGCGTCGCGTTCTCGATTGGAGATGTTTCGTAAGCGATACCCGCGCGCAACGTCAATGCGGGGTCGACTGCGTATTCAGCCCCGATGGCATAGAACCAGCCGTCGTTGTAATTGAGATTGAGTACCTCACATATGCCTCCGGAACCACAGCCCGCACCGATCGCGGTCACATTTTGCAGCTGACTCCAATTCTGCCACTCGATCGTAGCCAGCAGCGCAAAATGTGGGCTCAAGTATTGGCGGGCACTGAGCGTGACCTCGTCGGGAAGCGTGAGGCTTGCAGTTGCGGTTGTTGAAAATGGCGGGCCGCTCATCGAACCCGGTCCGCGCGTGTAATCTCCGCCCACATCCACGGCCACTCGGGAGCGATATCCAAGACCAATTGAGGTTCCACGCGATGGTTGCCACAGCACGCCCGCGGTGGCTCCGACGCCCCAACTGTCGCCATCAAAGCCACGTGCGCCGTTGATGGGTCCGAAGATCGAGTTGAAGGGTGCGTGAGTGAGATCGATCGTGAAGTACTCAATCTGAGCGCCAACGCCTACGGTCAGGTAGGGTGTCAGTTTGTAGGCGACCGTTGGATTAATGTCGGTGGAAACGATCTTGGAAGTGATGCCGAAAGGTGAGCCTGCCCAGCCAGTTGCGTCAGGTTTTGTCACGAGGCCGAACGGCGCGTTGATGGCAAGGCCGACATAGAGCCGATCGCTTACCTGACAGGTTGCAAATGAGGAGGGGACGATGGCGGGTTGGGCGACATCGGTAGAGGTCGGGCTGAGGCCGGGCACAAATGGTGGCGAGCCACTCACGAACAGACCGGCCTGTGCCGTCTCCTTGGCCTCACCGAGTACGGCAGTCATGTTCAACGAGGCATTGCAGCCCGGCTTTGAAGCGGTTGCCGCGGAATTCCAAAACACCGAAGTGATATCTCCTCCGGCCGCAGAGCCGGCAAAAGCAGTGCCAAGAAAATAAGCCGACTGTTCGCGAACGCCGAATCCACCCGCCGATGCGGCCTGAGGTCCGACGGATAAGACCACAAGCGCGGCAGCCCCGAACAGCGCCACGCGTAGCACTGCTCCCTTGCGCATCTATCCCCCTCAATACTGCGCGACGTCCAAGTTGCAGCAGTTGATTAGCGCCTAGCGCAAGACAGACTTGGTGATAGCCATGGGCCAAGCTCAAAACAAAAATCCCATTGGGATCTGATGGAGTGATTCGGTCGATCCCGCAAATGTCAAGTACGTGCCGGGCGCAAGATCGACAGGTATGCCCAAAGAGAAGGTACCGTTCGGGGCAGGCGCTGCGGTCGATGATGCCCTCGACATTGCGGAGCGGATTGACGTCCGAAATGCCAGGGCACATCTGCCGAGCTCCGTAGTGGCCTGCATCACCGGGGAAAGCCGCGGGAGAATTCCCAGACTGGAGTCACTTTCGGCGTCCCCACACCTTCTATGGGGCGCTTTTCATGCCCTTGCTTGTGTGGGGAACACCAAGAAAAATGAGGTGCTGAGCACTAGGGCGTGTCGTCAGTTGAGTTGAGTCCATTCTGCCACGGCCGGTAGAAAATCCAAATCTGCGGAGCACCAAGTCGTCATTTCAGGGATTCCCAAATCACTTGGTCT
>Ga0075425_100006487_pt1 | contig 12271 bp, 22 predicted proteins | sample SoiMethybrSBSTD4_FD_75300 | JGI IMG/M metagenome (GOLD analysis project Ga0075425, IMG submission 75300) | Bulk soil microbial communities from a Populus tree surrounding site in Tennessee, USA - Soil MetaG P. TD hybrid SBSTD4 | ecosystem: Environmental > Terrestrial > Soil > Tree plantation...
TGATTGCCATTCCTCGTCGCGGTAGGTGCAGAAGATCAAGGCGCCTTCTCTCGTTTCAGCGAATACGCGAGTGTTTTCGCATGGAACCGCTTCGTGCGGATCGGTCCAGGGCACATACTTCACCGGCTCTGCCGCCCCCTCGGGCGCTGGGCCGGGGGTGCGGGAGGCGAGGGCGGCTTGCCACGACCACCAAGCAGCATGCGTCCGGCTGTCGGCATACACCGGCTCGCCATCAGGACCTGTTGCGCAATTGATGCATTCGCCCGAGTAGCCCTCTCGGCTTGCCCAAGCCTCGAACGCCTCTCGCTCGCTTTGTGGGGGGTTAGTCATGGGATTTCTCCAAAGAAGCACGGTAGTCGTCAACTTCCATTGCTGCGTCGATCAGATCGCGCGTGCATCCATCGGCATAGTAGATTCCGATTCGCCTGTATTCCTTTCCGCTGACATTGCGCATGAGCCAATCCAGCCGCCGCGCATCGAGTGCGTCATCCACTTGGGCTGGGATGTCTAGGGCAGCTGCAAGCGCCTTGAAGTGTGACTCCCACTTCTTACCGACACATGGGTGTAGCCATAGGTCCAGCAGCGCTTGCGCTGCATCTCTCAGGGTGGGGGTCATGTGAGCCCCTGCAAAGCGCGAACCTCCCGCGCGAACAGGTACGCGTCCTGCAGCAAGGACGCCGCTTGACGGAACGTGTAAGCGTTGGGGTAGGTGGTCCGCAGTAACTCGTCAGCTGCGGCGCGCCAGGCTTCCAGCTCCTTGTCGCTCGGAGGCTCTGCCTGGGGGCGCGCGGAGGCGATGCGGTAGCCCATCTCATAGCCCGCCTCCCACGCTGCGGCTTCATGGCCCACGTAGTGGCTGGGGGCCGTGGGTACGTTGACGTTCATGCGTCCTCCCGTGGGATGCGGTTCAGTAGGGCGGCGCACCGCTCAGCAACCGGCTCGGAGAGCGCGGCGCCGTAGTGGTGTCTGACCAACGAGTCGTAGTAGGCCACGCGCAACGCGCTGACCACCTCAGAGTACGTGGGCAGCTGCGCCGAGCGCAGGAAGTCATCCGCCCCTGCGATGACGCGGTGTGGGGCGAGCGTAGCGGAGCGCGTCATAGCGCTGGCTTGACGTTGTAGTTCGCCGGGTACAGGCGTAACACCTTGACGTCCTTCAAACTCTGAGTGGAACTCATGTGACGGATGCGCCACTCGGCTTCGTCGTAGGAGTCGTTGTCGACCAACGTGGCGGTCTGAGTGAGCGCAATGCCGTTGCCGCTCTCTTGTTGGTTTTCGACAATGACGATGAAGGGGAACCTGTTGTGTATCATGTCTCAGCCTCCGTATACGCACATCAGCACGAGAAGGGCGAACAACCCCCACAGCACCCAGCCGGACCCCTTGCGCCGCGGGGGCTCAGGGCGCGCGCCGCGCCAAGAGGCGGACTCTGCCTGCTCCCACTCGGCGAGGTTGTAGAAACCGAGAAAGATAAGGACCAAGATGAAGAGAAAAAGCACGTTAGCTCCTTAGGTTGTCAGTTCTCAGAGTAGCAAGCCCTGCGGCCTTCAGTATCTACCCCTCACTCGCCCGCCAGGGGGTTGAGCGGCTTGGACTTGCGGCGGCGCTGGGCGGGGGCCGGCTTCGCCTCGACCAGGAGCCCATTGCGCACGGCCCAGGCGAAGTAGTCCAGCACCGCGGCGCGGTCCTTTACCAGCGCGTGCACCGGCGCGGCGGCGCAGCTACGGAGCAGACGCTCGCGGTTGACGCAACCCCCCAGCGTGCGCACGCGCTCGATGAAGGCGTACATCGCCGTGCCCGCGCGACCCTTGTACTCGCCGACGCGGTACTCGGCCGGGTTGAGCGGGGCGGGGGCGCCGACGGGCTTCGGCGGGGCCTTCTTGCCCGGGGTGGGCTTGAGCGGCGCCTTACGGGCCTTGTTGATAGCGGCGCTGGCGGCCAGTGCGGCCCCCGCGTCACGGGAGGAAGTGGTCAGCCCCGCCGTCAGAGCGGCAAACGCGCCCGCGCCCGCAGGGGGTTGGTTGGGGGCGGCACTTTCGGCCGCACTCGGTGCGTCCTCGGTGGCTTCCCGAGCACTTCCGCCGCTCATGTGAACCCCACCCGTCAGCGCGTGCAGCTGGGGTGCGGTGGGCTCACCTTGCGCCTTCAACGCGGCGCGGCGGGCGCGGGCACGTTGAGCGGCGGGGGTCTGGGACGGCGTACGGGTGGCGGTGGTCATGGTAGCTCCTGTGGGTGGGGTGGTCGGGTCGTCGGTGGGGTTGGTTCTCTCGTGGTAAGCGGACAGCTGCGCGCCGAACGTGGAGAACCACGAGTCCACTTCGGCGTTGGGGTAGCCCTGCAGGGAGCGGATCAGCCCTTCAATGGCGTGCCACTCGGCGTCGTTGAGCTGGCCCTCGTCGCTGAGTTGGTTCTCGAACCCGCTCAGCTCGTAGCACTCAGCGCAGAGCCGGACGCCGTCGTTGTCGCCGCGCCCGGTCTGCCGGGTGTTGCGTCCGCAGCAGCGGCAAGCGTACACGGCGTTGCCCTTAATGAAACGGTTAGCGGGGCGGCTCACAGTGCGTACTCCGCGCTGAGGTGCAGCACGCTGGGGCTGACGCCCACGCCCGGGATGTAACTGAGGCGGACGGGACCGACCTTCAGGCTCGGGGCGAGCATGGGGGTGAGCGCGGACTTAGCGAACCCCTCTCCAGCGTCGTTGCGGCGGTAGCCGGTCACGGCGCCGGCCGTGAGCGCGACTGAGGCGTAGGAGGTGACGGCGCGCTCAATTGTGAACCCCGCGTACACGCTGTTGCGGTTGAGCGTGTTGCGGTAGTACCCGAGCGTCAGCCCGGAGCTGGTGCGCACGTACACGCCCGGGTTGAAGTTGCGCTGGCCCGGGCGAGCGGGGAAGTGGTGGCTGACCAGGTGCAGACCGACGACGGTCGGGGTGGTGGGCTCCTCCTGAGCTTGCGCTGAGGCGGAGAGAGCGATGAGGGCGCAGGTGAACAGGCTGCGGGCGGTGATCATGTGGGTAGCTCCGTGGAGTGTGGGGTTTAGGCGGCGCGCTTCAGGGCGGCGAGTGCAGCTTCGGCCGCGAACGCGTCGGCGTAGATCATTTGAAACTGCGCCCAGGTGGGGCCTTCTGGGTAGTACTGCTTTACGTGGGCTTCGGCTTCCTTAGCCAGCTTCACGAACCGCGCGGCAGCAGCTTCAATGACCTTCAGGTGCTCAGCAGACTTACGCATTTGGGGTAGCTCCGGGGTTGGTTAGCGAACAGAAAGAATTATGTCGCCTATTCGCGGAATGCCGCTACCCCCTTAAACGCGGGGGAGCGGTACTATTTAACGGAACCGTTCAGTACCACGGCTCGGTGTACTCGCGGCGGTCGTAATCGTCATCGCCGTCTTCTTCCATCTTGCAGGCATCCTCGTACGCTGCCGCGTCGCACTCTTCCTGGAACGAGCCAACGGGGCAGAAGTCACCGACGTAGACAGCCCAGGGCTTGCTCATCGCGCCGAGCTTCACTTCGCCCAGCTTGGTAAGGTCGTTGTCGTCAAGCTGACAGAGGTAGGCTACCGCAGTGGGGCCGCAGCCGGGGTGGTGCCAAGTCTGTGGTTCTCCCGGCTCGTACTCGTAATGGACGAGGAGGGGACCGAATTCGGGGTCTTCCCAGCCGAAAGAGAAGGTAGCGGACCTCATGCGGCCACCTGCTCAGCGCGTTGAACGAACCGGAAGTGGCAGAGTGCCCAGGTAGCGCAGCCGACGTAGCAGACCCCCTCGCGGGAGACGTACACTTCATCAGAGGCGAGATTGTGTGGCACGTCAGCAAAGGGGCAGTAGGTGCCCTCAGCCACGGGGACCCAGTTGTCACCGAGCGGGAACTCACTGATGCGGGGGAGAGTAGCGCCGCTGGCGAACCCGTACTCAGCGGTGTCAGCCGGCGTGGTGCCGACCTGAAGGGCGCCTAGGCACCAGGCGCGCATTTGGTTTGCATTCACAGGGTAGCTCCTAAAGGGTTGAACGAACGCCGCGATTATAGAGCCGCTCCGGGAATAAGTAAAGTGGGCTGCGCGCCCAGATGGGGAGCGCTACTCTTCCGTGCGGTTGCGGGAACGGATCTTGGCGAGGCGGGCTTTGAGCTCTTCGCTGGCGCCGGGGGGCGGGGGTACCTTGGGCATGGGGCGGACGGGACGGTCCTCGGGCTTTACGAGCTTCAGCGGGGGAACACGCTCGCGGTTGGGGCGTGGGTTGGCGTGCGGTAGGGGTACGGTGGGTTGGGTGCTAAGGCGACGCGGGGGTTCGTCCTTACGGGGCCGGCCGAGCTGAGGCACGGGCATCATGCCGGTCTCCTTCAGCGCACGCCGGTTGGCGTCGATGCGCTCGGCTATCTTGCGGTAGGCTTCCAGCTCGGCCTTGCGGTTCTCTTGCTGCTCAATGTAGGTGCGCAGGCTGACGCCCTTAGCGCGGGCCTTCTCCTTCAGCAACTCGAGCTTTTCCTTCTCGGTCTTGGGGTAGTGGAGGTGCTCATAGGTATAGGCGCCCTCCTCGTGACGGCGCTTAATAGCGGCGGCTATCTTGGCACGGGCTTCGGGGCTGTGCTTGGTGCCGAGGCGGGAGGGTATCCACTCCGGCCGGCGCACGGCGTAGCGTAGGTGCTCAGTGCGTGAATCCGCCGGTAGCGTGTGCCCTGCGGTGCGCAAATAGGCTTTGAACTCGGCCAGCCGGAGTTCAGCTGCGCGCTTGAGCTCTCCGCGCTTGGGGCCGCGCCCGCTCCACACGGTACGGTCGGTCTCAGCGTACTCGCTGCTGAGGCGCTCTTTAATGCGCGCTGCGTACTCGTAGTAGTGGAGGTTGTTGCCGCGGCGGAGTGGGACTACCTCCAGGTAGTAGCCGACGACGCCCTTGAAGTTGAGCACTCGAAAGTTCGGGTTGGGGTTGTACAGCGCGGTAGGGGTGACGGGCATGGCGCGTGGCTCCTTGGGTGAGAACAAGAAGTAGCCAGTATAAGTGTGGGGTGCGGCGGAAGTAAAGGGCTTGTGGGAGCTCTTTGGCTCTGCTCTTGGTGCTCCGCTCGGTCTGTTAAGTCGAAACCATCCCAGGAATCAGCCTATGCCTCTTAGGACCGGAACTTCTTTTATAGAAATTAGGCACTGAAATATAACTATGCGGTTTACGAATGAAATGCGAATCGCACGTTTCCCATCAGTTCGGACTTTCTCTATTGTACGTCCCTTTTGAAAAGTCATATAAACCCTACTATCCTTTTCAGTCCATAAATCTCAACTAACTACAGAAACTTTAGAATTAATCCTCATCCATCCCATCTGAAGTTAAGCAGAGAAGTTTCGGCCAGAAAGCAATCGTTACGGCGTCTACAGCCTCCATCGTAGCGCGGAGCACCCCGCTTCTGACATACGGCAAGAATAGTCCCGAGACGAAAGCGTAGATGTACTCGTTTACAGACCTAAACGTGGGGCTAGGTCACGTTGCGTCGCATAAGGCCTCCCATATAAGCGTAGGAGTCAGACTGGGTTTCTACATATCTGCGCAGGACTTAAAACCTACCTCCTAAAATCCTCGCCCGCACGGCTGAAACGCCACCCCGCCGCGCCTAACCCCGCGCGCCTCCGCCCCTGCGCCTATACTTCCGCCGCATATGGCCCGCACCACCGCAGCCCCCGCCAAAAAGACCGCGGCACGTAAGGCCCCGGCAAAGCAGAGCGCCCGCAGCAGCGCAGGGCGGAGCACTCCGAAGGTAGCAGTGACGCCTAAGCAACGACCCGCTCCACCCTCCGAGGAGGCGGAACACGACAATGCAGCGTGGTGTGCTCAGTGCGGCGCCCTGCGCCGGTACAGTCACGGCCCTTGCGCAACGTGCGGACATCCAGGTCCGACGGAAGGGGGAGAAGCAGAAGGCGAGGACTACGACGGCCAGAGCGCGGACGACCTGCACGCTGCGCGCTTCGGGCTCCGGCGCACGGGCATTCCGGGTGTGTACGTGAACCGCAGCGGCAACCGCGTCAACCGGAACAACGTGCTGCTCAGCATGCTGCAGCTCAAGGCGGCGGAGCGGGATCACGCGGAGGAGGTGATCGGGGAGCCGGTGGACACCCCCGCCGAGCTGCTCCGGCTCGTGGCGTTGGACCCTACTCAGCCGCTCGCGTTGCGCATCGAGTGCGCGAAGAGCGCTGCCCCCTACTACGACCGCAAGATGCCCATCGGCATTGAGGGCGGAGCGCCGGAGCGCCCAGTGACGGTGGAGACGGCGGGCATCCTGAAGCGGTTGAATGAGCTCCCCGCCAACGAGAAGCGCATGGCCTTCAAGCTGCTCGAGACGCTCGGCGTGATTGCCCCCGCGAAGGGCATTGCATGAGCGCAGAGGGCGTCGTTTATGGGTCTCCGCGCCGCGGGATGACGGATTACCGCTTCAGCGCCTTCGATGCCGATGCGCTGCTGCGGGAGGCGCTCGTAGCGGACTACCACTCCTTTGTGCGCCACTCGTGGCACGTGATAGAGCCGGGCGTACGGTTCACGGACGGCATGCCCATTCACGCGGTGACGGAGCACGTACAGGCGCTCGTTGAGGGCTCGCTACCGACGCGCAACCTGCTGATCAACATTCCTCCACGCTGCATGAAGAGCACGAGCGTGTCGGTCGCCCTCGTACCCTGGGTCTGGGCGCACTCGGCGCTGCGGCACCTGAAGTTCCTCTACACGTCCTACAGCGGCGACCTCAGCAACCGCGACAGCGACAAGACCCGGCTCCTGCTGAACAGCGAGTGGTACCGCGGCGTGTTCCCCTCCGCCCCCGTGCTTACCAGCGACGCGGTAGTGCGGCTCAAGAACTCCGCCGGGGGCTACCGCATCGCGACCTCCGTGGGTGGCAAGGGCACGGGCGAAGGCGGCGACTTCATCATCGCCGATGACCCCCACAACGCCGTTGAGGCGGAGAGCGACGCGGTCCGTAAGGGCACCGTCACCTGGTGGCGCGAGGCGATGAGCACCCGGGGTAACGACCCCAAGACGGTGCGGCGCATCGTGGTGATGCAGCGCCTACACGAAGGCGACCTCAGCGGGCACATCCTCGCCGAGGAGTTCGACTCCTACACGCACCTCTGCCTGCCGATGCGTTACGAGCCGCAGGTGTATGACATTGGGAAGAAGCCGCACCTGGCTTGGCGTGACGCACGGAAGGAGGGCGCGCTCCTGTGGCCGGAGCGCTTCGGTGAGCCGGAGCTGAAGACGCTGGAGCGCTCCCTCGGCGACTACGGCACGGCGGGCCAGCTCCAGCAGCGCCCAGCGCCGCGGGGCGGGGGCCTCGTCAAGGCGGACAAGCTGGGGCTGTACGCGCACACGCTGGAGCTGCCGGACTTCCTGTACGTGCTACAGAGCTACGACACCGCGCTCACCGAGGGGACCAACAAGAACTCCGACCCCGACGACACCGCGCACCTGGCGCTCGGCGTGTACAAGGACAAGAAGGGCCTGAAGCGCGTGTTGGTGCTCGACGCCTGGGATGAGAAGATGGCGTACCCGAAGCTGCGCAAGAAGGTTATCCACGACTGGCGCAACGAGTACGGCGGGCGCACGGACCCCCGCGGCGGCGACGACTGGTTGCACCCGCCGCGTCGTGCGGACAACATCGTGGTCGAGGCTAAGGGCTCTGGCATCAGCGTCATCCAGGACCTGAACGCGGCGAACATCCCGGTCTTCAGCTACAACCCCGGTCGCGCCGACAAGACCGCGCGGCTACAGCAGGTCCTCCCCCTCATTGACGCGGGGCTGGTGATGCTGCTCGAGTCCGGCCGGAAGGACGAAGCGGGCAAGCCCGTCATGTGGGTGCGCAAGGCGGTGAAGCAGTGGACGCAGTTCCCCGCGGGGGAGCACGATGATTACGTCGACTGCCTCACGCAGGCGCTGCTGTACCTGCGCGACCTGGGGCTGCTCGACCTTGAGGTGTACGAGGAGGACGAACCGGAGGACGTGGACTATGAGGCGCAACGACGGGCCCAGCACGCCGTCACCGCGGGCAATCCGTATCTCAAGTGAGACACTCGGCCCCCTCAGCGGCGCTGTGCGGTGGCACGACTCGAGTGGCCGTGAGGTGACGAGCAACCCGGGCACTCTGTGGTACAGCACCGCACTGTTCCGGGCTGAGGCGTTTTACGACGGGGATCACTGGCGTCCCTACGGGTTTAAGGACGACGAGGAGGAACGAGGGTCATGACGATGGACTTCAACACTGCGGCGGAGCGGCTCAAGGCGAACGAAGGCGGCTTCACCGTAGACAGCGGTGGGCGCACCAAGTTCGGCATCAGTCAGCGCACGTACCCGGAAGTAGACATCCCCAACCTTACGTGGGAGGAAGCCAAGGCGCTTTACCGTCGGGACTACTGGCTCCCCGCGGGGTGCGAGGCGTTGCCCGAGGTGCTCCGGTTCGAGGTCTTCGACTGCGCCGTGAACACCAGTGCGCGGGGCGCTCCGGTCACCGCGCTGCGGCTCCTGCAGCAAGCGGCGAGGATGCCCCCGGAGCAGCAGGACGGGCACTTTGGCCCTAAGACGCTCGCGGCGGTGCAGGCGTTGCCCGCGCTCTACGTACTGATCCGCTACGTGGGGCTGCGGCTACGGTACTATACGGGGCGCCCCGACCCCCTTTGGGACGACTACGGAGCGGGGTGGGTGAACCGGGTGGCGGGCAACGCGCTGCGCCTTGAACTGACGACGGAGGACGCGCCCTCATGATGCTCTACTCGTTGATCTTCGCGCTCGCCGCGGCCTGGGTGAGTCACGTGTGCGGCCCGTACACGTACTCCACCAGCTCTCACCGGGTCAAGCTCCCGCCCGTGCCCCCGCCGCTGAAGCCGGGGGCTAAGCGCGCACCCCCAGTCGCCTACACGCGGCGCACTCCCCATGACAACTGGTAGCGTCGCATCGTTGCTACTGGTTCTGCTCGGAGTCGCAACGGCGGCTCTGTTCTTTTCCTACCAACTGAAAGGACTCATTGTGGCTAAGGTTCAAGAACTTCAAGACGCTCTGGCGGAGAATGCCGCGGCGACCACCGCGCTCGCCGGCAAGGTGGACCAAATCATCGCGCAACTCGAGGCGCTCAAGGCCAGCGGCGGCGCCACCGCGGCGGAACTCGACGCGCTGATCACCAGCGTGAAGGCCGACACCGCCGCGGAGACCGCCGCAGCTGCCAAGCTCGATGCGGAACTCAACCCGATCCCCACGCCCGCCCCCGCTCCAGCCGAGCCTCCGGCTGACGGCGGCGCTACCCCGGCCTGAGCGCGCGTACCATGGCTGCGCCCTCTGCCGCTCCGACCTACAAGGTGCTCGCCGGTGCGCTCGCCGGCGCGGTGGCTATCATCGTGAGTTGGCTCGTGAAGACGTTCGCCCATCAGGACGTCCCCACCGAAGTCAGCATGGCCTTCAGCACGGCATTTGCGTTCGTGGTGCAGTACCTGGTGCCGGACGCCACGACGACGGTCAGCGCTGACCCCGTGGTGCCGCAGAGCAAATCCTAGACAGGAGAAGCCGAATGAAGTTCTACCTCTCCCGCGCCGCGCTGAGCCTGTGGGCGGCGCTGGTGATCACGGCGTGCGCCGGGCTGGGCGTACCGCCCGCGGACACCTGGAACAAGAAGGTGTACGCTGCCGCAGCGACTATCACGGGCCTCGCCTCCTCGGCGGCGCAGCTCAAGGCGAGCGGCGTGCTCAGCGCGGAGGACGCCGGCAACCTCGTCACCCAGCTACAGACCGCGCAGGACGGCGTGCGCGTCGCGGACGGCATTCACACCAACTGCGTGAAGGCGTTGCCCGGGGGCGCCGCCTCCGCAGCCAGTACGGGTGCGTCGGACCCTTGTACGCTCACCGCGCAGAACCGTCTCGACGTCGCCGTGACCGCGCTCACCGCGGTGCAGGCATACCTCAACAGCAAAGGAGCCAAGCCATGACCGCCGCTGAGATCGCCGCATTGATCGGCACCCTGCTCACCTCGGCGCAGCAGCTGCAGCAGGTCGCGATTGCGTTCAACCAGGCCAACGTCGAGGGCCGCGACATTACCGACGCCGAGAAGGCCACGGCGCTCACGGCGTCCCAGGCCGCTATTGACGCGCTGGCGGCCACGCTGAAGGTCAAGCCATGAGCAAGCTCAAGGCCAAGGCGCGCAAGGCGCTCCCCTCCAGTGACTTCGGTCTGCCAGGGGCGCGCAAGTACCCGATGCCCGACAAGACCCACGCCGCGAACGCCAAGGCCCGCGCAACGCAGGCCGTGAAGGCGGGGCGCATGAGCCCGGACACCGCGGCTAAGATCGACGCGAAGGCTGACCGCGTGATCAAGCGTTGAGGCGTTCACATGAGCGTCAACGTGGTCAAGCTCGACAAGCCTCGGCGGCTCCCCGCGGACTTACCGGACCTGCTACGGCAGATGGCTACGGACGTGGAGTCCGGTCGCTTGCAGGACGTGTACATCGGCTACAGCAACGACGAAGGCGAGTACGGCTTCATCCTCCCCAGCTCGTATCACGACACGTTGGTGCTCGCGGCGTTGATGTACGACTACGCGCTGAGCAAGTACCGGAAGTAGAGAGGAAGGGGCGCCCCGCCATGCCCAGCAAGTCCCCGGCGCAGGCGCGGCTGATGGCCGCCGTGGCGCATGACCCGAAGTTCGCTAAGCGCGTCGGCATCAGCCAGAGCGTGGGGCGTGAGTTCTACGCTGCGGACAAGGCGAAGCGCAAGGGCCTAGCGGACGGCGGCTCGGCGGGCAGCGAGACGATCCAGCCCACTCCGCGCTCCGGGGCGCTCGGCGCGATGGCGGACGCGCTGCAGTGGCTGCGGGACAACGCCGACAAGGCGAGCGCAGCGCTCACGCCCTACACCTCCCGGCTGAACCCGTTGAGCGCCCTGGCGGCGCAGGCGGGGTTCGACAAGCTGGGCACGATGGCGGTGGGCCGGGCGCCGGAGGAGCTCAACGAGTGGTCCTACGGCAACGCGCCGGCGCGGGTCTCAGCCTCCGCCTACCCCGGCGTGGGCACCTATGTGCCGCAGTTCAAACCCGGACGTGCGGAGAGCACTCTAGACACCGTTTTTGCGGCTCAGTCAGCCCTACCCCTGGCCACCGCCGCAAAACGCGCAGGAGAGGGCATCTCGGGTGCTCTCGGGCGTGTAGCTGAGGCGACCCTAGCGCACAACCCGTTCCCCGCCGCGCCGTTGCGGTCGGGTCAAGTTGCGGCCGCGGTCAAGCGGAAAGGCGGGAACTTTGACCCTACGGGCGTGGACGCTTACCTGTACGGTGGGGACTATCGTGAGCCTTTGATGCGCGAGGGCAACCCCAAGGCGCCGACCAACGCCTGGGCAGACACGCAGCTGCGCAACTACATCACCAAGCAGATGGGCTCGCCGGACGACCCGTTGCTTCAGGTGGAGAAGGAGCTGCCGGGGCTGCACTTGCCCGAGGGCTCGCTACCGGATCAAAGCGTCATCCAGGACATGCAGCTGTCCCGCCAGCGTACGCGGGAGTTTGAGGCAACGCACCCCGGCCAGAGCTATCCCAACTACGGAGACCGTTACCTGGACACGCATGATGCGTTGACGAGCGCGCCGCTCACGCCGTGGGGCTTGCACTCAGACTCTCAGATTGAGAGCGGTACGGTTGGAGGCTTCAAAGCGAAGTGGAATCCGCAAGCAGTGCCGGACTGGATGAACAAGGCGGATCCCGCCACGCCGATGTATGGGCTTCAGATGGAAGGCGATCCCTTGGGATTCGGTCACGTGCTCGATTACCTCGACGCCGCTCAAGGCGCTCACAAGTGGCAGGACATCATGCGCACGCCGGACTTTGATCCCGCGCTGATGAGCCCCGCCGAGCGCACGAAGGCGAACCTTCACGCCGCGGGCCTCTCCCTCAGTCCGGAGCAGGTCGCCCGCACCTCCGTGGCGGACGCGGTGCGCAAGACCGCGGCGTGGAATAAGTTCATGGCGGAAAACCAGTTCGGCCCTGCGGACCCGGACCTGGCCCGGGGCATCGCCGCCGTGCACAAGGAGTACCCCGAGGCGGGGATGCGGTGGGTGAAGTTGGGCAACAAAGATCCTGTGCATACTGCAGGCACATTACCCGAGGGGTATTCCTTACATCAAGAAGCTGACCCCACGAGGGGCTGGGCTTATGGAATCAAGCAGCCCAACGGTATGCAGCAACACTTCGCCCACACGCCAGAGGAAGCGTTAGCTTCCTTCAACGCGGCTCGCGCTAAGGACGATCTCTCCGCCGGCCTCAACGCCGAGGGCAACGCCATGG